>Ga0233409_10000075_pt1 | contig 14839 bp, 13 predicted proteins | sample Na_oxic_13_MG_FD_179871 | JGI IMG/M metagenome (GOLD analysis project Ga0233409, IMG submission 179871) | Seawater microbial communities from Saanich Inlet, British Columbia, Canada - Na_oxic_13_MG | ecosystem: Environmental > Aquatic > Marine > Inlet | place: Canada: British Columbia... | reverse complement strand
GGGAGTAAAATTTTAATGACGGCAAACGGTGTTACACGGTATATTACCGCCATATGACCCAGAGGTGTTGTGAAAATCAAATAGCAGGTCATTGTTTAATTTTTTCTTTTAAGGAATAAAAATCTGTGGCGGAAATCATGTGGTGGGCGTCGTTCCCCGGTCCTGTGAAGAAAGAGGACCAGGGAACATGCATTTAAAGCTTGATTATATCTCCTCAACTGTAATTGCGCCGGTTTCGCAAACTTCAATACAACTTTCACAACCCAGACACTCGTCAGCATTTACCGGAACCGCTTTGTCGTCCTCTATCTCAAATACTTCAGTAGGACAAACATCTACACATTCTTCGCAACCTTCACATTTGTCTGCATCAACTTCAACAACAAAAGCCATTTTAAAAGCCTCCTTTCACAATAAAATTAAGTCACGGTATCAAAATAGACCGTATTTCCGTTATCGGGGAAAATCCATATACCAATTGATTAATGGAGTCAAGCCTTCTTGTATTTTTTTTATGCGGTTACAAGGATCATTTTTTGCAAATTATACAAATGATAACTGATTAATTCTTTAAATAAATCCATTTCAAACCAGCTAAAATCCATTGAAATTATAATCAAACTATTTTAAAGATCACCATTTAAAAAATTCGTGAAAAAACATACTACACCTGACACTCGGTTTGCCATGACAAAAATTATTAATCTTCAATTATATCGAAACATTGCGCTGGAAAAAAGAATATTTGGCCCCTGGCAAAAACGCTTTGGAGAAATTAATGGCTTGAAAACTCGCCTTTCAGATCTTTCAGACAGAGTACTGTATTACCTGGCACAGCCGGGTGAACCGAGTTCCCTTGCGTATTATGAATTAATTATGGGCGTCCTTGATTTTGGAACAGCGCCCAACTTTCACTACTTAAATAACGAAAATAAAATGTTGGTTGTTGACATCCACCTCTTTTTGGCAGATCAGGTACGCTTTGAAATGATGTGGCGATTGGAATGGATCAAAGCCTTTGAAGGAAAGAAATTCGGTTTAATTGAACTGGTTCAGAATGTTCAAAACATAAGAATAAAATGCAGAGAAAAACCGCCGGAGTTGGCGGAGTCGAATCCTGACTATCATGCTTACATCAAACTCACCCGGAAAGATAAAGAGGTCTTTATACGCCGGATGCTCCAAAAAGCACTTGAGACATTCAAAGAAAGGTTATAAACATTGATCAGTGTTGAAAATCTCCACAAAAGCTTTGGTTCTCAAATTCTCTTTGAAGGTGCCAGCTTCAAGCTCAACCCAAGGGAACGGATTGGGCTCGTCGGCCTCAACGGACACGGAAAAACAACCCTTTTTCGAATCATTATCGGAGAAGAGTCTCAGGATACCGGAACCATAAACATTCCCAAACATTACCGTATCGGTTACGTTCGGCAGCACATTAATTTTACTAAAGATACGGTTCTCAAAGAGGGAATGACCGGATTGATAGCACAGGAACGGGACCATTACTGGAAGGTTGAAAAGGTTTTAACGGGCCTGGGTTTCAACAAAGACGATATGCAATGCCATCCGTCTGATTTTTCCGGGGGATTCCAGGTTCGCCTGAACCTCGCCAAAGTGCTGGTTTCCGAACCTGATCTATTACTTTTAGACGAACCTACCAACTACCTCGACATAACCTCCATCCGTTGGGTTGAACGTTTTTTGATGAACTGGCCCCGTGAAGTGATGCTCATCACCCATGACAGGGGGTTTATGGACAAACTGGTCACCCACACCATGGGAATATACCGCAAAAAGGTGCGAAAAATCGTTGGAAATACCGAAAAATTTTACACCCAGATTGCCCAAGAAGAAGAGGTGCATGAAAAGACCCGAATTAAAGATGAGCGACGTCGCAGGGAAATTGAACAGTTTATTGAGCGTTTCAGGGCCAAGGCCAGACTTGCCAATCTGGTGCAGTCACGGATTAAAACCCTGGCCAAAACAGGGAGAAAAGAAAAACTGGAGAAGCTCAAGAGCCTTGATTTTGCGTTCAGAAGCAGCCCTTTTTCCGGCAAGCATGTGCTGAACACCCGGGATTTATCCTTTTCTTACGATCCCTTAAAAACCTTAATCAAGGATTTTAACATTATAATCAGGGCCGGAGATCGTATCTGCGTTGTCGGAAAAAACGGTAAAGGTAAAACCACACTGCTAAAACTGCTGGCCGGCGTACTCAGATCGCAACGCGGTGAAATCGTTTTAAACCCAGCTGTTCGGAAAGGTTTTTTTGAACAAACCAATATCCAAAGCCTGGTCCATACCCGAACCGTTGAAGAGGAAATTCTCTATTCGAATTCAGATGTCGATCGTCAGCAGGCGCGTAATATCTGCGGTGCCATGCTGTTTGAGGGCGATAAGGCCTTAAAAAAAATCGGCGTGCTCTCCGGCGGTGAAAGAAGTCGAGTGCAGTTAGGTAAGCTTCTGGCTACGCCGGTAAACCTGCTGCTGTTAGACGAGCCTACCAACCATCTCGATCTGGAATCGTGTGATGCCCTGCTGGCCGCCATCGACAGTTTTAGCGGGACGGTGGTAATGGTAACACACAACGAAATGTTTTTAAAAACGCTTGCCGAACGTCTGATTGTATTTCATAATGACGAAATCCATTTATTCGAAGGTAGTTACCAAAGGTTTCTGGAAAAAGGAGGGTGGGAAGATGAAGAAGATGTTCTGATATCCGGTCCCGTGGAGAATGAAAAGGACAACGCCCGGATAAAGCTGTCCAAAAAAGAGATGAGGCGACAGCGCTCGGAATTTATTGCCGAACGTGCCAGGATCCTCAAACCCCTTGAGCAGCATCTCCACCGAACCGAAAACCATATTGAAAAACATGAAAAAACGCTCGCTGAACTTCATGCTACCATGCAGACGGCCACACAGGCCGGTGACGGTAGCAGAATAACGGAACTTTCAAAGTCGATTCATCGCTGCCAAGCGGACATCGAAAGACTTTATGATGAACTTGTGAAATCTTCCAGCGTTTTTGAGGCGAAAAAAGCTATTTTTGAAGAAAAATTAGAACGAATAGAACCAGTTTAAAAAATTATCCTGGTCGCTGTCATCATAAAATATCTTTCGACGTTCGATTCCCCTTACTATTATATGATGTAAAGCGCCAGGAGCGTCTATGCGGGCTTTTCGTGGCATAGGATCTCTATAGAATAATCACAATCGGTTGTCAGCCAACATTCCAATGGATGTCCCCCGATATCACACTGTTGAAGACATCTCACAAATTGACTTGCAGACCTTTTTCCTTCAGGTATTCCTTTACCTGTCTAATACCCAGGATGCGATAATGAAAAACCGAAGCTGCGAGTAGAATCTGAGCGCCTCCCTGAACAACACCTTCATAGAAATGCTCAAGATTACCTGCTCCACCTGAAGCGATTACGGGTAGGTCCACTGCATCTGAAATTGCCTTGGTGAATTCTAAATCATAGCCAGCTTGTGTGCCATCTCCATCCATGCTTGTTGGCAGGATTGCGCCTGCTCCTAGTTCCTGGCATTGCTTTGCCCAGGCTACCGCGTCTTGACCGACCGGTTTTGTGCCCCCGGAGACAACCAGTTCAAACCCGGAAGGCATCTCCTTGTTTCTTTTGGCATCGATGGCCACGGTTACCTTTTCGGCGCCAAATTGCGCGGTTGCCCGTCTGACCAAATCCGGGTCTTTGACTGCAGCGCTGTTTATGGAGATTTTGTTAGCACCGGCTTCAAGAACCATTTCGATATCTTCCAAAGTGGAAATGCCGCCGCCGACTGTTAATGGTATGTCGATCACTGAGGAGACTTTCTTGACCCATTCGAGTCTCGTTTTTCGGTTTTCTACAGTTGCTGCTATATCTAGCACGGCCAGTTCATCGGCACCTTCCTTTTGATAATACGCAGCATTTTCAACAGGGTCACCTGCATCTTTGAGTTCAACGAAATGTATCCCCTTCACTACTCGGCCATCTTTCATATCCAGGCATGGCATGATTTTAACTATACTCATAATTTCTCCTTTCTGCATTCTGTAATTGTGTCTCCTATAGAGTCCATCATAACGCAGATATCGTTTAAAATAGCCTCTTGTAGATGAACGCTAGTTAAAATGTGGTTCCAACACCGAAGCCAAAATGAAGCCTCGGTTGGGTCTGCACTTCCTTTGGCCAAAGCTTAATCTCAATTGCCTCCAAAAGGGGATAGGCATAATCGAAATCACCGATAGCTCGAACTTTACTCCCCTTGAGCATACCTACTACGGTGAGCAACATCCCCTTTTGATAGATTGCAGGATCAAGCAACTGCTCTGATTGAACAAGGAAGCGGCCATGGGATTGATCAAGATTCACGGGCCGACCACTATTGTCAATTGCTAATTGCAAGACCGTGAGTTCGGATAAGGTCGATGAGACTTTAGTCTCTAAAATCTTTCCACCGAATATGACGACCTCACCGTCATAGACGTCAGGAGTCTTTTGCAGCTTTGAGAACGTACCCATGTAAGTAACCTTTGAGCGCGACTGTTGGGAAATTCCCGTTGCGCAACCGGTCACAAACATAATGAAAAAAATGCCGAAAATGTACCCGGCTCGTCTGATTGCCATGTTCTGCTCCTACCAGTAATAGGGATGATGGTTATACCGGTGCCAATAGTAAGGATATGGATAAAACCATGGTTCGTAGTAAGGGGTAGGGTAATAACGCTGATCCTCTGGCCAGAGGTATATTTCACGGCTTTCGATCTTGAGATATGGCTGGGGAAATTCATTGACTCTTTCGAACACAGAGCCGACTACCGTGCCCGCCACGGTAATTTTACGATCCTTGGTGTAAATCTCCGGGTCCAAGAAGCCCTTTTGCGAGATTATGAATCTACCTTCTGAATAATCCCTTGATTCGGGCTCTTCTCCAAATCCCAGCGGTGCTTGCAAGACTCTAATAATCGATTGATCAGTCAAATTCTTAGTTTCAAGGATGTACCCTCCCAGGATTACGGTATCTCCCAGATGCTTATCCGGTTCCTGGAGAAGTATTTTAAAATTAACAGACGGTATTGATTCCGTCCTGATCTGTTGAGAAATAACCGAACAGGACCCGGTAAAAACCGTAATTAGTATTGCCAGTAATGTAGTTCTCAAAATACTCATAATAACTCCCTTAATTGTAAAAATATAATAGAAAGGGAAGTTATGAGCCCGTTGATTAATGGTCTTTTCGCCTAATCTCTGCGTTATGCTCAAAAAATAATCCTCGGAATATCAAATATATGCCTGTGGTTATTTTTTTCGCATGCCTTGATCTTGAACGAAAATCCTCATTAATCAACGGGCTCAGTTGTGAAACACAAATAAAAAATGTGCGTTTTGTGTAATCTGCTGTTTATATGGTAATCCACGGTGACCTACGATCAACCACCTTTTTCAAGAAGACCGACCAGCGTGTTTTTAAATTTTGTGCCATTATTTTTATCTTTTGCACCAAACGAATCGTTTTCAACACAACGAGCGAAAAATTCATGCGGTGTTTTACCGGGTACAATATAGAGCGATAACCAAGCGTTTATCTCATATCCGGCTACTTGTGGTACTCTAATAATATCATCTGTTGGAGAAGGCCAGGCATGGGTCACAAACATTTCAAGATGTTTCATTAATTCATCCTGCCATGTTTCTAACGCTTCAACCCTTTTGTTAACCACCGGTATGGCGTCTAAAACAACCACAAGTTCCGCCTCAGGCGCGCTGTCCATCAGGGACTCAAAAACAGACTTGCTGGTGGTGACAAAAAGTCCGGAATCTTGTTGATCATGTTGCATAACACGGGTCCAGGCCTGTATCCGCTCTTTTGTCATGTAATACCCCGGATCATGGGCTTCCAATGTTTTTCCCCGGGCAGTTTCTTCATCAAGAGCCTGATTTTCGCCTTTAAGGTCCCTCATGAAATCCTGTTCCATAGCTTCTATGGCCTGAAGATCCTGACTTAATGTGAGATTCTGCATGTCATATTCCTGGGCAAGATGAAGAAACAATCCGGCATTAAGCAGATGATCGGGTTTTTCTTGCAACCGGTTTTGCCGGTCCCCTATATTTTTGATATCAGCCGTTATTTGTCTTGCAAAGGTTTCATCATAAAATGGGATCTTATCAGCTCTTGATTTTAAAAAAGCTATTTCGCTCCCCTGGTGAGAATTTGTCCAGATACGGTATTGTTTGAGAATTTCATCAAGTTTTTCTCCGTCATATTTCACTGGTATACGAATGTCAAGAATGCTGCTTTTCGCCAATTTTTGCATCTCATCCGGTACTTTTGTGCTCGATATCTGATACACGGCTGTCTGTCTGAAACAAGCCGCGATTGCTTGACAAACAGGTTTTGTAATAAATGTAAATGGAAAATAGATAGGTTTCATTGTTCCTCTCTCAGTGTTGTGGCAAAACTTTTTTCTTCTCGACATCAAGGCACTAAAACACTAAGAAAGAATAATTAATATATCCTTTGTGTCTTAGTGTCTTTGTGGCAAATATTTATTTGTTCTGGTTTGTCCGGGTTAGGTATTGGCTTGTTTTTTCACTAATTTGACAGCTTCTTGTCTTTAATGGTAATCCCCATAGCTTTTAACTGTTCACGAATTTTATCGGCAAGACCCCAGTTTTTCTCCAACCTGGCTTTATCTCTTTGTTTGATCAGGCGCTCAACCTCAGGGTCATGAAATTCATCTTGAAAATCAAATATTTTCAGCACCGAATCTATATTTCGAAACGCATCCGTAATTTTCAAAGCGCCGTCCGGATCTATTCTGTTTTCCAGGGTCAGAATGTTTACCTTCTTTACAATTTTAAATATCGAGGCCATGGCGGCCGATATATTCAGATCATCATCCATGGCACTGACAAAACCGTGCTTTAGGTCATACAAAAGCTGGTCAAGCTCAGGATAAGGAGGAGCACCCGTTTTAGTATGAGCCAGGGAATAGACACAGATATCCAGCCTTTTTAAGGAACGTTTAGCATCTTCAAGCCTTTTCTTTGAAAAAACGACAGGTTTTCTGTAATGCACGGAAAGCAGCCAGTACCTGATTTCCCTGCCGGAATATCCCATGTCTGTCAGACTCGAAAGGGTAGTCAGTTCTTCACCCTGTTCGTCTATCTTTTTACCATCCACCAGGACCCGGTCGCAGTGCACCCAGTACCTTGCAAGCGGTTTTCCGGTCAGAGCACCGGCAATTGCGATTTCATTTTCGTGGTGGGGGAAAACCAGCTCGCGGCTGCTGGTGTGGATATCGTAGCTTTCCCCAAGATATTTCATTGCCATGGCAGCACACTGAATATGCCATGAAGGACGTACATTCCCCCAGTCGGTCTTAGTAAATATTCCCCTTTTCAGTTCAGAGAGTCTGGATCTTTTAAAAAGCGTAAAGTCTCTTGGATTATCCTTTTCATATTCATCAAGATCCACTGTAACACCCAGTTTTATCTTGTTAATATCGACGCCTGACAGCCTGCCATAATCGGAAGAGCGAGAAATATCGAAGTACAAAGATCTTAGTTTCTCATATGCAAATCCTTTTTTCACAAGTTTTTCAGCCAGAATAACCATATCGTCAACATGTTGGCTGGCTCTGGGGTATTTAGAGGCAGGCTTAATTTCTAGGGTATCTAAATCTTTTTTGAATGAATCGATATGTTTTGCTGTAAATTCTGATAGAGATAGACCCGCTTTTTCCGATCCGTTTATGGTCTTGTCATCCAGATCTGTTATATTCATGATGTGTGTTACATCATAACCCCTGTATTCCAGATAACGGCACAAAAGATCTGAAAAGAGAAAACGCCTGCATTCTCCCACATGCATTCTTGCGTGTGCCGTGGGCCCGCATGAATAGAGGGAGACCTTGCCCGGCAAAAGCGGCTCAAACGGTTCCTTGATCCGGCCCATGGTGTTGAACAATTTCAGGCCTACTTTTTCTCGTACCGTAAAAAGCGGTGTGCTTAAGTATCGTTCACCACCGTCCGGAAATATCACCACGATCGTACCCTCAGCCATTATCTCGGCCTGCTTTTGAGCAATGATCATGGCTGCTCCGCTGCTCATACCCACAAAAAGGCCTTCTTGTTTTGCAAGCTGCCTCGTCATTTCAAAGGCTTCTTCGTCATCGATATTCACAATTTCATCAAGACGTATTTTTTCAAAAATTTCAGGTCGATAAGCCTCTTTCATGTTCTTTAGACCCTGAATTTTATGACCCAGATAAGGCTCAACGCCGATGATCCGTATATCGGGGTTATATTCTTTCAGCCGTCTTGAAAGGCCCATAAGGGTTCCGCTTGTACCCACGGTGGCGACAACCATAGAGACCTTTCCGCCGGTCTGCTCCCAAATCTCAACGGCTGTTCCAAAATAATGGGCCTGCCAGTTCGCAGGGTTGTTGAATTGATCCGCCATAAAATACAATTCGGGATTTTCCCTGGCCAACCGATAGACCTCCTCAATGGCGCCATCAGTCCCCAAATGTCCGGGGGTAAGTAAAATTTCCGCACCACGGGCTTTTAAGATCTTTTGCCGTTCAACGCTGGCAAACTCGGACATGGTTAATAGAAGCTTATATCCTTTTACCGAACATACAAGAGCCAAACCGATGCCCGTGTTTCCGCTTGTGGCTTCGACCACTGTTTTATCGGGGGTGAGTTCGCCGGATTTCTCACCGTTTTCAATCATAAAAAGAGCGGCTCTGTCTTTGATGGAACCGCCCGGATTAAAATACTCAAGCTTTGCCAGGATTTTTACCCGCGGATTTGGATTAAGGTTCTTTATTTCAACAAGCGGAGTATTGCCGATGGTCTCAAGAATTGAGTGGGTCATTATTACAATATTCCATGTATCTATATTTTATTCTGGGTTAGGTATTTGAATCAATTTCAATAGACAATATCTTTATAATTTCATTGCTAACCTGATCCTCATCCATAGATGCATCGATTGTCCTAAATCGTCCAGGCTCAAGGCGTGCAAGCTCAAGATATCCGGAGCGCACCTTGTTGTGGAATGAGAGTTTTTCTTTTTCAAATCGAGTTTCAACACTCTTCCTTGCGCCGTTTTCTATCTGTTTCCAGGCTCGTGAAAGTCCCTTTTCAGGGGGGAGATCAAGTAGAATCGTAATGTCCGGCTTTAAGTCTTCAAACAGCAATTTATGAAGTTTGTCTATTAACCCGATATCTAATCCCCTTGCAAAACCCTGATAAACTAATGTGGCGTCATAGAAACGGTCACATAGAACCGTTCTACCTGCCGATAAAAATGGATATACAAATTCCCTGATGTGCTGGGCCCGATCAGCGGTATACAAAAGAAGTTCCGTCAAGGGATCCATATCCTTACTTACGGGATCTAAAAGAATTGCCCGTATCTTTTCCCCGATTCGGGTTCCTCCCGGCTCTCTTGTGATAACACAGTTATGCCCCTTGCCTTGAAAAAACTTAACAATATGGTTTATCTGGGTCGTCTTGCCCGAGCCTTCTATTCCTTCAAAGGATATAAACATAATGCCTCGACAATTCAAGAATTCAACTGTTGATTATTTTTCCCTTTATAAAAATGACGACCAAGTAGTCTATGATAAGAGGTCCAGGTCTCATTGGGATCTTCTGAAGCCATAAAATCACGGATACCATTAACCTTGGAGTCTATCTCATCAATATAATTCAGTATGACAGCCTCAATGGTTTTGGGTGGTTCGGGTGAGCCGAATTCCCTTGTGCCATGATGGCTTACAATCATATGCTTGAGCAAAACCATCTGATCCTGAGGGAAATCCTTAATTTCCGATAGTTTTTCATCGATCATTTCGATCCCTATCACAATATGGTTCAGCAACCTGCCCTGGTCGGAGTAGTCTATCCTGAATTGGTATTCGAATTCTTCTGTTTTGCCTATATCATGAAGCATTGCGCCTGCAATAAGAAGGTCTCTGTTAATTCCGCTGTAATGCCCGGCAACCTTATCAGCCAGACTGACCATTGACAGGGTATGTTCCAGAAGACCTCCAATATAGGCATGGTGCATTTTTTTTGCTGCAGGTGCTGTGTTAAATTTGCGGACAAACTCCTTATCATTCCAAAATGCTTGAATAAGCTTTTTTAAACAAGCTGTTTCCACGGAAGAGGTTATCCTCAAAAGCCGTTCAAACATGCTCTCGATATTTCGGCGGGTCATGGGCAAAAAATCAGCAGGATCTACTTCATCGGCGGAAAATGTTTCCATCTTTTTGATAACCAGTTGCAAAGATCCCTTATATTCATTAACATTTCCCTTAATATGTACAAAATCACCGGAAGTTACACCGGCCGTTATCTTATCCACATTATCCCATACCACACCCTTTATTGTTCCTGTCTTATCAGATAACGTCACATTTAGAAAATTATTCCCATCCTTTTTCTGGGCCAAAATTTTTTCGGACAATACAAAGATGTCATCAATCAAATCACCGGCCTTTATTTCATTTATGAAATGTTTTTTCATAATTATTCCAAATTCATCTCTTTCAAAAAAGTTAATGCAGTTTTAGGTGATATTCCACCGCTTAAGTTCATCAAGCATGTTGTAATCCGTCATGTCGCATTTAATCGGGGTTATGGAAATAAAATTATCGTCAAGGACGGCACCGTCGATTTCAGGGTCATCAAAAGATGTCTTGGAATCGTATCCATGCCAATAATATGTGCGGTTGCGTGGATCGACTCTTTTATCTACATGCTCAGAATAGAGTGCGGTTCCCTGCCTGCTTATCCGGACGCCTTCTATTTTATCTGTGGGTATATCAGGGATATTTACATTGAGGATTGTTCCAAAAGGGAGTCCTTTTTTATAAACATTTTCGGCCAGTATCGCTGTAAAATGAGCGGCATAATCATAATCAGCAGCCAGACATCCCTGTAGGGAAACAGCGATTGCCGGTATTCTGTATAAAGCAGCCTCTTTGGCGGCAGCAACGGTCCCGGAATAGTTGATGTTAACACCCACATTTGCACCGGGATTGATTCCTGAGATCACCATGTCCGGTTTGGCATCTAGGATCTCCATAAGACCTATCTTGACACAATCGGCCGGTGTACCGTTTACAGCGTATCCCGTGTGGCCACTATTGATATTAACTATGGTTGTACGAAGCGGTTGATACAGGGTTATTCCATGTCCTACAGCACTTCGCTCGCGATCAGGTGCAACAACATTTACACTGTGCCGTCTTGAAAACTTTTCATAAAGCGCCCAAAGCCCTTCTGCGTGAATACCGTCATCGTTTGTTAATAAAATATTCATTTTAAGATTATTTGGAAACTACATCTTGATTTTTTTGCCCAAATGACGTTTATACTCGATATTTTATTCTTATTCAAGATGTTATTGACATGGATCATAAGCCATTCTGAATTTTTCATTTTAGTCGAAGTCATTTGCCCGGAATTATTTAAAATATGAGCCATTTACAAAACTCCCGTATCTTGCTCCAAGGCTGCTTTGATCGTTGCGGCAAAGTTTCTTCCCGCTCCGAATACAAAACGTCTTTTTCTGCTTTTGCCGCTTACCCCAAAAAAAAATACGAGGTTTTGAAATCGGCTCGAATACACAAAGCTATTGCCTGCCTTACACTTACCCTCTTTATCCTGATTGCAATTTCTAATTATGCCTCGGCAGAGGGGAAATTCCCACTGCTTAAGGATGATCCCAAGGTGCCTTGGCATATTGTTGCCGATGAAATTCATTATGACGATAATGCAAATCAATATATTGCCAAAGGCAATGTAACCATAACCAAACAAGATAAAAATTTGAGCGCCGATTATGTCCGTTTTGACCAAAAAAACATGAAAGCTTTTGCAGACGGCCATGTAATCATGACAGTAGGACAAGATATACTGACCGGAAGCAGTATGGAAATGGATCTGGATACTGAAACGGGAACTGTATATAATGGAACCATATTCCTTCAAGAAAACCATTTTTATATAAAAGGAGATAAAATTCAAAAGGTCGGCAAAAACTCATATGCAGTCGATAAAGCAAGCATATCAACCTGTGACGGTGATCGACCTGCATGGAAAATTACAGGTAGAAACCTAAACGTTACGGTGGAAGGATACGGTTTTGTAAAGCATGCAGCGCTTTGGGCTAAAAAAATACCCGTACTATATACTCCGTTTCTTATTTTTCCTGTAAAGTTAAAACGTCAGTCGGGTTTATTAGCGCCCCAATTTGGTTATTCAGATCGCAAGGGGACAGAATATATTCAGCCTTTTTACTGGGCCATAAACCGAAGTTCAGATGCAACGTTCTATGTAGACTACATGGCACATCGTGGGGAAAAATTAGGGCTGGAATACCGTTATGTTCTGGACGAAAGGTCCAAAGGGACCCTGATGTACGATTTTTTAAATGACAGAAAGGTAGATGACGGCTCTTTCGATTCAAGCGAAAAATGGGGGTATGAAGATGACGATGTACTACGGCCTAATTCCAACCGCTACTGGTTCAGGATGAAACAGGATCAGGCGTTGCCCTTTGATTTTTCTGCAAAGCTTGACATAGACATTGTGAGCGATCAGGATTACCTTCATGAATTCAAAGAAGGATTAACAGGCTTTTACGAAACCGATGCTTATTTTCTCAAAACCTTTGGCAGAGACCTCGATGATTATGATGACCCGGTAAGAACCAACAGGCTCAATTTAAACAGGATTTGGCCTGCATACAGCCTCAACGCCGAACTCCTTTGGTATGATAATGTCATAAACCGGCGCTGGGAGGAAACGGACACAACTTTACAAAAACTGCCGTTTATAGAGTTCGATGGGTCAAAACAGAAGTTTTTTAGTTCCTCTTTTTATTTTGATCTCGATTCTGAATACACATACTTTTACAGTGAAGACGGTCCAAGGGGTCATCGGATAGATGCGCATCCCAGATTCTATCTTCCATATCGTTATAAAAGCTATTTCACCGTTGAACCCTCCATAGGGTTGCGGGAGACGGTCTGGCATCTTGATAAAGACGAATACAGCCCTTCTGACAAAAAAACACACAACAGACAAATATATGACACAAAAATAGATCTTTTTTCTGAAATCTATCACATATTCAATGTAAAAGGCAAAAGTGTCGAGAAGATCAGGCATACAATAAGACCGCAGATCATCTGGGATTACATACCTGAAAAAGACCAGGATGAATATCCATTGTTTGATGACTTAGATCAGATTGAAAAACAAAACCAGGATGAATATTCATTATTTGACGGCATAGATAGGATTGAAAAACAAAACCTGGTTACTTATTCCATTACCAACACGTTAACATCAAAATCCAAAGAGAATAGAAAAAAAAGGGGGGCATATCCAATAGATAAACCCAACAGCCATGAAAAATATAATCCGCCCAGCTATGCCTACAACCAGTTCTGCCGATTCAAGCTGGAACAGAGTTACGATATTAATAAGGAAAAAGACGATGATCCTGAGCCGTTTTCCCCGATTTACGCTGAACTTGAACTTATTCCGAGGAAATATTTTTCAATAGATGCTGATGTCGAATGGTCCCATTATGACAACAGATTTCGATCCCGCAATCTTGAATTAAACTTATGGGATAAACGCGGGGACAAACTATTTGTGGAATACAGGTATACAATCGATTCAAGTGAATCGATCTACACCGATTTCCTTTTAAAAGTATCAGACAGTCTTTCGGCATATACAGAATATGAACGGGATATTTTCAATGGTCAAGATATAAAGTACGGTTTGGGCTTTTTGTACGAAACACAATGCTGGTCATTTGATTTTCATTTCATAAAAGAAGAGGATGATCACAGGTTTCAATTTATGATTAAGCTTTATGGAATAGGAGAAATTGGATAAAGAATAGTGAGGGTACAATGAAGAATTCCTTCAGCCAAGCCGTTAATGTCCAATGTAGAATTCTCAATAGCCAATTTTAAGTATTTTTCAGTTTGACATTTATCATTGGAAATTGGATATTAATTCTTTGTAATATCATAGCTTTTTGAAAATATTACTGATAGTTTGAAATCGGTTTGTTCCAAAGAACTGTTACAAAAATATTTTAATCTTGACAAGATTTTGTCAAACTGGACATATTCGAACACTCAGAATATATTAATAGGTAAATGACCATAGCAAATCTGACATATTCCTGGTATGCCCTGCATACAAAAAGCAGGTTTGAAAACGTGGTAAATGAAGGCCTGATCAAAAAATCGATAGAGGTTTTTCTTCCAAAGATTCAGGTCAAAAGCAAACGCCGTGACCGAAAGGCTATGATCAGGGTACCGATTTTCCCCGGATACCTGTTTGTAAAAAGTGATCTTAACCCTCATGAACATCTTGAAATTGTAAAGACAGTCGGTGCGGTCCGTTTAATAGGAAACAAAGACGGCCCGATTCCCGTCCCATCCGATACCATAAAATCTTTGGAGATTATGGTCGGAGGGAGCAATACGGTTATAACCGGCATCCGTTTTAAAAAAGGAGACCGGGTGATAGTGGTTTATGGCCCCTTTACCGGTGTGATCGGCATTTTTGCCCGGTACAGGGGAAAAGGGCGTGTAATAGTTAATATCGAAGCGCTGGGGCAGTTTGCCGGAGTAGATGTGAGTGAAGAAGACATTGAAATACTGCCCGAAATATTATTATAAAACCAAGGAAACTGCCGTTTTTAAAAACTGGAAAAGAATTAAAAGAACGGGCAAGTTAGTTTGCTTCGCTCACAATTGGAATGACGGCATATTGGGTTCTGG
>Ga0233409_10000074_pt1 | contig 14895 bp, 11 predicted proteins | sample Na_oxic_13_MG_FD_179871 | JGI IMG/M metagenome (GOLD analysis project Ga0233409, IMG submission 179871) | Seawater microbial communities from Saanich Inlet, British Columbia, Canada - Na_oxic_13_MG | ecosystem: Environmental > Aquatic > Marine > Inlet | place: Canada: British Columbia... | reverse complement strand
CATCACCATTTTGATGAGCCGAGGCGGAATGCGTAGTGCTTCCACATAATCCAAAACCACCGTTTCGAGGCGCGCTTCCGGGTCGACCAGCGACATTTCGCCGATCAGATCTCCGGGGCCGTAGTAGCCGAGCGTCAGTTCTCTTTCCGGTGTGCGGCGCACGCGCCGAACACGACCGCTTCCGATCACGAAGATCGCGGGGTCGCTAGGCATGCAAAGGGACTCGCGGCGATCCGCGTCGACCAGCGCGCTTCCGTTCAAGACACGCTCTCGGACCTCTGCGGTCAGCGCCTCGAAGATTCTGCAGCGTGTGAGAATTCTCGAACGGCGTTCTTCCGTGGTGCGCAATCGTCGTGCGCCGGAGCCGTTTTGTAGTGCAGGAGCGTTAGAATCCATACTTACAGCCTTAACGGTATGGTGCACGAATACAGGATTACCGTCAAGACGCATTTTCACAAAATCACGCAAAAGCGCATTTTCTTGTTCGTATTGACCAAAACCGCGGCCTTCGCTAGTGTCGCCGCATTCGGAAGGGGGTCGCTCCGGGTCGAGGGCCAACATACTAAATATGCGACTTTATTCAGGAAAAATTGGCCCGATCGTCGACGACCTGGTGCGTGACCTCACAGCCCAAGAAGACATCGAAGTCGAAGATGTGGCCGAGGTCAGGCTCGATCTCGAGGCGGTCCTCAAAGAGTACGTTCGGCGGGAGCGCCAGATGATCGACGAGGCCAAGGACCGGATGGAGCGCGAAGGCCTCGGTTACTCCAAGCTCGGCCGGATGCGTCAGCGGCTCGCAAAGGAGATGGGCTTCCCACAGCAGGATGAGGTCCTTCCGTACCTGATCGACCAGCTGCTCAACATGCTCTTTCACAGCTCGAACGTCGTCGAGATCTACGCCGACGATGTGACGCTGCGAAAGAAGATGACCCCCATTTTGCGTCGGCACATGGAAGTCGACACCGGCCTCGACGCCGAGGTGCGCTCGAAGATCAAGAACCTCCAAGAGGGCACCAGCGCGTTCGAGGTCGAGTACGCCAAGGTGATGGATCAGATCAAGCACAAGCGCGGGCTCGAGTAGGCGTCCCATGCAGAGCATGACGGGATACGGGAGCGGGCGAGCCGCGCTCGGCGAGGGACAGGTTGTGCTCGACCTTCGCACAGTCAACCATCGCTTCCTCGATGTGCGGGTGCGTCTCCCCTCTCGCATTCAAGGTCGGACGCCGACGGTGGAGCGCGTGATTCGCGCCCGTCTCGAACGAGGCCGCGTCGACGTGACGGCGCGCTTGGAGGGACAGACGCTTCCTCAGCCTACCTTGGATCTCGAGCGCGCCCGCGCCGTGTACGCTGAGCTCGCTGCGTTGCGCGACGAATTGAATCCCGAGGAGCCGCTGCCTCTCGCCCTGCTCTCTTCGGTCCCGGACCTTTTCACAGTCGATCGCAACATCGATGAGGAAGCGCTCGACCGCTCGCTGGAACAAGCGGCGGTGGCGGCCTGCGACGCCGTGATGGCGATGCGCGACAAAGAGGGGGACGCGTTGGCCGCGGAGCTCAGAAGTCGGCTTTCGGACCTTGGCGCAGGCGTCGGAGCATTGAAGCTCGCGGTTCCCGAGATGCTCGAAGCCCGAAGAACCCGGCTTCGCGATCGCCTCGATGCCCTACTCGCCGGCGTCAACGGCGAATTGGAGCCCTCTCGCCTGGAGCAAGAGATCGCGTTGCTCGCCGATCGCACCGACGTTGCGGAAGAGCTCGTGCGCCTCGACAGTCACCGCGATCAAATGCTCGAACTGATCGAGAATTCGAGCGCACCGGTCGGGAAGCGCATCGACTTCCTGCTCCAGGAGATGGCGCGCGAGGCCAACACGATCGGCTCGAAGGTGCAGGACGCAACGATGACGACGCACGTCATTGCGCTGAAGGCCTGCATCGAGCAAATGAGGGAACAAGCACAGAATGTGCTGTAACCGACCGCTTCCGCAGGGTAGTGGTCGCATCGGAGGGGTAGTCGAATGAGTGTCGCCGCGCCGACCGATCCAGATCTCATCTTGCTGATCGTCAGCTCCCCGTCGGGGGCAGGAAAGACGACCCTGACCCGCCGGCTCCTGCAAGAGTTTTCGGAGTTCAGGTTCAGCGTTTCGCACACGACCCGCCAACCGCGCGCGAACGAAGTCGACGGCCAGGACTATCACTTCATCGACGAGAAATCCTTCCGCCAACTCATCGATGAGAACGGCTTCGCCGAATGGGCCGAAGTGCACGGCAACCTCTACGGCACAAGCATTACCGAGATCGACCTCGCCCGAGCGGCTGGCAAGAGCGGTGTCCTATTCGACGTCGACTACCAGGGTGCCCGTCAGATCAAGGAAAAGTTCCCGCACGCCATTGGCGTCTTCATCTTGCCTCCTTCGATGGAAGAGCTTCGCCGCCGACTGGACGGCCGTGGTTCTGACGACGCCCACTCGCGACGCCTCCGATTCGACAGGGCGCGCGAAGAGATCGGGCACTATCCGTTCTTCGACTACATGATCGTCAACGACGAGCTCCAGCGAGCCCTTACCGAGCTCCGAGGCATCGTCCTTGCCGAAGGCTGCCGGCAGTGGCGCATCGCTGCCAAAGCCGAGTCGCTTCTCCAAGAGTAGCCTCGGCCAGGCGTCGCTTCAGAACTGGATGCCGAGAATCAGCCGCAGCGTCATCGCGCGGGTGACGCCCAAGCCTTCGGTACCGGGCTCACGAATGCCGTTGACCTCGAGGTACTTGAGGCCGTTGAGAGGGAACAGGATGCCAAACTGGGCCGACGCAAAGAAGCCATCGGTGAACTTGGGGCCGTCCTCGGTCCGGTAGTAAATCGCGATGTCGAGCTCCGCGCCGAGATTGGGCTCCGACGCGTAGGTCTGCTGCTCGAACATCGCGCGGCTGTAAATGAAGTCTAAACGCGCACCCAGCACACGCCCGAAATCGCTGCGAATGATGTCGTAGCTGACGGCAGGCGCCAGATAGTAGGCCCCGGCGATCCGCCCCATGATGCGACGCCATAGGATCAAGTCGATGCGGTAGTCGGGGTGAAACGAGAAGTTGGAGACGTTCTTCTGTCCGACCGGCTGCGTCGCAAGGTCCTCGTATTGCGAAAGACCGACGACGTCGGGGTCGCCCGAAGCGGCACCTCCTTTGAGGAAGACGCCGAGCTTCTTGCTCAGGAAGCGGTACTCACCTTCGAAGGCCACACCCCATTGGCGCAGCTTGAACTTGGCCCCCTCTGCGGTCGGAGGGAACTCTGCCGGCGAGATGTTTTGAATCTTGCCGAGGATCCCGGCGAACTCGACCTCGAGGCGGAGGTCCTTCCACAAGACCTGTAGCCAACCGTCGGGCATGTAGACCTTGGCGTCGCGGCGAACGAACGCATTCTCGATGTCGCTAATCGTGCCGAGCAACGGAGCCGTCGACGTCGACAAGAACTGCGAGCGGTAGATGAAGTAGGCGCCTCCGTTGACCACCCACTTGCCCCGAGCCAGGCGCTTCTTCTGCGCGAGCGGCTCCATGCGGCGCGCCAGCAAGAAGCTCCACTGCCGCGTGTCATCCAACCTGCTCGCGTCGATCGGAATGTTCTGGATGTCCGTGACGGGGTTGTAGATGTACCCCTTGTTCGCAAAGTCCCAAGAGACCCCGAAAAAGATGCCTTTGAACTTGCCGATGAGCTGAATGCGGTCGATCTCGGACTGGAAGTCCGAGTCGAGGGCGGTGTCGAGCTGGTTGGTCCCCTCGCCCGCGTTCCAAAGCATCCCGAGGCCCCACTGGTGGCCCATCCGGCCAAAGCGAAGCTGACCGATGGTGCTGTTGGTCACCTCGCCCCAAACTCGCCGGAAATAGATGTTGTCGCCCACGGTGTTTCGGAACGACTCAGGCGGAGGCAAGGTTTGCGTCAACGTGTCCACGGGAACGCCCGGGGCACGGCCCGGAATCTGGCCGAACTGATTGACGGACCTGACCTCTGGGGTGGAACCCAAGATGAGGTTGTCGAACACGTCCAACATCATGTGGACCCGAATGTTGTCGCTGAGCGCGAGCGTCGGCTGCAGCCGGAGCCGCATGTTCGCGAAGCGCAGCGTGGCACTTCCATCGCACCGTTGGTCCTGACCCGCTGGAGACGACGGCTCGCCCTTGCAGCCGCCCTGCGGAAGCACGCCGTTGAGGCCGGAGCTAGGCGCGTTGTCGACCGGAATCCATCGCGCAAACGGATCTTCGTTCAATCGGTCGAGTGGAATCCGGCGGAGCGAAAAGTTGTCGAGGTAGTTGCCTCGTACACGAAAGTAACCGTTGAGCGAGAACACCGGTCGCGGGTTGGTCCACGACGCCAGGGTCGGATCCGAAGCAGGCGGTTCGGCTTGACCGAGGAGCGCAGCGTCATCGGCCGCCATGTCATCCTCGTCCTCGAAATCCGCCTCGTCGAAGTCTCCCTCGAACTCCTCGTCGAAGCTGTCATCGCGTGCGGGCGCGGTCGGGCTCTGCAGCCCCTCCATGCTCGGTGCTCTCAATTGAGGTGGGAGGTCTTCCTCCCTCGTCGGCTCCGGCGAGGCTTCTTCGCCCTCCGAGATGGCCTCTTCTTCAGCGGTGGCGGCGCCGTGTCGTGCCCCGGCGGTCGTGGAATCGTCGGTGGACGACCCCTGCGCCGCCACCGATGTTGCCCCAAGGGAAACTACCCAAATAATCGCTAAGAAACGGCGCATTGAATTCGTGCGGTCCCGGGCGTAGCACGCCAGGATCGCACGGGTCAACGAGGCAATCGCTGCCTTGACCAGAGCGGCCCGCGCCTTTAGCCCGGGTGCCGAGAGTTCTGTGACGGATAGTCTGCGCTTCATCCCCCTGGGTGGCCTCAACGAGGTTGGAATGAACTGCGCCGCGGTAGCCTGCGGCGACACGACGATCGCCATCGACTGCGGGATCGGTTTCACCGATGAGGATGGTGCCGAGCTGGTTCACCCCGACTTCAGCTGGCTACAAGCGCGGCGCGAGAGCCTGCGTGCGATCGTCATCACCCATGGTCACGAGGACCATATCGGCGCACTTCCCTACTTCCTCAAAGAGGTCCGGGTCCCCGTCTACGCGCCGCCTTACGCAGCCGCCCTGATCGAGGACCGGCTGGCGGAGCACCGTCTCAAGGACGTCGACCTCCGCGTGAGCCAGGCGGGAAGCCGGGAGCAGATTGGGTCGATCTCGGTCGAGCGCTTTTCGGTCCACCACTCGATCGCAGACGCTACGGGGCTCATCCTGGATACGCCTGTAGGGACCGTCGTCCACACCGGCGACTTCAAAATCGAGTCCGACCCCTGCGAGGGACAGCACTTCGATCGGACGCGCCTCGAAGAGGTGGCGAGCCGGGGTGTGCGCCTTCTGCTCAGCGATTCGACGGGAGCCGATGTGGAGGGGCGCTCCCGGATCGAGCGCGACGCCGAGGCGGCATTGGAGAGGTGGATTGCCCGATCCCCACATCGGGTCGTCGTCGCCACATTCTCGTCGAACGCCTTCCGGTTGAGAGCGGCGTTGCGAATCGCCAGGGAGCAAGGCCGCAAAGTCTGCCTGCTCGGCATGTCGGTCAACAAGCATACCGAAACCGCGCGAGCCCTCGGCCTCATTCCACCCATCGACGGCTTGTTGATACCCCCCGAGGAGGTCAGCGCCCTCCGCCGCGATGAGGTCTTGATCCTCGCCGCGGGCACGCAGGGCGAGCGTGCGTCGGGCCTCACCCGATTGGCCCGCGACGAGCACTCGCGCTTGCACCTGGAGGCCGGCGACACCGTGATCTTCTCGTCGCGCATCATTCCCGGTAACGAGCTCGGCGTGCTGGACGTCATCAATCGGTTCGAGCGCCGCGGCCTGGAGGTCATCACACGCGACGAGCATCCAGAGGTCCACGCCAGCGGCCACGGGAGCCGTGAAGAGCAGCGCACCATGATTCAAATCCTACGGCCCGAGGCCTTCGTTCCCGTGCACGGCACACACCATCACCAGCGCCGGCATCTCGAGCTCGCTCGGGAAGAAGGAATCGGGCAAACGCAGCTGGTCGAAAACGGGAGCGTACTCGAGGTCACCCGCAATGCGCTGCGCATCGTCGATACGGTTCCCGTGGGGCGCGTCTACATCGACGGCATGCAGCCTCTCGCGGAGGAGGTCATCGCGGAGCGGCGTGCGATGGGCTCGAGTGGATTGATCACCGTCCTGCTCTCCCTCAAAGACGGTCGGCTTCGACAAGTCCCCCGCGTTCTGTCCAGGGGGGTTTTCGGCCCCGGGGACCGAGCACGCGTGGAGCGCAAGATCGCGGAACACGTGCGCGACCGTCTCAAGGGGCGACGGTTGGCGAGCCCCATCGAGGCCGAGGAAGCCGCAATTGAGGCCGCTCGACGCTTCTTGGTACACAATCACCGAAAGCGGCCGCTGATTGTGGCGGACGTGAATGGGGAAACATGAGCCGATGGGTCGGCTGGCTGGCCGCTGCTCTCATCCTGAGCAGTTGCCACCGGCACGCCAAACCGGAGCCGAGCCCGCCGCCCGCCTCCACCGAAACCGCGAGCATCCCGTCGAGCGAGCCCCCGCCCGAACGCACCGCCCAGCCACGTAGTGGGGTTGCGCGCCCGGCGACGGCGAGGGAACGCGCAGCGGTCGACGACCTCGTTCGTGCCGCGGAGTCCGTGCGGCAGTTGAGGCTGCGCCGCCCGGTCACGATCGAAATCGAAGACGGTGACGCCATCGCGAGTAGCTTGCGAGCGCAAATCGAAGAAGCGGAGATCGAGCGGGCAAGGCTGGTCTACGGCGCGCTTGGCTTGTTGGACACCGAAGAGGACCTTCGGAGCATGTTCGCAGGCGTCCTCGGCGAACAGGTCATCGGGTACTACGACCCGGACACGGGACGCCTCGTCATACGAGAAGACGTGATGGCCGGGTTGGCCGGTGCGTTTGGAGCAGAGCAAACCCAAGAGGCCCGCTTGGTGCTGGTGCACGAGCTCGTGCACGCGCTGCAGGATCAAAGGCTCGGTCTCGGTGAGTCTTACGAAAAGGAACGCACTGCCGATGGTGACAACGCATTCCGCGCGATCGTCGAGGGCGACGCCACGCTCGCGATGCTCGCGCACGCACTGCGCCAACAAGGCATCCCTTTGTCTGCGGCGACGGCGGGGATTCAACAGATGGGGGACTACCTCGACCTCAACGCACTCGTGCGCGGCGAGAAGCTCGATGACGCGCCCGCGATCTTGAGAGTGACGTTGGTGGCGCCTTATTTACGCGGTCTGCAGTTCGTGGCAGCGGTACAGGGACGAGGGGGATGGCCTGCCGTCAACAACGCGCATCGCAGAGCCCCGACGACGACCGAGCAGGTCCTGCATCCGGAGAAGTACTTCGCCCGCGAGCAAGGCGAAGCCATTGAGGTTCCCGACACCCGAGAAGTCCTCGCGGCCGGCTTCGAACGCATGGAGGAAGATACGCTCGGCGAGCTCGAGCTCAGTGTGTATCTCGGCCAGGGGCAGCCCTCAGGCACAGACGACGAAGCCGCAGCCGGATGGGCCGGCGACCTGCTGGTGGTGTACGCCCGGGGCGAAGAGGCGGCCGTGATCTGGTGGACGACATGGGACACCGACGCCGACGCCGACGAAGCCTTTCGTGCCGCACGCTCGGTCTCGCCGAGGGATTCTACGTCGCGCGTCGAGCGGAAGGGCCGCTCCGTCCTCATCGTGCGGGGCCTGCCGTCCAAGCTCCATCGCTCGATTCGCGGCGACTTCACGTCGTTCGCACGCCGCATCAAATCGAACCCGCCGCCCCCGGAGGTCCGCCCCGATCTCGTCTATTGAGGTTGTCGTCGGGGACACCCCAAGCTAGGAATCGCGGATGGAACGCGCCTCGTGGGACGAATACTTCATGGACATCGCTGTGGTGGTCGCCAGCCGATCGACCTGCCCCCGCAAGCACGTCGGCTCGGTCATCGTGCGCGACAAGACGATCCTATCGACCGGCTACAATGGCTCGGTCCGAGGCCTGCCCCACTGCGACGAGGTCGGCCACATGATGGTGGACGGCCATTGCGTGCGAACGATCCACGCCGAGGTCAACGCGATCATTCAAGCCGCCAAGAACGGCTCTCGTATCGACGGCGCTTCGATCTACGTCACCGCGTCGCCCTGCTGGAACTGCTTCAAGGCAATCTGCAACGTCGGTATCAAGCGAATCGTCTTCGAAGAGTTCTATCGGGACGAACGAATTTTCGAGGTTTCCCAGGCTTTGGGCATCGAGTTGGTCGAGCTCCACCGCGAGAAAGCCGTCCCCAAGGCTGCACCTTGACGGGTCTCCACCGCGGCTGTACGAACCGCGCCTGGCAAACCGCCTAAAATCCAATGCAATCTGAAATTCGCGAGATCAGCCCGGTCCTCGTGGAGGTCACGGTCGAAGTGCCGTGGGACCGCATCCACAAGGACCTCAACGACACCTACCGAGAGATCGGCAAGACCGCTCGCGTCCGCGGCTTCCGTCCCGGCAAGGTACCGAAGAACGTGCTGAAGCAGGTGTACGGCCGGCAGGCTGCTGCTCAGGTCACCGGCACCTTGGTCGAGCAAGGCCTCATGCACGCGGTGCAAGAACACGAGCTTCACATCGTGGCGCAGCCAGAAATGGAAGAGCCGCCCGAGCTCGAGCAAGGCAAGCCGCTCACCTTCAAGGCCAAGGTCGAGGTACGACCGAAGATCGACGAGGTCGCGGTCGACGGGCTCGAAGTGTGGCAGAAGCCAATCGACATTCCGGACGAGGACGTCGACGCAGAGATCGAACAGCTGCGCCACCAGCACGGCGAGATTCAGATTCCCGACCCGATGCGTCCCGCGCAGGAAGGCGACTTGATCACGATCGACTACACCGTGGCGGTCGATGGCGAAGCGAAGGAAGACCTCGGCGCCGAAGGTCGCCAGGTCGAGATCGACGACGAGCACTTGCTGCCCGCGCTCAAAGAGGGGCTGGTCGGGATGAAGCCCGACGATGAAAAGACAGTCGACATCGAGTTCGAAGACGACCACCCGAACCCCGATCTTCAGGGCAAGACCGCCCAGTTCACGATCAAGGCCAAGGAGCTTCACGAGAAGCTGCTGCCGGAGCTCGACGACGAGTTCGCAAAAGACTGCGGTGACTACGCAACGCTGCTCGAGCTACGGCTGAAGATTCGTGAAGGGCTCGAAGGTTCCGCAAAGCAGCGAAGCGACGCCGAGCTGAAGGACCAGCTGATCGAGGGCTTGATCCAGGCCAACGACATCCCCGTCCCCCCCTCGATGGTTCAGCAACAACAGCAGATGATGATGTACGAGATGGCTCAGTTCATGCAGATGGCGGGCCAGCAAGGCGCACCGGGGGCGGACTTCTTCTCGGGTATCGAAGAGCGTGCCGAGCGGCGCGTGCAGGCGGGCATCCTCCTCGGGTCGTTGGCCCGTCAAGAAGGCATTGACGTCAGCGAGGCCGACCTCGACGCGAAGTTTCAGGAGATCGCCGACCAGACCGGCAAGCACGTCGCGAAGGTACGGGCGGACTACCAAGAGGCGCAGCGTGACGCCCTCGAATCCCAGCTCCTCGAAGAGAAGGTCATGGCGCTCCTCACCGAGCGTGCCAAGATCCACGAGGGGGAGCGGCCGGAGCCCGAAGCCAAAGACGACGAGCCGGCCAAAGGAGAAGGGGAAGAGTGATGAGCGAGCCAACGACGGCGCAGATGTACATGCCTTGGGTCGTCGAAACGACGCACCGCGGCGAACGGCAGTGGGACATCTTCAGTCGCCTGCTGAAGGATCGCATCATCTTCCTCGGGACCGAAGTCAACGACGACGTGGCCAACGCCATCATCGCCCAGATGCTCTTTTTGGAGAGCGACGACCCCGACAAAGAGATCACGTTGTACGTCAACAGCCCCGGGGGCTCGATTACAGCAGGGCTCGCGATTTACGACACGATGCAGTACGTTCGATCACCCGTCTCCACGGTGTGCTTGGGTCAGGCAGCATCGATGGCCGCGTGGATTCTCGCGTCAGGCACGGGCGGATTGCGCAAATGTTTGCCCAATAGCCGCATCATGATTCACCAACCGCTCGGTGGGATTCGCGGGCAAGCAACCGACATCGAAATCCACGCGAGAGAGATCCTGAAACTTCGTGAACAAATGAACACGATCCTGGCCAAGCATACAGGTCAGACCACCGAACGTATTAAGGAAGACACCGAACGCGATCGCTACCTCTCGGCGGAACAGGCTAAAGAGTACGGGCTGATCGACGATGTCATCGAGCCGAAGCGGGACAAATAAGACACCTGAAAACGCGGAGAGTGCGCGCTGCCTAGTCCTTGCCGTGAACGGGGCTGGACGCTAGACTCTGCCAAGCAGGTATATGGTGGATCGCAGGCGAGATGATGGACACGGCAACCTTCAATGTTCTTTCTGCGGAAAGTCACAGAAGGAAGTAAAAAAGCTCATCGCAGGGCCGACGGTCTACATCTGCGACGAGTGCATCGGGCTGTGTAACGACATCATCGCCGAGGAGGTCGAGCGCGAGGAGTCTCTCACGACGACGACGCCGCTTCCTAAGCCCGCCGAGATCAAGAACATCCTCGATGAGTACGTCATCGGGCAGGAGCGCGCGAAGAAGGTTCTGGCCGTCGCCGTTCACAACCACTACAAGCGCATCGACTCGAAGATCAGCGCCGACGATGTCGAGCTCCAGAAGTCGAACATCTTGCTGCTCGGTCCGACTGGCTCGGGCAAGACGCTGCTCGCTCAAACCCTCGCCCGGATCCTGAACGTGCCGTTCGCCATCGCGGACGCTACGACGCTGACCGAGGCTGGCTATGTCGGTGAGGATGTTGAGAACATCATCGTTCAGCTTCTTCAGAACGCTGACCACGACGTGGAGCGAGCGCAGCGCGGCATCGTTTACATCGACGAGATCGACAAGGTGGCGCGCAAGGGAGACAATCCGTCCATCACCCGCGACGTCAGCGGTGAAGGCGTGCAGCAGGCACTCTTGAAGATCATCGAGGGCACGGTCGCCAACGTGCCGCCCAAGGGTGGCCGAAAGCACCCCCAGCAAGACTTCCTGCAGATCGACACCGGGAACATCCTGTTCATCTGTGGCGGCGCTTTCGTCGGCCTCGACGAGGTCATCGAGCGGCGTATCGGCGAACGAACGCTCGGCTTCGGCGCCGACATCCCGTCGCGTAAAGACAAGAAGATCGGCGAGCTGCTCGAGCGCATCGAACCCGAGGATTTGCTGCGCGCCGGCCTGATTCCCGAGTTCATCGGTCGCTTGCCGGTCATCGCCACGTTGCACGAGCTCAATGAACAGGCGCTCGTCGACATCCTGACCAAGCCGAAGAACGCGCTGGTCAAGCAATACCAAAAACTTTTCGAGATGGATGGTGTGAAGCTCAAATTCTCTCAAGGCGCACTGCACGCAGTCGCGCGCGAGGCGCTGAAGCGGAACGCCGGCGCTCGAGGCCTCCGCGCCATCATGGAAAAGTCGATGCTCGACATCATGTACGAGGTGCCTTCCCAGGCAGACATTCGGGAGGTCGCCGTGAGCGAGGAAGTCATCGCTTCGGGCGAGAAGCCGCTCATCGTCTACGAAAAGGAAGAGGAAAAGGCGGAACTCGCCTAGTGCGGGCATTGCCGCACATCCCTGCCTCGTGTCGAGCAAGGGCTTTGCGCGGATCTGAGTAGATTGATGTTCTTTCACCGAAACGACAACGACGATCAGAACACCGGTGCCGGCACGCCCGGCGGCGAAAGTTTTCCCTTGCTTCCATTGCGGGACATCATCGTGTTTCCGCACATGGTGGTGCCGCTCTTCGTAGGTCGCGAGAAGTCGATCAACGCGCTCGAAGAGGCGATGAGCCAGCACAAAGAGATTCTGCTGGCCGCGCAGAAGAAGGCCAAGACGAACGACCCCACCCCGGAGGACATCTTCGAGGTCGGAACCATCGGCACGATCATCCAGTTGCTGCGTCTTCCGGATGGGACCGTGAAGGTCCTCGTCGAGGGCAAGCGGCGCGCGCGCATTACGAACTTCTTGCCGAGTGAAGAGTTCTTTCTCTGCAACGTCGAGCCGGTCGAAGAAGTCTACGCGGCCAACGTCGAAATCGAGGCGCTGATTCGGTCGGTCCAGTCGGCGTTCGACGTGTACGCGAAGCTCAACAAGCGCATCGCGCCTGAGATGTTGATGACCGTGCAAACCATCGACGACCCGTCGAAGCTTGCCGACACTGTCGTGGTGCACCTGACGAGCATCAAGCTCTCAGACCGCCAGGAGATTCTCGAAACCATCGACCCGGCCAAGCGGTTGGAGCGGCTGTTCCAACTGATGAACGCCGAAATCGAGATCCTCCAAGTCGAGATGAAGATCCGCTCCCGCGTCAAGAAGCAAATGGAGAAGACGCAGAAGGAGTACTACCTGAATGAGCAGATGCAGGCCATTCAGAAGGAGCTCGGTGAGCGCGACGAGTTCAAGAGCGAGATTCAAGAGCTCGAGGCGCAGCTCAAGCAGAAGAAGCTCTCCAAGGAGGCCCACCTCAAGGCGCGCAAAGAGCTCAAGAAGCTCAAGATGATGCAGCCGATGAGTGCGGAAGCGACGGTCATCCGCAACTACATCGACTGGGTGCTCGCCCTACCGTGGGGGGAGAAGAGCGAAGAGAACTACGACATCGACGCGGCTGAACAGATTCTCGAGGAGGATCACTACGGCCTCAAGAAGCCCAAGGAGCGCATCGTCGAGTATCTCGCTGTGCAGGCGCTCGTGAGGAAGCTCAAAGGACCTGTGCTCTGTTTGGTGGGCCCTCCCGGCGTCGGTAAAACGTCGCTCGCAAAGAGCATCGCCCGGTGCACCGGTCGCGAGTTCGTGCGCTTGTCCCTTGGCGGCGTGCGCGACGAGGCCGAGATTCGAGGCCACCGGCGCACGTACATCGGCGCCCTGCCCGGCCGACTGATTCAGTCGCTACGCAAAATCGGAGCTAACAACCCGGTGTTCCTGCTCGACGAAATCGACAAGATGTCGGCCGACTTCCGCGGCGATCCTGCGTCGGCGCTGCTCGAGGTGCTCGACCCGGAGCAAAACCACAGCTTCAACGATCACTACCTCGACCTCGACTATGATCTGTCCGACGTGATGTTCATCACGACTGCGAACACCTTGCAGGGCATCCCGCTTCCGCTCCGTGACCGCATGGAGATCCTGGAGATCAGCGGCTACACCGAGTACGAGAAGCTCAACATCGCGACGCGCTACCTCGTGCCGCGCCAGCGCGAAAACGCGGGCCTCAAGGACATCGACATCGAGATCAGCGAGAACGCGATTCGACAGATTATCCACTACTACACGATGGAAAGTGGCGTTCGAAATCTCGAGCGCGAGATCGGCAGCGTCTGCCGCAAGATCGCGCGGCAAGTTCTCAAGGACGGCGAAGAGTCTAAAGAGAAGAGCTATCACGTCGAGGCCAAAGACATCGCGCAGTACCTCGGCATTCCGAAGTACCGGCCCGACAAGGCCAGCGAGAAAGACCACGTGGGTCTCACCAATGGCCTAGCGGTCAATGCGTTTGGTGGCTCGATCCTCGAATGCGAAGTCGCGGTGGTGCCCGGTAAAGGCAAGCTCAACATCACCGGCTTGCTCGAAAAGGGCATGCAAGAGTCCGCGCAGGCGGCGATGAGCTACATCCGCTCCCGGCAAAAGGTGCTCGGCCTCGAGAAGGACTTCCACTCGAAGTACGACGTGCACGTTCACTTCCCGAGCTTCGTACCCAAGGATGGACCGAGCGCCGGCATCACGATGGCCACCAGCATCGCCAGCGCCCTTCTCAAGATTCCGGTCCGAAAGAACGTCGCGATGACCGGCGAGATCACCCTGCGCGGCCGCGTCCTTCCAATCGGCGGCCTCAAGGAAAAGCTCCTCGCTGCGCACCGAGCCGAAATCACCGTCGTGCTCGTCCCGAAGGAAAACCAAAAGGACCTGAAGGAAATCCCGCGCCGCGTCCTCAACGCGCTTCGCGTCGTTCTGGTCGAGCACATGGACGAAGTTCTCCGAGAGGCGTTGGTCCTCAGCGCCCCCGACGCCCTGTTCGGCGAACACCAAGTCCGTCCCCTAGAATATCGCGACGGCGAACTAATCACCCCAGACGCCCCCGAACCCGAGGACGTCCCCGAACCCACAGTAGACCCCCCCGGCGCCCGCCAATAGGGGAAAACGCCCCATTGGACAGCTCAGGCCGTCGGGGTCATGCTCGCGGGCACTTTGGGCGGGTAGCTCAGTGGTAGAGCGCTGGCTTTACACGCCGGACGTCGCAGGTTCGACCCCTGTCCCGCCCACCATTCGATGAAAAATTGGGCCATTTGGCCCTTTTTTTCTTGGATCATGCGACACGCGGCTCTAGGTTTGCTAACTCTTGGTCAGTGACTGACTATCGGTCAGTTGCGCGAAGCCCCGTGGGCGATGCGGAGCATCGGCTTTACGGGGGGAGGGCAAGCGATGGCGGTAGCGGCTCGTAGAGAGCGGGAGCGGACCGCGCGGCGGGAGGCGATTCTCGATGCGGCGCAGGAGCTGATCGCGGTGCAGGGCTATCACGGGATGCGGATGGATGGCGTCGCGGAGGCCGCGGAGCTCAGCAAAGGCACGCTGTATCTGTACTTCGAGAACAAAGATGCGTTGTGCGCGGCGGTCGCGACTCGACTGCTCGACACGCTCCTGCCTTTCATCGAGAGCGCGCTCGCCAATGCGTCGACGGGGCTGGACGCCGTCCAACGGCTGCTCCGGAAGTACTACGATTTCACACAAGACAACCCCCATCATTTTCGTTTCGCGATGGCGTGGTTGAGCGCGGGCGAGCGGATGGATGCTTCGA
>Ga0233409_10000073_pt1 | contig 14954 bp, 17 predicted proteins | sample Na_oxic_13_MG_FD_179871 | JGI IMG/M metagenome (GOLD analysis project Ga0233409, IMG submission 179871) | Seawater microbial communities from Saanich Inlet, British Columbia, Canada - Na_oxic_13_MG | ecosystem: Environmental > Aquatic > Marine > Inlet | place: Canada: British Columbia... | reverse complement strand
TCAGGAAAATAAATCAGCATGGATACTGGAAGAGATCGGCAAAGAAAAGCTGATCACTACCGGCATCGTTATCAGCAACAAGCAGATCGAGCAGGTTAAAGTGCTGGTGTTCAGAGAAAGCCGTGGATGGGAAGTACGCCATGATTTTTTCACCGAGCAATTCAAACAGGCAACACTTAAAGAGAACCATCAACTGGACAGAACCATTGATAATATATCCGGCGCCACACTGTCTGTTCGTGCGGTAAGAAAACAGGCACAGATTGCATTGTTACTTGACCAGCACATACAACAAAAATCTGCTAAATAAAATACATTATCAGAAAACATGACCAACCGAAAACCTAAACGATTTACTGCTTTTTTATGGCACCGGCGCATCGGTTTGTTTGCTCTGGTCCTGGTGATTATCTTAGCTATAACTGGCATCATGTTAAACCACACTGAAAGACTTAAGCTTGATGAGTCCTATATAAGCAGTTCATGGCTGCTGAACTGGTACGGTATCGAACCAGAAGATGAACCGATTTCTTTTCGCATAAAAAACGATACGCAGGGGCATGTTATCAGTGCCTGGAACAACCAGCTTTTTTTTGATGCCACCAAAGTAACCACGCTTGAACAGTCTATACATGGTGCTATCGGCGCCGAACAGTTTATCGTCGTCGCGCTAGACAATGAGATCATCCTGCTATCGTATGACGGTGATTTTATTGAACGGGTTTCAACCAGCATCAGTTTCAGCAATATACAGCGTCTCGGCATAAAATATAAACGCCCGGTTATCGAAACCAGTGAACCGTTATATTACATGGCAGACGAACACATCCTGGACTGGGATGTGATCATCAATGAAGACATTAAGTGGACTGAAGAATACTCGCTAACTGACGGTGAGCTTGAACAGCTACTAATCGCCTACCGTGGTAATGGACTTAAACTGGAACGCGTTATTCTGGATCTGCACAGTGGCCGAATCTTTGGCGGCTACGGCGTTTATCTGATGGATGCCGCAGCCATCGCCCTGCTCTGGTTATCAGTTAGTGGCCTCTGGGTGTGGAGTAGCCGTCGGCGTAAAATGCGCAGGAAAAAACATTACCAGAAGCATCACAGAAATTAACTGCCAGGAAAAGCTATTTACCACAGAGGACACGGAGGTCACAGAGAAAAGCGTTTTTTATTGTTTATGATATCGCAGGCCGAGGGGACAGACATAAGGTCTGTCCCCGATTTCTAACACAGATAAATGCTTAAGCAGCAGCCTTGCCCTGAATCGAAGGCCAGGAATGGATCACTGCCTGTATAAGCGTTGCCAGCGGTATCGCAAAAAACACGCCCCACACACCCCAGAGTCCACCGAAGAAAAGTACCGCAATAATAATGGCTGCCGGGTGCATGTTCACTACTTCAGAAAATAACAGGGGTACCAGTATGTTGCCATCCATAAACTGCACCACGAGGTAGGCGATCATCAGGTAAACAAAATCACTGCTGGCACCCCACTGGAACCAGGCGATCATCGCCACTGGTATCGTCACTGCAACGGCACCGACATAAGGAATGATGACAGATAACCCGACCAGCAAACTCATAGTAGCGGCGTAATTCATGCCCATGACTTGTAGCGGAATATAGGTTGCTATACCGACGATGACGACTTCCAGTAATTTACCGCGAATGTAGTTACCCATTTTTATATCAACTTCTTTCCACACGGAATACGCCAGACCACGGTCTTCAGGTACAAAGCGTCTGAACCACTGCAGGATTTCTACTTTGTCCTTTAGCAGGAAAAACACCAGTAACGGCACCACCACCAGGTAGACCAGTACCGTAAAAGCATCAACCGCAGATGACAGTGATACTGAAACCAGTTTCTGCCCAACACTGACTAGCTCGGTTGAAAAACTGCCCAGCATTTTTTCAATTTCCTGTTCTGCGAATACAGGGTATCGTTCGGGGACGGTCAGTATCAGTTGCTGAACTTTATCTAAAATTCGCGGGAAGTCTGTTATCAATTGTGACAGCTGACTTATGACCAGTGGCACCAGGCCAAACAGGATCAGTGCCAGCGCCGTAATAAACAGCGTGTAACTGAGTAAAAATGCAGAAAATCGCGGCATACCAAGATGATTAAGCCGACAGACAAGGCCTTCTAATACATAGGCAATAACAACACCGGCTAAAACCGGCGTGAGGATACTGCCCCAGTACAATACCAGTATTGCACCCAACACCAGGATAGTAATAAGTATTATGGCCTGCGGGTCAGAGAAATGCTTCTCAAACCAGCCTTTGATTACATTAATCATTTACTATCCTGTTTTTCGTCCTGAGATGTGTTGTCCTGTAATAATTTGTCATAGGCCTCTTCAAACAAAATTTCCATCTCGTCTATCACTTCGATCACATCTCGACCTTTCACCATGTGGTCTGTCATCAATGCAGATGCGGCTGAAAAAACCGACATGCTCTCAACCATATGATATTTAATCTTAAGGCGTTTCACTGCACCCACCACGGTTTCTTCCTGCGGGCGCGTGACATCTTCCGGTGCCGGTATTTCTTTTGAAACAGGCCCTGCTTTTGCATATAAAAAATCAGCAAAATCACACAGGCTGAGCTTTCGCTCATCATCCATGGATTCATAAAGATCGATTAATGCCTGGCTGCTTTTAACCTTGCCTGAATCATTGTTATTCACTGTGTTTGGCTCATAGTTACTATTGTGATTATTTATTAAAGTTCTTCTGGAATTTCATATGCAATATATTCTCTCGCAGAGGCGCAAAGAAAAGCCTGTGATTTTTTGTAGGGTGGGCATTGTCCACCATCACGGTATACCTATTGGCTGCATTCTGTCGGGCAATGCCCAACCTACGTTTTTTACAAACTTATAATTGTTTTTTTCGCGTTCTTTGCGTCCTTCGCGGCAAAAAGCTTTTCAGCTTTTCCGATGACCGCTAAGGCTCAACTGCAGCCATCCGATTTCTGGCATCCGCTGTCAGGTCAAGTTTGAACTAATACAGCTTATGCCATATTTTTGCAGAATTCCTGGGCAAACCTGAGCAACTCATCAGCGGCGCGTGACTTGAACTTGTAACGCTGCCTGACAAATGAAAATGGACGTTCCAGTTTTGGTGACAACTCAACGGCCGTCAATGTCCCCAGGCGTAATTCTTTTTCTATACTGGCACGAGATACGATCGAGATTCCCATGCCTGCCTCTACTGCACCTTTGATCGCCTCCGGGCTGCTTAATTCGAAACATACATTTAATATGCCGTCCGGATTCTGCTGTTCAACATAATTTGTAATAGCTTCCTGTGTTCCGGAGCCACTTTCACGGCAGATAAACGGATGCCCTAAGATATCCGTTACATGCAGCGTCGATTCTTTAGCGAGCTCATGGCTGTTTGGCATGATCACAACGAGCTGGTCGACTCGGCACTGCTCAACAATTAAATTCTTGTTATTGACCGAACCTTCAACGATTGCCAGATCTACCACGTTATTTTCCACCATGGCAATGATGTCTTCTGAATTTGACTCTTTCAGGCTGATATTTACATCGGGGTATTTGCCTTTAAACTCACCGATCAACAATGGCAGCATGTACTCGGCAATCGTCGTGCTGGCGCCAAGCGAGACACCACCGCTGACGTCACCGGTCATCTCGGTAATGCTGTGATTCATATCATCATAAAGCTTGAGTATACGATCAGCGTACATATAGACCTGCTTGCCCGCCTCGGTCAGCGTCACCTTGTTATGTGTGCGATCGAACAGGCGGGTATTAAACTGGTCTTCTAGCTGGCGTATCTGGAAAGTCACCGCAGGCTGCGTCATGTGTAGCTGCTCGCCCGCCTTGGTAAAGTTAAGCAGGCGAGCAACAGTGTGAAAAATTTTTAATCGACGGTCGGCCATAGTTACATGCTCAATATCATAAAGAATCAGGCAATAATTGTTTTATTAGATACTGCTTCAATGTTGATTTTATATAGATTTACGGCTATTTTAACATCACAGGCTATTCAATGGGTAATATACAAATCATGCGCAATAAAAGACTCATCTCAGGCATATTTTTAGCATCCTTCTGCTTATTCCTTCAGTCACCGCTGCATGCAGGCGTTTATAAATGGGTCGATGAAAACGGCCAGGTGCATTATGGTGAACACCCCGGTAATAGTGATGCTGAAAAAGTCACTATCCGCCAGAATGAAACTACGAAGCCGCGTCCCATCAATAAAGCCGAAGAAGACGCAGCCGAATCTGACAAAAAAGATACAGAGCAGCAAACTGAAGCGCCTGAAAAATGGGAGGAATGGGTAGAGGTAGAACCATCTAAAAAAGAAAAACGCAAACTGTGCAATGAAGCAAAAAGTGATCTTGCCGCAATCAATAGCCGGGGCCGTATGCGCGAGATCAATGAAAAGGGTGAATACATCTATCTAACTGAGCCTCAAAGACAGCAGCGGATATCTGCCGCCAAGAAGAAACAACGAGAATTCTGCCGTTAACCAACAATATTGTTATGCCACTATTAGAACTGACAACCAATACAACGATAGACGACTGCCAGCATATTGCGGCGCAGGCTTCAAAGTTGACAGCAGAGATTCTCGGCAAACCAGAAAGTTATGTGATGGTAAAAATTCAGCCTGAACAGACCCTGATATTTGCCGGCACTGATGAACCCGCTGCGCATGTTAAGTTAAAAAGTCTGGGGCTGCCTGAAAGCAATACTGCAGATTTTTCATCAAAGATTTGCTCGTTAATCAATTCAGAACTTGGCATAAACAGCGCACGTATCTATATCGAATTTGCTAACCCGGAACGTCATATGTGGGGCTGGGACGGGAAAACGTTCTGAAGAACGTTTTAATGAATAATGAAAAATGAAAAATTTTGCGGTTATACAACTGTAGGTGCGAATTTATTCGCACAATGGTGCCTGACATATACTCCGCGTGCGAATAAATTATTCAGCTCAAAACCAGCTACCGCATCATCTATTTTATAACTCAACATAGTCTGGCTGGTTTTAAAATGATAGCAAATACCTGCCTGCACTCCCAGCAGAATTCTGTAACCTTTGCCATGGCTTGAAGCCAGCTGCAATTCTTCCGCCTGCTCAATCGCAGAATGAACAACAGCATCGTTTGGTGTCATTGCATAAACGTATTAAACAGCGCCAGTAAAATACAGCAGCAGCGTGAGCCAATATTGTTTAAATTCAAGGCACATATTGTTCATTAATTGGTAAAATGCGCACATTCTACTGAGTATAGCTAATATGTATTTATCTAAATTTCAACTAACCACATTAAAAGAAACACCTTCCGATGCGGAGATTACCAGCCATCAGCTAATGCTGCGCGCTGGCCTGATCCGAAAACTCGCTTCCGGACTCTATACCTGGTTACCACTGGGTTTACGTGTTATGCGTAAAGTCGAAAACATCGTTCGTGAAGAAATGGACAACTGTGGCGCTCTCGAAGTTCTGATGCCAGCGGTGCAACCCAGTGAACTGTGGCAGGAATCAGGCCGTTGGGAACAATATGGTCCTGAATTATTGCGCATGAAAGACCGCCATGACCGAGAGTTCTGTTTTGGCCCGACTCATGAAGAGATCATCACCGATGTGGCGCGTAAAGAACTTTCCAGTTATAAACAGCTGCCGGTAACTTATTACCAGATACAGACCAAATTCCGTGATGAGGTAAGGCCTCGTTTTGGTGTGATGCGTGCGCGTGAATTTATCATGAAAGATGCGTATTCATTTCACAGCAACCAGGAAAGCCTGCAAGCGACATATGACGTAATGTATCAGACATACAGTAAAATCTTCACTCGCCTGGGACTGGAGTTTCGCGCAGTGATGGCAGACAGTGGTTCCATTGGCGGCAGCAGTTCACACGAATTTCATGTGCTCGCTGACTCCGGTGAAGATGCGATCGCTTTCTCCAGCGAAGGCGATTACGCTGCTAACGTAGAAAAAGCTGAAACCATTGCGCCTACGACGCCACGTCCAGCTGCTGCTGCAGAGATGGCGACCGTTAATACACCCGATCAACACAGCATCGAAGACATCAGCCAGTTTTTATCTGTACCTGCCACGCAATGTTTAAAGACCTTATTGGTTGAAGGCAGCGAAGAAAACTCTGTTATTGCGATGGTATTGCGCGGCGACCATGAACTCAATGAAATCAAAGCTGATCACCTTGATGAAGTCGCATCACCACTTTGTTTTGCCAGTGACGAACAGATCAAACAGGTTGCCGGATGTTCTGCCGGCTCACTGGGCCCTGTCGGTTTAAAGATCAAAGTAATTGCTGATCACGCCGCATTGCTATGCGCTGATTTCGTCTGCGGCGCAAATGAAGACGGCAAACACCTGACCGGTGTTAACTGGGAGCGTGACTGCCCTGTTCCCGATGCCGCTGACCTCAGAAACATCGTTGAAGGTGATGCCAGCCCGGATGGTAAAGGCACATTATCGATCGTCCGCGGTATCGAAGTCGGTCATATCTTCCAGCTCGGAAAAAAATACTCCGAAGCGATGAATGCCACAGTATTAGATGAAAATGGTAAAGCCACCATCATGTCCATGGGTTGCTACGGCATCGGTGTAACGCGTATCGTTGCCGCTGCCATCGAACAAAACCATGATGAGAATGGCATTATCTGGCCACCAAGTCTGGCCCCATTTGATGTAGCGATCGCACCGATCAACATGCAGAAATCTGAAGATGTGAGCAATGCTGCCACTAAGCTTTATGATGAACTTACCGCTGCCGGCCTTGATGTTTTACTGTATGACGAAAAAGCACGTCTAGGTGGCATGCTGGCTGACCTGGATCTGATCGGCATCCCTCATCGCATCGTCATCGGTGATCGAGGACTGAAAGAGAATAAAGTCGAATATAAAAAACGCGATGCTGAAGAGAGTCAGGATATTTCTGTTGATGCCATAGTTGATATGTTAGCCGGGCTGGTTTTTTAACTTCAAAATAAAATTGTCCACAAATGGACGCAAATAAAAGCAGACCAGCGTTTTCTATCGCTCAGGATGACTATAATTTTTTATTTGCGTTTATTAGCGTTCATTTGCGGAAAAAATACAATTAATGTGTATATTTAAACCATGACTAAACGTTTAACCACCGCATTTTTTTTTTTTCCTTTTCAACACACTTGCTATCACGCATGTGTATGCCGACGGTCAGGCTGTTGATCCCAGTCTTCGCCAATTGTTAACCGATGCTATCAACTCTTCAGATAGTTTTGATGATCGTTTTCACGCTGAAGTCTGGTTAGTCGATATGTCTAACCGGCTGCAACATTTTGTTAAAGATGAAAAAACACGTTTGGCCATGCTAAAACAGATTCATCTTGAAGCAGCCAGGTCTGAGCTACAACCTGAACTGGTGCTGGCATTGATCGAAGTAGAAAGTCATTTTGATACTTACGCTATTTCAAAATCAGGTGCACAGGGCATGATGCAGATCATGCCTTTCTGGCTGGATGAAATCGGGCGGCCAGATGACAACCTGATCGACATGAAAACAAACCTGCGCATGGGCTGCACCATATTAAAATATTATATGGACATGGAAAAAAATGACTTGCACAAAGCGCTCGCCAGATACAACGGCAGCGCAGGCTCAAAGATCTACAGCAATAAAGTGCTGACGGCTCTGCATGACCACTGGTACCAGTCTTGACCGACAATAATAAAAATGAATAACTGGCGGCAGTTTTTACCTGAACTGGAAAAGTCAGCTGATGACATGGTGTGCCAGTTATTTGATAACTCCAATGTTATCTCTCTAGCAGCAGATGCCACCGTGTTCCACCAGGGAGATGCCTGCAGTAACTATCTTATTATTCTTGATGGCAAGGTAAAAGTGTTTACCCGGGCAGAGAATGGTCGGGAAATTTTGCTCTATCGTTTATTTACAGGCGACTCCTGCGTATTAACGACGTCCTGCTTGTTCGGCAATAAAAACTATCCCGCCGAAGGAAAAACTGAAACACCGGTCACTGCTTTAGCTATTCCGGTGGCTCAGTTCAATAAAGCTCTGCAGCAGTCAACCACCTTCCGAGAGCTGGTCTTCTCTGCTTTCTCATCACATTTAAGTGATCTGATAACATTGGTAGAGGAAGTCGCCTTTGGAAAAATTGATGTGCGCCTGGCAAAGTACTTGCTCAATCAATGTGACGATGAAAACACTGTAGCATCAACACATCAGAACATTGCAACAGAACTAGGCAGTGCACGTGAAGTCATCAGTCGTCAGCTAAAAGAACTGGAGTCTAAAGGTTATATAATAATCAACCGTGGCAACATTAAGATCATAGACTTAACTGCATTACAGGATATCACTAAGGCTTAACGGCTAATCGCGGTCGTTCTCACATACATAGGATTAGCTTTAGACCACTTTTCGAGTACATTTTTGATGGTCGCACCAGTAACATATACGCTATCACTATTTAAAGATGCACATTCCAGTACAAAACGGTAGAACTTACCTGTATAGCCATTAATAATAGAATAATTACATACCGGCATATCATTTATCTCAGCTTTCCACAGGTCGGCCAATTCCCAAACGAACCACCAAACAGGTATTTTTTTAGCTATTATCACCGCAGAGGGTACATTAATGAGGGTGCTTTGTGTAAGACGCTCAAGCACAGATACTTCATTAGCTAGTTCACATAAAAAGTCATCTACTTCGGCTTCGTAATTATCCTCCAGGCATGACAACTCTGGCGTGCTTAACCTGGATATAATATGTTGCATATCCTTACTGCATTTATTTAACTCTTTTAATAATACAGCAGGGTCACGTAGAGAGCGTTTGGCGTAACTATAAATTTTCAGTTGCCAAAAAGCATTATTTATACTGTAACGTAATTCAGTTATATCAGTAAAATTGAACTTGATCACAATGTCTGCGATTTCCGTTTCAGTCGGCAAGTAACCAGTAAATTTATTATTCATGCCCAAAAGCTCTTGCCGTAAAATCCAGCACACGAAATAAAAAATCATATTTAACACTTATCAAACACATAATTATAATGCACGTTTATTATTTTGATATTTCGTTAACAATGACTTCTTTGTGGGCCATTCAGGTGTAAATATCGCTGTTAAAATCCAGAGAATGCCAAGTATTGTCACCAGAACCAGGACCAGGATATATGCCAGTAAAAACAACTTAATCATTATGTTCATTTCAGGCGCCTCCTTCTACATTCAACATGGCATCATATAAATAGAGGCATAATCCATGCCTTAAATGTATGGCATCATATATATCAACAAGTTACGTTATTTAACAGGTTTAGATAGGACTAAAAAGTGTAATGTCAGCTTTACAGTATTCAGGATTCTTTACAGATTAACGAATATACATGATATGGCCAAAAGATCATTTCAGACACTAATGTGACATTGTCACTGACAGCTTTATTAGCGGTTGATAATATACTTACCTCTTAAATCTAACCGGAGTCTTTGTTATGTGTAATGTTGGTGGAATCGATCGTATAGTTCGTATTATTGCAGGTTTATTATTAATCAGCCTGGTATTTTTTGGTGAGCAAATCATTGGCCAAAATGTTGTCTGGGGCTGGATTGGAATTGTTCCTTTAGCTACCGGTACTTTCAAGTTTTGTCCTGCTTACAAAATTTTTGGTCTTAAGACCTGTTCAGCAAAATAATTTTTAGTAAATTATTGATGATAGTCACGGACGACTTCATTTATATATATTATAATTAATGCACGTCGATGTTTTTCAACTGTAGCGTGTATTTAGATGTGTAACGTAAATGTTCTTGGTCAGATTTTAAGGGTTATCTTCGGGCTTATTCTTATCGCCCTCGCCTGGTTTGGCCCTCAAACTTCAATACTGAGTTTTGAATGGATGTACTTATGGAGATTAGGCTGGATCGGCTTAATCCCGCTGATCTCAGGTATTGCTGCTTTCTGCCCTATCTACGCTGTTTTAGGTTTTGGCCATAAGCATAAGCATCACGATCAAAAACAATAGTCTAACCACAGAGACACAGAAAACGCAGAGAAAAACTTTTTATGTTTACGCGCCTACGGCGGCAGGTAACAGAACAAACCTCTGTGACACAATAATTCAGTTAGTCCATTTGTAGGCAATAATAATATCCATGACATTTGTATTACTGTGTGCGCCCTGCACCAGATCATTCGTTGCCATCAATACGACACCTGCGTTGGCTTTATCTATTTCCTGCTGCATATCAAATCCCATTTTTCCTGCTTTTAACGCGGTGTACATCGAAACCATTGCGCCTGCACAATTGGAATTACCGTCAGCACCATCTGTGCCCGCTGCCAGAAGATGCAAATCTGGATGATCAGCAAGATTTTTGGCGAAGGCCAGCGCCAGGGTTAAATTTCGCCCGCCCACACCGGGACTTTCCGGCAAGCAGACCGTGGTTTCACCACCCCAGATATGGATACCTGACTCAGCTTCACTCATTACCTTATAAAGTTTATTTGCCACATCACAGCTATCACCTTCAAGAAATTCTTCGTAAATGAAACTGGCCAGACCTTCGGCTTTTGCGGCCTCATGCACTGCCTGCTTGGCAAGGTTTATATTACCGATGATATGTGTATCTACAGCAACAGGTGATTTTCCTGTGCCTGTTTTATCATTCGGACTCAATGTACTCAGGAACTCATCAGGCTCAGGCATTATTGCTGAGTCGACCAATAAACCAGAACCTATAAATTCAGCTCTATCATCTTTCACATCGGAGAGTAATAGCTGAGTTACCGTAGATGTATTTATACAATTGAGTAACTCGCCACCTTTTATTTTTGAAAACTGCTGTCGCCATGCGTTTACCTGATGAATATCTTTTCCGCTAGATAACAGGTATTGATTAATTTCCTGCAACTGCTGAAGGTTAATATCATCTACCAGCACTTCGACGAGTGATGATGTACCACCAGAGATTAAAAACAGTACTTCATCACTGCTGTCCAGACCAGCCAGGAAATTGACCAGGGTTTTCCCGGCAGCAATAGAGCGTTCATCGGGTACCGGGTGTGATGATGCTACACATATAACATCTTTGTTTTTCTTCATCTGTCGAGTGATCTTTGACGGTGGACAGATCAATAATGATTTTTTTAACGTTGGCACACTATCAAAAGCGCCCTGTAACATTGCAGCGGCGGCCTTACCGATAGCTACACAGTGTGTGAATGGTTTCCTGTTATTGTCTGCTGACTGACGGCACCACTGACTGACCAGGTAACGGCCGTCGACCGCATCCAGTGCGGTGTCGTACAGCATAACCAGTAATTCACGTGCGGTTAGTTCAGTCATGTTAAGTAGCTATAAAAAATTAGCTCAGAGGAAATATTTTTTTATTCCGCAAATGAACGCAAATGTTTAAAACAAATAAATAGTTTTTATTTGCGTTTATTCGCGTTCATTTGCGGAAAAATATTTTGCTAACGCATGCCACGAAGTAAATCCGTCTTGATGTCTTCGATGTCTTCCAGTCCGACAGCAATACGAATCAAACCATCTGATATACCCGTCTCGCTACGTTGCTCAGGTGTTAAGCGACCATGCGTGGTTGTTGCCGGGTGGGTAATGGTAGTCTTGGTATCACCCAGATTAGCCGTAATCGAAAGTAGTTTTGTCGCATCGATCAAACGCCAGCCTTCTTCTTTGCCACCGTTTAATTCAAACGATAACAGGCCACCAAAACCCGATTGCTGTGTCTTAGCCAGTGCGTGTTGCGGATGACTTTCCAGCCCGGGATAATAGACTCTTTTTACCTCTGGCAACTGCTCTAACCACTCTGCAAGTTCCTGTGCGGCCGCAGAATGCGCCTGCATGCGTAACTTCAATGTCTCCAGGCCCTTTAGGAACACCCATGCATTAAAGGTACTCATAGTAGGACCCGCGCTGCGTAAAAAACCAAACACACCCTCACCTACCACGTCGTTAGTACCGCATACAGCGCCGCCCATACAGCGACCCTGACCATCGATATATTTAGTTGCAGAATGAATTACAATATCAGCACCTAAAAGTATTGGTTGTTGTAAAGCAGGTGTACACAAACAATTGTCCACTGCTAACAGGCAGCCGTGTTTATGCGCAATTTTGGCCAGCGCGGCAATATCAACTAATTCCGTCAATGGATTAGACGGTGTTTCCAGAAACAGCAATTTTGTTTCTGGTTTTATCGCTTTTTCCCACGCTGATAATTCTGACAGCTCTACGAACGTTGTATCTATACCTAGCCTGGCAACAATATTGGTCAACAAAACGGTCGTTGTACCGAAGATGCTGCGAGATGAAACGATGTGATCACCTGTTTTCAGCAACCCCAGAATTGTTGCGGTAATTGCAGACATGCCTGATGCAGTCGCCACACAACATTCAGCCATTTCCAGTGATGCCAGCCGTTTCTCAAACGTTCTTACCGTTGGATTTGTAAAACGCGAGTAAATATTGCCCGGCTCTTCACCAGAAAACCTTGCAGCAGCTTCTGCTGCAGATGCAAACACATAACTTGACGTTGGAAATATTGGTTCACTGTGTTCATTTTCATTAGTGCGTACCTGGCCTTCACGTACTGCACGTGTCGCAAAACTTAAGCCGGATGCATCAATCTTATTTTCTTTATCTGTCATCGTATAACCCTGTTAACTTTTCTTCCTCAAACTGCTCTTCCCAAATTATTCTTCTATGAGTACTTCACTGCCAACCTCAACCAGTCGATACAGATCGACCACATCCTCATTGCACATTCGAATACAGCCAATAGAAGCAGGCGATCCTATGCTCTCCTCATGATTGGTACCGTGAATATAAATATAACGTTGATATGTATCCACATAACCACCCTGATTACGCCCCGGCTCCATGCCTTCCAGCCACATGATACGGCTCATGATGACATCATCGGGCAGATCGATGCCACGTTGGATGCATTCTTCCAGATTGCCATGAGGAACCCGGCCGATAAACACTTCATTTACCGGCATAGCACCACCCAGTTTATCTTTAATACGATGTAGACCCAGCGGGGTTTTCTCGCTGCCATTTTCACTGCCGGTACCATATTTAGAAGTCGAAACCGGGTATTGATGAAGCAGGTTGCCCTCTTCATCCAGCAAACGCAGCTGTTGTTGTGTTACATTGATGTTTATTGAATTCACATTACTACCTTACTTTAGTGAATCCAAAGTATCACACAGTTGAAAGTATAATCAATAGCTTATAGTAAATAGAGCTGTCCTTTCAAAAAATCTGCGTTAGAATTCAATTTAGTACATTAATCAACATTGCAGCTTAGACGCGAGAAATATTCATGAACGAATCCGACACAGAGATTAAATCCGATCTGTATCAGCCTGAAAAGCAATCTTTGACTCAGCAAGATGCCGTTGAAAACAGCAGTGAATATATCGCGGCAGAAAACGAGCTGGAATTTTTCCCTGTATCTGAAGGTAAACTCATAACGCTGTATATCCTTAGTTTTGGTTTATACGGGGTTTACTGGTTCTATAAAAACTGGAAGTTGCAACAGCCGAAAATGGACAAGAAAATCTTTCCTGTCATGCGCGCAATTTTTTCGATCTTTTTTACACACTCCCTGTTTAACCGCATTGATAAAAGCGCAGTAAATTTAGAACAGAAACATAAGTTTAATGCCAATGTACTTGCCACTTTTTTTGTCTGCGCTGTTATTGTGGGCAACCTTCTTGATCGTGTAACTATGAATACCAGCATACTGGAAAACCTGTCTAGCACTTCAGTAATTATCGTATCACTGGTGATTTTCTTATTAAGCGTTTACCCGCTGGCCGTGGTACAGGCGACAGTCAATCGAATAAACAATGACATGCTTGGATATTTAAATCACAAATACAGCCTGTGGAATTACCTGTTAATTGCTTTAGGTGTAGTTTTCTGGCTGATGCTGGCGATGGGTTTGCTGGCAGAATCCATGGGGCTGATTCCGCCTGAATAGCGTTGCAGATATCAACGTTTATGAGTACATAATAAGCGTCATCTAACTTTACAATTGGTTGGCCGCTTTATTGTTTTTCTTTTTTGCCGCATCATTTCGCTTGTCATTCAAACTCTTAAAATAAGCCTCATCAATATCCTGCGTTACATACACACCATCAAAGCATGAACTGTCAAAGCTGGTTATTGCTTCGTTGCCTTTACGTACCGCTTTAATCAGATCTTCAAGATCTTGATAGATCAGCCAGTCAGCACCAATAATCTCAGTGATTTCTTCAACTGTTCTGTCATGTGCCACAAACTCTTCATGTGATGCCATGTCGATGCCATAAACATTTGGATGTCGCACAGGTGGCGCGGCAGATGCCATGTATACTTTTTTTGCACCGGCTTCACGTGCCATCTGCACTATCTGTTTGGATGTAGTACCACGGACGATAGAGTCATCAACCAGCAGAACATTTTTACCGGAAAACTCCAGCTCTATCGGGTTTAATTTTTGACGCACAGATTTTTTGCGCTCCTTCTGACCCGGCATAATGAAAGTTCTGCCGATGTAACGGTTTTTAATAAAACCTTCACGATACTTAACATTAAGATGATAAGCCACTTCCAGAGCGGTGCTTCGGCTGGTATCGGGGATTGGAATGACCACATCGATGTCATGATCGGGCATTTCACGCAAAATTTTCTGTACCAGCGTCTGCCCCATACGCAAACGTGCCTTATAAACTGAGACCCCGTCAATAATAGAATCAGGGCGGGCAAAATATACATATTCAAAGATGCAGGGGGATAGTAAAGGATCCTGTGCACATTGTTTGTTAAACATCTCACAATCTTCACTGATGAAGATTGCTTCGCCCGGTTCCACATCACGCACCAGCTCAAATCCT
>Ga0233409_10000072_pt1 | contig 14991 bp, 28 predicted proteins | sample Na_oxic_13_MG_FD_179871 | JGI IMG/M metagenome (GOLD analysis project Ga0233409, IMG submission 179871) | Seawater microbial communities from Saanich Inlet, British Columbia, Canada - Na_oxic_13_MG | ecosystem: Environmental > Aquatic > Marine > Inlet | place: Canada: British Columbia... | reverse complement strand
ATCCACATGCCAGGTTTCACAGATTTGAGCCAATTCTTAAAATTAGCCCACTCTATTGCGGTCAAGACTGGGCCGTGCTCTGGCTTCTGCACTGATAATTTAAGAGGCTTCACTATAATTCGAGCCTTTCAAGTACGTAAGCCAGGGTGGTGGTAACCGTTTGCACCCTTTGGTTTATATGCCTTAAATTGTCTGCGTGGGGAACGAGCTGTTGATTCACTTCGGCTTTTTTATCTTCAACTTGTGGTTCCTCAGCTTTCAACAAGGGCTCAATTCTGCCTACAAGTTCAACAGATAAACTTTCCAATTTATTTATACTAACCCCGAGCCTGTCCATTTGTTCAACGACCTGTGACTGCCTTTGTGCTTTTACACAATCTCCGCCTATTTGAGCCATGATTTTTCCTCCTTTAAAATAATTTTATGATGTTTATAATGATGATATAGATACCGTACCACATTAATATTGATACTTGGCACGATAAAATAAACCATGGAATTGATTTCAATTTAGTTCCCTGTGAAGTCTATCAGATTCCATCCTGTTGGGATTTCTTCCGGTGTAAACCAAGTGTTTACGATTACCTGGGTGTTTTCATTCGTAACCGTGACAATGCGCTCAAGCATCGATATGAGGTTAGGAGGATCAACTTCCGCAGCCTCATACACCAGGATCGCGTTTGTTGCATCACCCATAAGAGCCTTGGAAAGAGCACGGCCAAAAACAACCTTCTGGCCGCCTGAAAGACCATCATACGGTATTGCCATTTTATCGGGGAGAAATTCCCATCCAACAAAAAATGATCCATCATCTTCTATACGAACAACCCCTTTACCTTCCGGTAATAGTTCAGTGATTCTATCTTGGACATGAACCAGGGTATTTCTAACCGCATCAGATTTTTGAGCTTTAATATCTGCCAGCTCTTCTTTTTTTGCCTCATGGCCGCTTTCCAACCGTGCGATTTCTGCCCTGTACTGTTCAATGGATTCGGATATTCCTGAAACCCTGAGAAATATTCTCTCGTTTTCCTTTAACCCACTTCTGTTTTCTTCCAGGGCATTGATCTGTTCTTTAATCATTTCTGATTTTAATTTTTCCATGATTATCCTCTTAGTTTTATAAGTCCTTGTTTTGCAACCAGTTTTGCAGCACATACCGTGCAGCCAGCTTCATTCATGGTGTCGATAATCTCTTGAATGAGGGTTGCAGCGCCAATTTCTTCTTTCTTTACCAAATCCGGTTTAATGGTTTCCTCAACTTCTTCAACCATCTGGTCAATGTTTTTATGGGGTTTTGGGCAGCCTACGCTGTTTCTGGCCGTTTCAGTAACCGGACCCCCAAGACTTAAGCGGCGTTCTTCGGGGGGCTCTTTTGCTTCTTCTACGGCTTTATCCACTTCCGCTTTTTTAGCTGCAGCCTCATCAGCCTCAATTTTTATTTGCCGGTTAAGATTTTTTCTGCAAAGAGTGATCTCCGACGCATTTTTCTCAAGCTCTTGTTGCGTTTCAGCAAATGTTCCTGGTGGGAGCTCAATCTTTGCCTGATCGACGGTTAGCTTTTCAATAATCCCTTCGGTTTTGGTGATTTCGGCTTTCAGCATGTTTATATCTTCGGTGGTTTCATTGATCTTTTCATGAATGGAGAAAACATCACCTTCGGGGGGATACAGCTCAAAAAGTTTATTGATCTTCTTTTCGTCTGAAAGGTCCATAAAAGCGGCCAGATTGAAGATGGTAGGCCGTCCGGCTGATGCAAAAGCGGTTAGAAAATCATCCTTTGATACAAGTGCGTTTCCGGATCTGAATTTTTGAGTAACCGTGCCTTTTTTACTGCGGATAAAACGACGCTCAAAATTTGTGCTTCCAATTTTTACGCCAACAAACATTTTATCGTTTGAGGCGAAAGCGTCCATGATTGCCTGATTGGTTTTCCCTGCCCCTGCAATACGTCCGGTAGTGACCAGCTCAATAGCATCACTGATCGAGGTCTTTCCGCATCCCATAGGACCGATAACCAAGTTGAGCCTTTCAAGGTCAGCATAAAAATCCAACCCCTTAAAGCCCTCTGCTACGACTTTATCTATCATTTTAATTTGCCTCCTTTTAAAACAAATTTAAACTGCTGCGTTATCTCTATCGAGTATCTTAGATGTTAATCTGAATATTTTATCCATTTCAACCGGTGTGAGCACGGTCTTTTCGAGTTTAAGTTCTTTGACAGCCCTTTCCATTTGTTCCGGAAAGTGTTTTTTTGTAGTGTTATAGTTATCGACGATCTTTTGCTCTTCCGCCGTATATTGCGTTTCAGGCTCTTTTTTATCCGGCTCCTTATCTTTAGACTTTGGCATATCCGTGATATTTTTAAAGTCTGCATCGATAACGTTTGAGAACGTCTGTTTTTCGGCCAGAGGTTGATCTAAAGCAATGGCTTGTTGTAACTTCGGATTTTTCGGGACCCGTTTCATAAGACGGCGAACGGCTGTTTTTACCCACATGGTCCATTCGTCGGCTTTTTTGTTCCAGGGTGAATGTTTACTGTTTTTAGCCTGGGAATATGCTTTAGCGGCCATGGCATCTTCTTTTTCAACAACCTCAAAGTCAAAACCTCCGGATATATATTTGACAACAGCATAGGCGGCAATCAGCTCCCCACGATCCCCATCTTTAAATGGTACGTGCCTTAGATCCTGATTAACTCCATACCAGTAATCAAACTTATCGCTTTCATAAACCGGATGGGCTGAAATAGAAGCAACGGCCGGTGATCTGTATCCCAGTTCAATCAGACCTTTATAATCAGGGATCAGTTTAACTACACCTTTATATGGTACAAGGTGAGCCTGTGCGGTGGATCCTCCGACTTCAAGGCCGAGGGTTGACGCTTCAATAACAGCGTTCAGAAACGATAGCTGAGAGCATCGAGCAAGCTCCGGATTGAGCACAACGGCCTGATGTGATAGCCTCAACATCTTTTCGGGTGGAATGTGATCAGGCAAAACGCTGGTAATGGCCCTGATATTGTTTTTAATCAGGGCAAATACGGTTTCATTTTCTTTTACTGTGAGTGCTTTTGTCATAGTCTTTTCCTTTTCTTCTGAAAAATGGTCCTTATAAAATTCAATGGCTTCGGGGTGTGAAGTATCAACAAATAAAGCTACCCGAGAATCAAAATCATACCGAGCCCAAGGTGTTGAGCAATGGTCTAATTTTGGGCGAATTTTGAACGCCTGGGGATACTTTGAAGCCATTGCCAGTATTTTTTCCTTGAATTCGTCCGTTAATGTAAATGCGGATTCAATCCAAGGGTTGCTCATATTGTTTTCCATGATTAACCTAAGATATCAATCGACATTGCAATGCCAATGCCAAAAGTTAACACAGCGAGGCCGGGGAAAACCCCGTATTCTAAACCGGCCATAAAACCGCTTGTAGCAAAACAAATTATAATCCATAATTTATCAATCATTTTAATCACCTTGCAGATGGTTTCATTTTCCTGATTCTGGACCTTTTGCGCTCCATGCGCTGATTTTGCTTAAATCCGCCTCTTTTCCCTGGTGCTCTGACAACCGATTGAAGTTGACCACCTAAATCCATCGTTTTTCCCATTGCCGCGAACCTTGAAATCTTTGAAAGGAAAGCGGTTATTCTGTTGGGTATCTTTGGAGCCTGGATTGCCGGTGGTAGTTTTTTCGCCATTTTAACGGTGGTATTTTTGTTTCCGGCCACAATTTTCTCCTTTTAAGTGTTTTGTGCGCCCCGACCCCATCCCACATGATCCTCCCGATCATTCACTCAGCGACCAGGACGCACAAGATTTTATAACAGTGCCTTTTCTGACCCTGTTATTTCGCGGTATGCTGACTCAAACGCATTGGCCGGCGACCAGCTCACATATCCATCAGGATATATCACACGGTATCCAGCCAGGTTTTCCTGCTCTGAGATTTCCGCAGGGCTTTTACCTTTTTCGTTTTTTAAAAAGGTGTGATGGTCCATGGAAATTCCCTGGATGATCTTTGAGCCAACATACGTCTTTATCTTTGCCATTAATTTGCCTCCTTTGTTATAGGTTAATAAAAATGCAACCCCCTACCTTATTATTGATTTTTTTCAAAAAAACGGCTGAACCGTGTTCCCAGTTTGGTTAAGCCGAATTGAGTAACCAGGGTTTGAGTGTATTTTCTCTCCGGACCGACAGATTTAACCTCAAACCATCCATAATTTAGAAAATATTGAAATGGTAGCAGATCTCCCCTGTTATTTTTTGTCCGGTATATAACTTTATGCAGCAAGAGTATTGCGATAAGGCTTTTAGGTTTAATACCCAGGATTTTACCGGCTTTTGTAAAGCTGACAAGTCCTTCGCAGTTGGCAATCGTATCAAGGGCATCTGCTTTAGGCCGGAGCTTTTTAATCTCTTTTATAACAACTTTCGTTTCCTTTTTAGCGATTTTAGTCTCTTCCGTGGCTTTTATCCTGGCCTCTTCCTTTTCAACGGCCAGCCTCATCCATCCAAGTTGTGTGGTGGGAAGATCCGCTTTGTTTAGAGCATAAGACCCTGTTTTTCGTATGGTGGGAAGAACCTCACCAAAACACCAACGTCTAAACTTTTGTGCGAGCTTTTTTGTTGATTTAGATAACAGGTGATAAAGGCCGGATTCGTTGATGATGTTCCTTTTAGGACCACCCTTAGTAAGTCTCAGGGTGCTTTTTTCATAATCATCCAAGGCTTTTACCGTGTGTGTCGGGCTGACTAAACCCAAACACCTACAAACATCGGCAGCGACCCACCAGGGGTTTCCATCATCATCGGTGATAATTTGAACGGTTTTTCCGCAAAAATCATAGGGTATAACTTCCATATAGCGCCTCCTTTTAAGCACTTGTTTAATTGTCCAACCATGCTCATAGACAAGAGCCTATGAGCAGGACCGGAAAATTAAAACCTTGTTAAACGGTTTCCCCTGATCGGTATGCAGAATAGGTGCATTTATCGCAAAGCCTTTCAGACCATCCCATAAGCGGAACTTCCTCACATTTGCCATGCTTTCCACATCTTTCGCAGATGCAAAATTCAGATTCTCCGAGTTCTCCGTTGTCGGTATAATATGGGTTTGCATTAAAAACGTCCATTTAGACCTCCTTTATATAATGGAAAATGCACGACCTAAAGCACGAGAAAACCTGTCTCCCATATTTCGTTCAGTTAGATCCCACCTTTTTAGCTGCGCTTTTGTCGCTTTTTTTGTAAATTCGCAATATACACATTCAGCGAATTTTCCCTTTTTACGGTACTTGTGGCGTTTACCATCAATACATTTTTGCATTTTTAGTCCTTTCTCCGCAAAGCATATTCCCAGTTGACAAAGCCGTGGTATGTGCCGACGTAAAAATGGTTCAGAACATCGAGGGTTGACATAAAAATATCATTCCAATACTCGCCATTGGCTCTTCGCTTATTTCTTTCGGCTTTTGCCTCTTCCCTTGTCTCAAATGCGTTTTTCAATTTAGACTTTGGCATTTTTTAGTCTCCTTTATATAAGGGTTAAATTTAAGTTTATCCATAAGTACCATGACGGAAATTTGCTGTCAAGCTCTTTTTCAACAAATTACAAAAAAAAATGAAAAAAAGTAGTTGACATTACAAAAACCGCTTGGTAAAATCTTCAAAAAATAGAAAGGGGGGTTGATATGGTGCGGAAAAAAATAAACTTTGCATTGCGGAAAGCCTACGGGATTAAGGGTTATACTGCAAAAGAGATAGCTGAAAAAGCCGGTATTGATTATTTTCGTTTTAAGCGTCTTGAAAACGGTCAGTTGCAAAAATGGCGTCCGACTGAAAAAAGAAAGTTGTCACTTATTTTAAGAGTGCCACAAAAAATATTATTTGAGGGGTAGAATGAAAACTTATTATATTGTGAAACACTCAGATCGGGGTGGAATCTACTGGTATGCCCACAAGAGGGGATTTTTAACGTTCTTTGGCTTTTATAGTTGCTATAATCAGGTTGATGGAACTTACTCAACAAGAAGCGCAAATGATTGCGAAAGTAGCTTACTAATCGATATTAAAAAACCTCAAGTGATCAGGGTTGTTAAAAGGTAATGGCAAACCCTCAACTCGAAAACGGGTATTGTAAGCTGGCAAATAAAATTATGGACGAGCTTGCTAAAGTAAGGGTTCCTGGACAAGCGAGACAGGTTTTAGATTTCATTCTCAGAAAAACATACGGCTGGAATAAAAAAAAAGATAAAATATCTTTAAATCAATTCGTTGCAGGAACACGACTATCTAAGGTTGCAATATCTAAGAGCTTGCAAAAGCTTTTATGGATGAACCTCATTACCAAAAAAGGTAACGCTAAATCTCTCTTTACCAAAAAAGGTAACGATATAGCTATAACATACGGTTTTCAAAAGGATTATACGAAATGGCGCACATTACCCAAAAAGGTAACATTACCCAAAAAGGTAAAGCACGTTACCCAAAAAGGTAATCGCACGTTACCCAAAAAGGTAACTCCTCCTTTAAAAGACACTATTACAAAAGACACTATTACAAAAGGAGCATATTCTGAAGAGTTTCTGGTTTTTTATCAAAAATATCCAATAAAAAAATCAAAAGCTAAAGCATTTGAAAGTTGGAATAAACTTAAAAGATTAAAAGTTCTCCCCGACATATCTATTTTAATTGAGGCAATTAACAACCAAACAACAGAAAAGAAACTAAAGTTAGATGCAGAAATGTTTTGCCCTGAATGGAAGCACCCTTCAACTTGGCTAAATCAAAAATGTTGGGAAGATGAAGTTAATCTAAGAATTATACAAAAGAAGGGTAAAGACTTAACCGCATACAGGGAGTTTATAGATGAAGGAAACGAAGAATGAAATGGCAGAGTTTTCAAAAATGATAAGAGCGTTTGAAATTAACTGCAGTGTTCCGGAAATAACCAAAGATCAATTAATGCTATATTTTAATGCGTTTAAATCCTATCCGCTAAACACAGTAAAAGAGGCGTTCAGTAAGGTTTTGTATGAGTGGAAATACAATAAAATGCCAACAATAGGCGTTTTTATAAAGTTTATTCAAGGAAATCAACCAGAAATCGAAGATCAGGCAGAAATACAGGCTGCAGAAGTTTTAAAACAAATGCATATTTGCGGATCATACGGAACGCCAGAATTTAACGATCCTATAACGAGAGAATTAATGAAACACAGATTTAATTTACCAAATATGTGCAGATCAATGAAAGAGGGCGAAGAAAAGTGGTTCGTAAAAGAATTTGTGCAGGCATATAAAGCCTTTGGCCGCAATAAAGAAAATTTACTAATCGATCCGCCGCCAGAATTAAAGAAAATAGCAAACAACCTTTTTGAAAGGATAGAATAAAAAATGAGATCAATCGATTTTAGAACCGAAACGAAAATGGCATTAACTTTTATTGCGTTATTGGTTGTTCTTATTTCGTTTCTGAACTGGCGCATAGATGTTACAAATGAAAGAAAAGAAGCAAAAAAACAGGCTGAATTTGCAGAGCTCAGCGCCATTAAAAGCGATATCCAAAACATTTACACTAAAATGATCCTAATTCATCAAGAAATTGGAGAGCACGAAGTACGAATTCACAAACTCGAACCGGAGAGCCCTATAATTAAAACTTATCTTAAAAACATGAAGATCCTTACTGAAACGATAAATATGCACAGGAGGGAATTAAAGAAGTGTCAGACGAAAAAACAATAGATATGACGGTTGATGAGTATAAAGATCGAGTCAGACTATTATTCAGTGAGGAAATATCTTATTTTCTTTTACACCCCAAAGATGGAATTAAAATGGGCGAAGCTATGGTAGCTGTTGGGAAAAGAATTTTAACCGTTCCGCCCGAGGGAGTTAAACCGAATTAAAATGAATTCATACTGGATAGGAATGTGCGCAGGGTTGGTGATAGCTACATTGGTGTGGCTTGTAGTTTTCGGATATATTGCAGTAAATAAAAAAGACAGCGAAAAGGAGGCAGGAAGTGAATAAAATATTTATGCAGGTTTAATTTTAAGCAAGCCAAAGACATGAGAGATGTTGAGAAAGTGCAGAAATATATTGAATTTATGAGGGGGTAAAATGGATTTTAAATATACCTTATCGCTATTAAATAATAAGATTCACCCCCCACCAAAAGAACACAAGACAGAGGTTGAACTGGTTAAGAAAATACTTACAGATGGAAAAGGATATTTAACTAAAAGAACAGAAATTTGTCCATATTGCAAAGTGGTGTTTTATGATGATTATGCCATCTAATAATGTCGGGCCAATAGCTAAAAAATTATATAAAAACTATCCTGACAAGACAGCCCTTATGATGAATCCTACAAGATGGTGGAACCCAGAACATCAATATGCTTTAGACAATGGGGCATTTAAGAAATTTGAGGAAAAATTGTTTTTTGATGTTTTAGAAAAGACAAAAAGATGCCATCCACCGCTCTTTATAGTTTGTCCAGATGTTGTGGGGTGCCATGATAGGACTTTTGCTTTATGGTATTATTATTATCCAAAACTTAAAAGATATGGTTATCCTATTGCCTTTGTTGCACAGGATGGTTGTGAACCAGAGCTTGTGCCAGATGCAGCAGATTGGATATTTGTTGGTGGTTCACCGGAAACGGCATGGAAATCTATAAATATTCATAAATATATTGGCGATAGACCTGTCCATGTAGGCAGGGTCAATTCGATAGGTTTTGTAGAATATTGTGAATCAATCGGGGTCGCATCTATTGACGGAACGGGTTGGTTCAGGGCAAGGGATAAGAAATTTTATGATTTAATGGAATGGTTTGAGGGGAATAAACAACTACAATTATGGACCTAACCAAACCATACCACGACAAAGACCTAAAGCCATGCAACATTTTAGAGCTGGTAAAGAAAGAGCCTGAATGGGCAGCAACTATGATTCAAGAATACGAAAGGCGATTAAAAGAAAAGGAGGCAGGAAGTGAATAAAATATTTAATGCTTGGGCTATTAGTATTGGTCACACCCGACCAAGTTTTATTAGTAGATATTGGTGGTTTGGGAATAAATCAAGGGAAATTCCAAAGCATTTAGAGGGCTGCAGGGTAGCTTTGTTTACAACCAGAAAAGAAGCTCGTGATAATTTGAAGAACGTTAGGGCGGCTTACCCTAAAGCCAGAGTTGAAAAGGTTTTTGTTGATATTTTTACGGACAGAAGAAACCAAAAAAGGGAAGCAAAAAATGTATCACAGACCAAAACATAAATTTCGTGCTGTTCAGACAATCAGGGACGGCATGAAATTTCATTCAAAAAAAGAGGCCAACTATTACGACCAGCTTAAACTGGCTCAAATGACAGGACTTGTTCATTTCTTTTTAAGGCAAATTCCTTTTCATCTTCCAGGGAACGTTAAATATGTGGTTGATTTCCAAGTGTTTAATGATGATGGGACCGTAAGCTTTATTGACGTTAAAGGGGTTAAGACAAAGGAATTTATCAGGAACAAAAAACTGGTAGAGGCTTTATATCCCGTTAAAATAGAAACGAGGTAATCATGGCTCATTATTTAAGCAGCACAATACATGAGTTTCACCTAACCGAGAAAATTGATGATGAAAAATACAAATCAATTCTCTATACAGACGGACCGGAAGATTTCTGGATTTCGAGAAGGTATCATACCAGGGAACACATAAGAGATAATGATTATACTGTATTTATTGAGGAATGGCTCGCTAAAAAAATTGGATTGATATGAAACTTGGAAAAGCGTTTTGGGATAGATGGACGAAGCACCACGTTCCATATAAGGTGATGAAATATGCTTGTGGCTGCTCGTATATATTTTTAACCGATGAAAAGAGTATGCCAATTGGGAGCCATTCTATCTGTCCAGAACACCGAAAAGTAAAAACCTGGGTTATCTTGTGGTGTGAAACTTGCGGACTCGAAATAAAGGCAAAACCGCAATCAGGATACAGGCAAAAACGTTGTATTCCATGTGCCGGAGAATTTTTAAAAGAATATAACCGTCTTAATTTTAAATCAAAGTATGCCGGAAGGTACGGGAATAAACCCAAAGAACAGAAAACCGAGCTGCAGGAGGAAAAAGAGAAAGATCAATCACTTGAGGATACCCACTATTTAGCTGTCGCACGATTTATAAAAACTATAAAGCAGGATCTTCCGGTGTTTGAAACACCAATATTAGACAGTTATACCATCGAGCGAAAGACAACCAGAAAGCGAAAGTGAGCCTTTGCATTTTAGACAACCAGAGGAATAAAGCGAATCACAGGTATTAAGAAAACCAAGGCGGCTGAGTGAGCCATTAGTCCAGAAAAAACCAAACAAACACAGCGAGCCACTGGGCGCAAGAACACCACTTTAAAAGAGCGAGCCACAAATGTTTAGAAAACCAGTCAAGAGAAGCGAGCCAGAGAAGCGGAGAAAACCAAAGCCTGATAGCGAGCCATGAGGTAGGATAAAACCATTTATTACAAGCGATTACTTAAAAAAGGGAGACAAAAAATGAAACAACTGAAACAAAATCTTAAAGCAATGGTAAGGGGATGCTACGACATTCAGAAAATCAGAATTGCGACCGGAAACAGAATTGTTGCGAATTTCCGGTCAAAACTTGGTCTTAAGTCGAGCGAAAAAGAGAAGGATAAAAAAGAAGCAAATAAATTGCTCAAGCGGATACGGAAAGATTATAAACTTATTACCGATGGAATTATAAACTTGCCGAGCAGAAAGAAATTTCGTAAGGGTGCGATCATATCGGAATATGCTGAGTTGGTTCTTGTGCATGGCTATCTTTTCAGTATTAAAAATGAAGAAAAGCTGTTTAAATTGTTAGATAAGCTATTAGGAGACTTTCCTATATGGAACGAATATCTTATCGGTGTCCTGGGCGTTGGTCCTGCAATGGCCGGAGTTATCATTTCAGAGCTTGACATTGAGAAACCCATGTATCCTTCAAGTTTATGGAAATATGCCGGTCTTGATGTTGCCGAAGATGGTTATGGTCGAAGCAGAAGAAAAGAGCACCTTATAAGAACAAAGTACATAAATAAAGACGGCGAAGAAGCTGAAAAACTTGGCATTACATTCAATCCATTCCTAAAAACAAAACTGACAGGCGTTTTAGGATCTTCCTTTTTGCGGTGCGGTGTGAAGTCACCTTATGCTAAGATTTATTATGAATATAAAAACAGACTTGAAAACAACGAAAAGCACAAGGAAAAGACAAAGTTGCACAGGCACAACATGGCCAACAGATACATGATAAAGCGATTTCTGGTCGATTTATACAAAAAATGGCGAAAACTTGAGGGGTTGCCTGTTGCGGAGGAATATTCGGAAGCTAAACTTGGGATGATCCATAAAAAAGCTGCATAAACAGGCTGCGCCATTTAAGAATAGAAAACCATCAAAAAAAAGCGAGCCATCCATAAAAAGAAAACCATGGAGGTTTAGCGAGTCGGTTTATATAAGACACCCAATCGTGATAAGCGAGCTAGGGGTAGCAGAGACAACCAATGGGAAAAAGCGAGCCACACGAATAGAGACACCCAGGTATAGGGAGCGAGTCATTTTTTCGGAGACAACCAATATATTTCAACGAGCCATAACGATGATGAAAACCACTAAATATGAGCGAGCCGCTTGACATCAGAAAACCAAAACCACAGAGCAACAAAATGAAACCAGACCCAAAACCACAAAGAAGAAAGAAAAAGCCCGTTGACTGGACCGGCTTTGCGTTCCCAAAAACATCTATAAGGCTATCACCTTACGAATATGCAAAGCTAAAGCAAAAGGTTCACCGGCTGGACGGTTATCGCTGTATTAATCCTGATTGCCAGGAGAATTACGGCCGTGGCGAGCTGCAGATGCACCATACCATTCCACGGTCCGTACAAAGGTTGGATACCGAAGAGAATTGTTCATCAATTTGCCCGATCTGTCACCATCTTGTTGAAATTAAAAAGTTATACCTGGATTTCGACAAATTAATCAAAGAAAGGAGAAAGAACTTGACAGATTAAATACAGTATTACAAAATACTCTTTGTAAGTGTTTCTTTTTTTGTACCCTTCATCTGAGCGCAGGGGTTTAACCCAGGATTAGTCTCCTTTCCCCCTGCGTTCAAAACGGGTTGGTAAAAGAAAATGCGCTGTAAAAACAAACAAGTCTTTATCAATTTTCACAGTCACGAAAAGCATCCGAAATTAATCGAATTGCTATGGTGGCTCGAAGGCCGAGTGGAATTGATATTAACATCAGCATACCGAAAGTACAAAATCCATTCCAAAGACTCCGGAATTCATACTGTTCTCCCACTGCGAGCTTTTGACATAAGAAGCTGGATATTTAAAAACCCCCAAGAAATTGAAAAATTAATCAACGATAACTGGGAATATGATCCCAAACGGACCTATCTTCCGGTGGCAAAGCTCCACGATAGCGGCCAGGGTGTTCATTTTCATGTGCAATGTCACGATAATACCGTAAGGAGATACAATGTGTAAATTATTAAATAAGCCTACGCCGATCATTCCACCGGAGCAACCGCCGTATATTCCATTTTCAGACGAAAAAGGAAAGTTCGCGTTCCTTTGTGGGATTAACAAGTATGCTCCCCACCTTAACGCAGATCTAAACGGCTGCGTAAACGATGTTGAAACATATCGTTATATTTTGATTGAAAAGTTTGGATTTCACCCTGATAATATTCGGGTGCTCATCGATCATCGAGCAACAGAGGTTGCCATAATTGAGCACATGATATGGTTAAGAAATCACGAAAATAGTCTCCTGGTGTGTACCTTCTCCGGCCATGGATCTGAAATAAGAGACAGAAACGGTGATGAGCTCAGAGGCGATATGGATCAATTTCTATGTGCTCACGATTTAGACTGGGATAATATTAAATTGGTCGATGATTACATTGGGCATCTATTCGACGGCGTTCCGGAAAGTTCAAAATTAACATTCTTTGTCGATGCTTGCCACTCCGAATCAATGTCAAGAAGTTTTCTAAACCCATTCTATAAGAAAAAACACCCTACCAAAATCCGATATTTAAAACCCCCGAGAGACATACAATTTAGAAGCGAATCCACCAAGTTATCCACCAAAAGAATGACCGGAAGGGCTCCAGAAGATTTAAATCATACAATCGTTGCAGGGTGTGACTATAATAGCACTTCATCGGATGCTTATATCAATGGGAAATATCAGGGCGCTTTCACGGCTCACATTGCAAAGTATCTGAGGCCAGGAAATACTTGGGTAGAGAGTTTCGCTGATTTTGTTGATGATCTTAAACGTGCCGGATTTGACCAAAATCCGCATGTAAACGGACCATTAGGTTCAATCATAACGTAAGACAAACCAAAAGGAGGGCAAAAAATGAGACTGAGGACTTTTTTCACAACCGTTGCGCTGGCCATTTTACTTGGCTGCGTGATACTATTTTCAACAAGTTGTGCTAACGTAAACGCATTTCTTGAATCAGCAGAAGGACAGGCCGTCATGGACCATGGGGGAGTTATCGCCGGTGTCATGGTCGGATCAAACAACCTGGATAAGATCGATGAAGGAGTTGGCATTTGCGATGATTTTCTAAAGGCGGAAAACGAAACCGTAAAACAGGCCGCACTTGAAGCGGCCGTAACCTACATTTTTAAAAAATATGGACAGACAACACAAACTATGGTAATCATGGCAGAAGTTCAAAAGCTGGCCGGCGTTTTTATGAAAGACGGTAAACTGGGATTCCTTGATAATTATAAACCGGAAATCTTGGGTAAATTCGTCCTTTCATTCCGCAATGGTCTTGCCATGGCAACCCCGAGACATACTAAATTTATTTCACGATAAGCAATATGCCCCTATCAGGGCTTTTACCGGATTGGTGGCTTGATTAACAGTCTAAGGTTGGGATAATTCAAAGCGGATTGTGAAGCGCGGTGAAGACTGTGGCGGAGCCTTAATTGAGGTGGGAGCCAATCCACACTTAAAACCACTAACAGGAGGTATCTGAAATGACAGGCTACAAAACAAAAGTTGGCTGTATTATCGTATTCTTGGGCGGCGTTGTTGCCGTTCTTAAAGGCATGATTGCCGAGCCGGTTGACCCTAATGCAATATGGTTGGGGATTACGGCTGCGGCCGGTGCGTTTACAGGTTGGGGTGTTGGTGATAAGGTTCAGCGACTTCTCAATAGCAAAAACATAAAGTAAATGCTTAGATCATTAGGCATTAAATACGAAGGTCCACTCGTCCCTCTTCATGCGCCTGAATCTTTTTGGCGAGCAACTAAAGAGGAAATTGACGCATTGACAGGGGGATGAGGACCTGGATGGTTTGGGGACTGGTTAGTTCCCGATACTGTTTGGGGTGGATTATCTATTCTCCGAGCCTGACGTATTCACGATTTTTCGTATGCAGTTGGCATACCCCAAGACATAGCAGACCAAAATTTTTATTTAAACATGAAATTAATCGTGGAAGCCTGTACCAAGTGGGAATGGTTGAAAAAACTCCGGATGCACCAAGTAGATACTTATTTTTGGGCGGTATGTTTCCATGGCGGTATGTTTTATCGAAAAGCAAGGGGAGAAGAGCTCGTTTTTGCTAAAGAGCAGTTTCCTGTAGATTTGATTAGACGACAATTGGTAGATGCAAAAAGGTGTGCAAATGATCCGAATGATGCTGAATGGCAATTTGCATGATTATATCTGAAAAAAAAAATGTAAACGATGTGACGGAAAGGGCAGTACCCCTATCGTCTTTCCTGAAGGAATAACGGCCTGGGATAAAGATAAGAAGTTCGAACGAGAACCTTGCCCCGAATGTAACGGTAAAAAATATGTAATGGAGGAAACCGATTATGCTGAGCGCAAAAGAAACAATCGAATTTTGGGCGGAAAAGGTGGGGTTAGGCCGGA
>Ga0233409_10000071_pt1 | contig 15483 bp, 14 predicted proteins | sample Na_oxic_13_MG_FD_179871 | JGI IMG/M metagenome (GOLD analysis project Ga0233409, IMG submission 179871) | Seawater microbial communities from Saanich Inlet, British Columbia, Canada - Na_oxic_13_MG | ecosystem: Environmental > Aquatic > Marine > Inlet | place: Canada: British Columbia... | reverse complement strand
GATCCGGGTGCAATCGAGCGCGCATGGAGTCCGTCATCCCCGCGGGATCACCACCGATTTCGATTGCGGTCGGCTTGTCGAACTCGAACTCGACGTCCTCGGCGTAGACGTCGATCAGCTTCTCGTCGCGGTAGGTCCCCTTCCATACGCTGAGCATGTGTGCAGCAACGTGTAGTGGGCTCGTCGCGACCACGCGCAAACAAAAGCGGTCCGCGGGGCGTCGGTCGGCGAACGGGAACACCCGCACACCGAATCCCCAGTACGGGATCGTCGACACCAACGCGGCGATGCACGCGCCTTCGAAAATGACTTCACCTCGTTCGATCGGTGGCCCGCACGGCTGGCCGTTCTGGTCGAGACGTTCCGCCGCGCCACGGTTGACGATCCTCACTTCCATCCGCGGCCGAAGGGCGAGCTCGGGGATCGTCAGCGTCGGGATCGAGATCGCGTAGGAGATCGCGCCTGTCGCGCGCTTCCCGACCCATGGCAAGTGACGCATGACGGAACGAACCTCGTGGAAATGCTTGAGCCCCAGCGCGTCGAACCCTGCGCCCGCGAACGGCGTGAGCAGATCCTGCACTTCGATGAGACGAAAATCCCGGTGGGCGCTGTCGTGCCGCAACCGAGCCAAGTCGGCGAACACGCCCTTGCGCGAAGTCCCGGCGCCGAGCGCCCATGCGAGCGAGTTGCCGGTACCGAGCTTCAGCAGACCAAAGCGCGGTGGTTCCTGGTCTCGGCTGCGCGCCTCTTTCGTGATCGCCGTAACCATTTGCACGAAGGTCCCATCGCCGCCTCCCGTCAGTACCACCGGATAGCGAGACTCGACGATTTCGAGCGCGATGCCGTGCGCCTCGTCCAAGCTGCTCGATAAGAAGAGGTCGCCGCTTCCGACCAGCTGATCGAAGCTTTCGACGAGCTCGTCAGTGACCTGCCGTGCGTTGCCGTTCAGCACGACAGCAACGCGGTCGGCCTTCGGAAACACGGGGTTAGAGCCGCACGAGCGCCGCGCCCCAAGTGAAACCGGAGCCAAACGCGGGCATGAGAATCAGGTCGCCCTTCTTGGCGCGCCCTTCCTGCACGGCCTCGCTGAGCGCGAGGGGGATCGACGCGGCGGTCGTGTTGCCGTACTTCTCGATGTTGTGGACGACCTTCTCGGGCGGGATCGCGAGTTTCTGCGACACGAATTCGTTGATCCGCTTGTTGGCTTGGTGCGGGACCACCAGGTCGAGGTCCTCGATCGACACGCCGTTGCGCTCCAACACCGACTTGCTCACCTCCGGCATCTTGGCCGTAGCCCATCGGAACACGTGGCGACCATTCATCGCCGGGTAGACCGATTTGTTGTCGATCATCTCGTGGGTGAGGCGAGGTTTGTACGCGCTGGCTGGTGCCTCGAGCCAGAGCTCCTTCGCGCCGCTTCCGTCTGCGTGGACTTCGACGTCGAGGACTCCCCGATCGTCGTCGTCACTGGGCCCCAAGAGCGCGCAGGCCGCGCCGTCGCCGAAAAGAACCGTCACGTCGCGACCTTCGTCGCTGAAGTCGAGCGCGGTCGAGTGGACCTCGGCGCCCACCAGCAGGACGCGCTTGTACATGCCGCATCGAATCCACGCGTCGGCGATCTGCATGCCGTAGAGGAAGCCACTGCACTGGTTGCGCACGTCGAGTGCGGGCACCCCCCCGAGGCCGAGCTTGTCACCCAAGAAGCAGCCGCTGCCGGGGAAGTTGAAGTCGGGAGAGAGCGTTGCGAAGATGATCGCGTCGATCTCCGACACGTCGATCCCGGCGTTTTCACAGGCCATCTTGGCCGCTGGCACGGCGAGGTCACTGGCTCCGGTGCCGCTTTCCTCGATGTAGCGGCGCTCTTTGATGCCTGTGCGCTGCTGGATCCACTCGTCGCTCGTGTCGAACATTTTCGCGAGGTCGTCGTTGGTGACGACCTTCGAGGGCACGTAATGCCCCAGCCCCAGAATCGCGGTCCTTGTCATGTATCGAGCCCCTTCCAGTTGGGCCGAGCCTAGCGAACCCACTCCGTAAAGTCGACGCGCCGCGGCGACCACGGGGCTCGCGCCCTCCCTTTCAGGAATGCACGCCGCCTGGGGCCTGCTATAAGTCCGGCCCCCTCGGCCGAGTGGCGGAATTGGCAGACGCGCCGGATTCAAAATCCGGTATCCTTTGGATGTGTCGGTTCGAGTCCGACCTCGGCTACTAAGCGGCCCCAGCGCTTCCGAAATGAGTCAGCGGAGAACGGCTCGCGACGGGCGTGCTCGCGATTGGGAGCCCCGTCGCCACGGCTCCCTACGTCGACACACGGCTAGGCGCCGACCCAATCACTGTGCTGCCCATCCCGAGCCGTCCTCCTCCGTAGAAGTCGACATACGAGGGGGCCGGTTAGGAGCCGCTGCGTTGGCCACTGTCTTATCGGGCGGCGACGTGTTTGTGCATTAGCTCTTGGAGCTCGGATGGCTTGTCGTCGGGGTCTTTGCCGTTGCGGCGTTTGTCGATGTCTTCGAGGAGCTCTCGGCATTCCGTCTTGTCGCGGAGGTGGTCGAGGAGCAGGTTCGAGGCTTCGCTGAAGGCCTTCTCGTAGGCGAGGGCCTCTCGGACGCGGTTGGCGATTCGCTCGCGGCCGGTCTGCAAATCGTTTTCGAGGGCCTCGCTGTATCGTTTCAGTTGGGCGCGAAGCTCTTCGATTTGCTTCCGGCGTTCGGCGGCGACGTCCTCCTTCGAGCGCGCGCGGCGTTCGTAGTCGCGCGATACGCTTTCGAGGACTTCGACCTGGGCGCGGGTCGCGCCGAGTGATTCGTATCCTCGCCGGATCCGTTCGATGTTGTTACCCGCCGCCTTTGCCTCGGCCTGCGCGGTGTGGTGCTCGCGCTGGGCTCGCTTCCGCTTCAGGATCAGGTGGCTCAGGACGTCGCGCTCCGACGACGCGTCGCGCAAGGCGCGCGATTCTTCACCGGCCAGGTCTTCGACCTTACGACCGATTTCAGCACGAAGGCCTCGGCCGCGCTTTTCGATTGCCTCGAGCTTCTTCGAATGACTCTCTAGCTCTCCCTCGAGCCTGGACGCCCGCGATGCGAGCTCCCAAATCTTGTCCGACGCGCCTTGCACTTCGGCCGGTGCGTCCCCGTCCGGGTAGGCTCGCGCGACTGCCCGAAGGAAGTTTGCGGCGGTCCCGCTCCATTCGACCACTCCCGGCGTCTGCGCTGGCGGCGGTGGCGGTGGTGCTACAGGCGCAACATCGGTTGGCGCATCCCATTCCCGCGAGGGAAGGGAGCGCTGCATCTCCTTGAGCTCCTCTTTGAGATGGTGTCCATCGCGGAAACGGTCTTCCGCCTTCTTCTCGAGCAGCTTGAGAATGATTTGCTCGGCCTGCTCCGGAATTTCCGGGCGGTATTTGCGCGGGCTCGGCGCCTTCGCCTTTCGCTGCATCTCGAGCAGCTCGTCTCGATCTCCCGAACGGAAAGGAAGCCGTCCGGTGAGCATCTCGAAGAACAGCACACCGAGCGCGTACAGATCGCTCGACGAGACGGCGTCCTCGCCGCGCGCTTGCTCTGGCGACATGTACTCGGGCGTCCCGAAGACGGCGCCCTTCGGCGCGAGCCGAGGGTCACGCGTCAGCGCAGCCAGACCGAAGTCCAAGATCTTCACGAAGTCTTTTCGGCCGCCGCGCGCCGTGATCATGATGTTGTCGCTCTTCAGGTCGCGGTGAACGACGCCGAGATCGTGTGCACGCGCAAGCGCCGCAGTCATCTGCTCGAGGATGTCGACCGCGCGCGCAATCGGCATCGGGCCTTTCGCGATCTGCGACGAGAGCGAATCCCCGATCAGGTACTCCATCACCAGATAGAGCTCTCCGTCTTCCGTCTCTCCGACATCATGAATGTCGACGATGTGTGCGTGGTCGACGCGGTTCGCCGCGCGCGCCTCGCGTACCATCCAAGCCCGCAAGTGCGTCTCGCCTCGCAAGTCGGGCCGAATCAGCTTCAGCGCGACGACGCGGTCGATGAGCACGTGTCGTGCTCGATAGACGACACCCATCCCGCCTTCGCCGAGCATCGATTCCAGTCGATATCGACCGGCAACGACTTTCCCGAGAAGCGGATCCTTTGATTTCTTAGAGCGCGACGTCTTCCGAACAATCCCCATGGTTCCCCCGTACCCAGTGGATATTGGTATGATAAACAGGAATGAAGCGGAGCCCCAAGTGTTCCGCTCTGGCTGAAACGGGGAGTAAGCTGACAGTCGGTGCCTCACGCGCTTATGATGGATGCGCCGGTCACTAACGGAGGGATGTGTGAGTGAAGAACGGCCGCTACTCGGGCCGTACCGCATCGAGCGTCGCTTGGCGGCGGGGGGGATGGCCGAGGTTTTCGTTGCTCGTCGTGAAGGTCTTCACGGCTTCTCGAAGCGCGTGGCTCTGAAGCGAATTCTCCCGCAGTATTCGAGTGATCCGGACTTCGTTTGGATGTTCATCGACGAAGCGCGCCTCGCGGCTCTGCTCGAACACCCCAACATTGTTCAGGTGTTCGACTTCGGCACGATGGGCGACGACCTCGTGCTCGTCATGGAGCTCGTCGACGGATCCAACGTGAGCCGGCTGCTGCGCAGCGCGCCCGAGGATTCGCCGATCCCGTGGGACGTGGCGCTCCACATCGCCTATCAAACGGCCCAAGCCCTCGATTACGCCCATCACGCGGTCGACGACGAGGGGCAGCCGCTCGAGTTCGTCCACCGCGACGTCAGCCCGGCGAACATTCTGCTGAGCCGTACCGGTCACGTGAAGCTCACCGACTTTGGCATCGCAACTGTTCGAAGCCGTGCGCCAACCACCGAAGATGGCCAGGTTCGCGGCAAGCTCGGGTACATGTCCCCTGAACAGGTGCTCGGGAAGGAGCTCAGCGGCAAGAGCGACGTGTTCACGCTTTCGACCGTCCTGGCTGAAATGCTGATCGGCGAGCCGCTGTTCCAGGGAGAGAGCGAGCTGAACGTCCTCCTGCAGATTCGAGATGGGGACCTTCGAGTGCTCGCACGATGCGAGCGGCGCATCCCACAAGACATCCGCGCCGTCGTTCTTGGCGGCCTGCAGCGTGACCCTGCGGAACGGCCGACCGCCGGCGCGTTTGCCGAGGCGTGCGCAGAGGTGATTCGGCGTCGAGGGATGGGGCACGGCCCCGATCGGGTGGCCCGCCTCCTCTCTCAGCTCAATCTGGTGGAAGGCGAGGGCCCCGATGTCCACCTTCCGGGCGCCAAAGTGCCCTCCTTGGTGGATAGCGACCTGATGCACCACGCGGGGCAGGAACTGATCGGGCCGCAAGCCGTCACCTCACCGACGATCTATCGCGTTCAGCTGACCGACGGCAGTGTGATGGGGCCGATGAGCTACCCGCGCTTGATCCAGCTCCTCACGACGGGCGTCATCGACAGCCGCAGCAGCAAAATCTCCAAGGCCGACGGTACGTACCTCGATCCATCGCGCCTCCCCGAGCTGACACGTTTCGTCACGTCGCCTGGGCTTCAATGGAAGCTCGAAGAGCTTGCGCAAGCCGAGAAACAAGGGCAGCTCCGCGCGGCGACTCTGCTGCCGGTTTTCTACGACATCATCTCCAGGCAACAGACCGGCGTGTTGCACCTATGGCAGCGTAACCGGCGCAAGAAGATCTACTTCGTCGATGGCAAGCCCGACTTCGTTGCGTCGACGGACAAGTCGGAGCTTCTCGGGGAGTACCTGGTGGCGACCGGTCAGTGCTTGCGGATGGAGATCGAGATGGCGTTGGCGCTCCTGCCAAAGTACGGCGGGCGTCTCGGCGACGCGCTCGTCGGGCTCGGGATCCTGCGCCCGGTCGAGCTGTTCAGGGCGATCGGCGATCAGGTTCGCGGCCGGCTGATGGAGTCGTTCCGTTGGCGGCGCGGCGAGTGGGCGTTCGTGCGTGGCGCTCGCAGTCACGAAGAGACCTTCCCGACGGGACAAGACCCGTACGAGCTTCTGCGAGACGCGGCGAGCGAGGCACACCTGGAGGAGATCGAATCGGTGCTCGAGCCGCTTCGCGAGCGGGTGGTCGAGCGCTGTGAAGATGGTCCTCCACTGACGGTATTCCGTCTGCCCCCCCCATGGATTGGCGTGCTCGACTCGGTTTCGGGCGATACGACTCTGGGGGGCGTGTTGGCTCGGGAGAGCGCTTCGGGGGCGGATCTGGAGCCGGTCTACCGCGCGCTCTATCTAGGGCTTGCGTGTGGGCTGGTTCGGACCAAGGTGAGTCCTTCGCAGATGCCCTTCCGAGAATCGTATAGCGCTTGAGCCCCGCGTGACTTTCGTCGAGTTAACCCACCCAAGAACCGCTCCAAGCCCCGTGCTCGTCGAAGTTCCGCATTCGGGCTTGCAGGTTCCCCCTGCGGTCGAATCCGAGATCGACGCGACGCCGTTGGCCATGTTGCGCGACTCCGACATCTACGTCGATCAACTCTACCAACGCGCTCCGGAGAACGGCGCGACCCTCTTGGTGTCACGGGTATCCCGGTACGTCGTTGATCTCAACCGTGGTCCCGACGAGGTCGACTCGGCCGCCGTGCCGAGGCACCCGAAAGCGCGCCACATCCCAGCGCGCGGGGTCGTCTGGCGCGCTCGGACGGACGGGACGCCACTGCTGCGTGCGCCGCTGACCGTCAAACAGTTCACCCGAAGACTCGAGCTTTTTTATGAGCCGTATCACCGGACGCTGCGCGAGGTTGCGGCGCAGATACGGGAGCAGCACGGTCAGGTCGTGATCCTGGCCGCGCATTCAATGCCCTCGTCTGGCCGTCGAATGGTAGGTGGGGCAGAGGTGCGTCGTGCCGACATCGTCCCCGGCACGCGCGGACGTTCCACCGCCGATGGTCGTATTATCGATCTCATCGATTCGCATTTTCGCGCAGCCGGTTTGAGCGTGAAGCACGACGACCCGTATCGCGGTGGGTGGACGACCTCGAGCTATGGCGCCCCCAAACGCCGTCAGCATGCCGTTCAGATCGAGCTCAACCGCGCGCTCTACGTCGACGAACAGACGAGCGAGATCAAGAAGAGCGACTTTGCGCAGCTACAGACCGTGCTCGACCAGCTGGTCGGCAAGCTCGGCAAGCTCGTGACCGGCTCCGCTCAGTTCGCGACGGGCTGATCAATCACGCCCGATTCGTTCGAACGAACCTCGAGGCGGTAGCGGCTATTCGCGGTTTGCAGGTAATAGGTGTCCAACCCGTCCTGCCCGCAAAGTTGAAGCACGCGCTTCACCGGCGTGGTGACGTACTCGTGGAGTCCATCGGCAAACTCGATGACGACGACGGAGCCCTTCCGAGGCGGCCGCAAGAGACGCCCAACGACAGCTCGACCCGACTTCCGGCCAACTTTGCGAAGGACGACTTCCACGCACCGAAACTAGCATAATCGAGTGCACCAGCAAAGCTCACACGGAAAAATCCAGCCTTTCTGCGCATCTGCAGGTCTTGCGCGGGTGGCGCAAGTCTTGCCGCCGCTGCCGCGGCGAAGAGGTTGCCGCATGTGGCAAAACGCCGCGCCGCAGGGGACACACGCTGGGTTTTCCCACGCGTTTTCGGTGCTTGGTCGTTCGGCACGGATAGTGCAATGGCAGTCAGGCATGCCGACCATTGTCACTGCGACGGCCTTGGACCGATACCGTGCTTCACTCAAGCGGATCGAGATCCTAGACGCCGAGACCGAACGTGAGCTCGCGCAGAGTTGGGCGGAGGGTAAGCAATCCGCCGGGGCTCGCTTGATCGAGTCGAGCCTGCCGTTCGTCATCTCCATCGCGCGCGAGTATCGGCGCTGGGGTGTTCCCCTCGAAGATTTGGTTCAGCAGGGCAACCTCGGACTGTTGAAGGCCGCGTCGAAGTTCGACCCTGAAAAGAACTGCCGGCTGATCACGTACGCGGCGTATTGGATTCGCGCTGAGATTCGCGACTACGTCGTACGCTCCTATCGGATCGTCCGGTTGGGGACGACGCGCACCGAGCGTCGGGCCATGCGCGCATTTCGGCGTCAGGCCTTCGAGTCGCCGCAGGCGCTTGCCGAAGAAAGTGGGATGCCGCTCGCTCGCGCGAAACAGCTGTGGCCGTTGTTGGCGCGCGGAGACCTCTCTCTCGACGCATCGGTGTCCGATGCACCTACTGCGATGGAGCGCATGAGCTACAAGCAGCCGACTCCTGAAGAGTGTTTCGCGCGTTCCGAATCGGTGCATCACGTGCGTGCCGCGTTGCAGTCGGCGATGGCGAGCTTGACCACGCGCGAGCAGCGAATCGTCGAGGCGCGCATTCTTTCCGAGGAGCCTTGCACGCTTCAGGCGCTCGGCCGCGAGATGGGTGTCAGCAAGGAGCGGATCCGGCAGCTCGAGGTCCGGGCCTGTCAAAAGCTCCGCGATCGCCTGGGGCACCTCCGGCCCGCAGCCTGAGCGGGGCTCGCATCTCGCTTGACTCCGCGGGGCATCAGAAGCAATTTGCCGGCTCAGATGCTTCGCGGCCCCGCTCTTGCTTGCTCACTTGTGCTCATTGCGAGCGCCATGACGAGCGTTGGGGGCTGTAAGCGCGACCTCGGCGAATGCAATCTGGACGGACAAACGGCGGACGGGCGTGCGATTCCCGGGCCCGCTGCGTTCGACATCGCGTATCGTTTCAGCGACGGCCTGCCGATGTATGAGGGGCAAGCCCTGGTTCAAACCACCTGCGGCGCCGGCCAGTTCTGCCATTCGCCTGCGGCCATGGGTGCCAACCGGATCGGCGTACCGGCGGGTCTGAATTTCGACGTAGAGCTGGCGTGCACCGACGAATTGCAGGACGTGCTTTGCACTCACCCGATCGACAGTTGCGAAGGCGGCCAGACCGACACCGTGTATTGCCAGCGGCTCGAGCGCCTCCACGACAATCAGAACCAGATCAACAGCTGGGCCGAGGGCATGCTCCAGGAGATGCGCGCCGGGGCGATGCCGCCTGGTGAAGCAGGGCGAGACGTTCGCGATCCCCGGGAGTGGATTCGGAGCTCCAGCGGGAAGCCGTTACCAGCGGTCGAATCCAGTGAGGGGCAAGAGATCGTCCGCAACTGGCTCGCTTGTCAGGCACCCGTTGTCGCGCGCACGGAGCTTCCCGCTTCCGAGGCCCAAGAGCTCACACCGTGTCCAAGCGTCGATGGCGAGATCTGTATCTTCAGCGGGCCGCAGGAACCCCCTCCGGCGCCCGTGTGGAGCGAGATCTACTGGAGCGTGATATTCCCTCAGTGCGTCATCTGCCACGGTCCCAACAATGACAACCCCGATCAGAATCCAAGTCGCCTGGGCCAAGACATTCCAGGTGGCGTGACCAACGCTGTTGAATCTCTGGATTTGACGGGCGACAGCGACACCAACACCGCGAACTGGGCCTCTGAGGCCTACCCGGCTGTGGTTGATGCGATGGCCTATCCCCCGGGCGCGTGTGGGGGCGCCGATCGCACGATCGTGATTCCCGACGATTCCGCAGGGTCGCTCATGATCCAAAAGATGCGCGACACACAGGATTGCGGCGATGAGATGCCGCCTGGGCAGGTCCTCAGCGAGCCGATCATTCAGATCGTCGAGGAATGGATCGACTTGGGAGCCCCAGACAACTAGTGACGCGCAGGTGCCTCACCGCGTTGCTGCTGTTGTCGTTGGCCGTCACAGGCTGCAAGACAGCGCCTGCATGTCCCGTCCAAGCTCGTACGGACGCTGGGAAAGCGCTGGACGATCACGCGAGCCGTCAATCCGGCTGGCAGTCGATCAAAGCCGAAGCTCGCGTGACGCAATGGGGCCGCAATGGTCGCATTCGCGGTACGGTGTTGTTGTTTCTCGAGCAGCCGAACCGCGTTCGTTTCGATGTCATGACGCAGGTGGGGCCCGCGGCGGTGTTGACGAGCGATGGGGACACCTTCCAGCTCAGCGATTTGCGCGAAGGCGTGTTCCTGCACGGCCCGACGTGTCCCGAGAACATCGCCCGCCTGTTGGGGATCTCGGTTGACGCGGAGAACGTGCTTCGGCTTCTCACCGGCGACACACCGATGATCGACGCGACCGAGCGGTCGATGGAATGCCGCGATGGGCGCTACGTCGTGACGCTCGTCGCTGCGGACGGGACCACCCAGGAGGTCGCGTTCTCCGTCGATGACGCCGACCGGGACAAGCTTCCGGAGGCCCAACGACTGACGCTCCGGCGATCCACCGAGCGCGCCCCTGACGGCAAGATGCGCTGGGAGGCGACGTATGACGATTACGTCGACGTCGAGGGCCAGTCGTTTCCCACGAACGTTCGGTTTGTCGATGAGGTCAACGACGCCGACACCTCGGTTCGCGTGAAATCGATCTCGTTGAACCCCGACGTTCCGGAGGGGGCCTTTCAGCAAACGCCGAGCCCCGGCATGTCGATCGAATTCGCCTCGTGCTCATGAAAGGCCGAGCATCGGCGGACCGGTGCTAGGGTAGCGCCGCATGACCGAACCCCTGCTAAGCCTGCGCCACCTGGTCACGGCGTTCGAGACCGACGAGGGTTACTTGAGGGCCGTCGACGACGTCTCGTTCGACGTGCTTCCTGGTCGCACGCTCGGCATCGTCGGGGAGAGTGGCTGTGGGAAGAGCGTCACGTCGTTGTCGATCATGCGCCTCATCCCGAGCCCGCCGGGGTTCATCGAGGGCGGCGAGGCGTTATTCGAAGGCCGCGACCTATTCCAGCTTCGCGAATCGGAGATGCGGAGCCTGCGGGGCAACGAGATCTCGATGATTTTTCAGGAACCGATGACATCGCTCAATCCGGTGTATACGGTCGGTTCGCAGATCGTGGAGGCGATCCGACTTCACCAGGACGTCAGCCGCCGCGCGGCCAAGGCCCGCGCGATCGAGCTACTGGATTTGGTTGGGATCCCCGGTCCTGCGGAGCGGATCGAATCCTATCCGCACACGCTATCTGGTGGCATGCGGCAGCGCGTGATGATCGCGATGGCGCTCGCGTGTGAGCCGCGCCTCTTGATTGCCGATGAGCCCACGACCGCGCTCGACGTGACGATTCAGGCGCAGATCCTGGATTTACTCCGTTCGTTGCAGCAAGAGCTTGGCATGAGCATCATCTTCATCAGTCACGATCTCGGTGTGATGGCGGAGTTCGCGCACGAGATTGCCGTCATGTACGCAGGCAAGATCGTCGAGCAAGCGGAGACCAACGTCTTGTTTCAAACGCCGCGCCATCCGTACACGCGGGGGTTGCTTCGCAGTTTGCCGAGCGCCCGCAATCGTGGGGAACGGCTGCCGACCATCCCGGGAATCGTTCCCGACCTGCGCGAGCTGCCGACGGGGTGCCGTTTTCAAGATCGCTGCGGCCTCGTCACCGACGCGTGCCGCGCGGACGAGCCGACCTTGCAGCAACTCGATCAAAGTGCGGTTTCGTGCTTTCACGCCGAGGCGTCGCCATGAGCAGGCAACCGATCATACGCGCCGAGTCGCTACGCAAGTCGTTTCGCGGCCCGTCGCGCGGCATCGGGCGTGGCCATGCGGAGCTGCGCGCCGTCGACGGCGTCAGCCTGGAGGTGATGCCGGGCGAAACCCTGGGCCTCGTCGGAGAGTCCGGTTGCGGCAAGAGCACGTTGGGGCGGTTGTTGCTGCGGCTCCAGGAGCCGACGAGCGGGCGCGTCTACTTCGACGGGCAAGACATCACCAGTCTGTCGCAGTCGGCGCTGCGACCGATCCGCAGCAAGATGCAAATCATCTTTCAGGATCCATACAGCTCGTTGAACCCCCGCATGACCGTACAGGCTGCGCTGTCCGAAGCGTTGCGCGTGCACGGGATGGTGAGCTCCGCATCGGAGGAGCAGGAGCGCATCGCCGCGTTGCTCGAGCGGGTTGGGTTGCGGCCCGAGCACATGCGCCGCTACCCGCACGAGTTCTCCGGCGGACAGCGCCAACGCATCGGCATCGCGCGAGCACTGGCCGTCTCCCCCACCTTCATCGTGGCAGACGAGCCGGTCAGCGCCCTCGACGTCTCCATTCAGGCGCAGATCGTGAACCTCCTCAGCGACCTTCAAGAAGAGCTCGGCCTGAGCTATCTATTCATCGCCCACGATCTACATGTCGTCGAGCACGTCAGCCGGCGCGTGGCGGTCATGTACCTCGGCCGCGTGGTGGAGCTCGCGAGCTCGGATCAGATCTACAGCAAACCCCGTCATCCCTACACCGAAGCTCTTCTGAGCGCCGCTCCCGAGCCCGACCCGACAGCCCGCAAACGGCGCTTGTTGTTGGAGGGTGACGTGCCGAGCCCAATCGATCCTCCTAGCGGCTGTGCCTTTCACCCTCGATGCCCGATCGCCGAAAAAGGCCTGTGTGATCGCGAGGTTCCAGCGCTTCGGGCGCTCGAGCCAGGGCACGAGGTTGCCTGCCACCTGGCCCGATAGCGGTTGCGGCGCTTACGCCAAGTGGGGTAACTAAACCCGATGGCGGATTCGACCGATGAGATCGGAATCGATCGGTACTATCGGAGCTTTTCCGCTGGGACGACCCTCTACTATGCGGGAGCCCCTGCAACGGAGCTCTTCCTGATCCGCACGGGCAGGGTGCAGCTCGTCAAGCGCGCGCGAGGGGTCGAGCGAAGCATCGGCCTCTACGGGGCGGAGGAGCTAATCGGTGAAGAGGCTCTATTGCCAGGGGCGCATCGCTCCGCGACCGCTCAAGCGATGGAGCCCGTGACCGCGCTGGTTATCGAGAGCGACACCTTTCGGGCGCTCGTGCGTCGCCGCCCTGACCTAGGGGAGGGCGTCATGCAGCAGCTCGCTCGGCGCCTGCAGCGGGCGGGCGAGCAAATCGAGAACTTCCTGCTGCCCGATCCGACCATCCGGGTGCTGAACACCCTCCTTCACGCGGTCGACGACGCGGAGGAAGGCCCGCTCGAGCTCTCGCCTCTCGAATTATCCACCCGAACTGCATTGGACCTCGATCAGGTCAAGGCGGTCGTCGGCCAGTTGCAGGAGCGCGGATACCTCTCGGTAGGTGATCAAACGATCACCATCAGTGACGCTTCGGCGCTGCGCCAGCTTCACGATCTGCTCGCGCTCAAGGAAGACGTGCGCCACGGGCTGAGCTGTCGGTAAACCGACACCCCTTCTTGACCGGGGTCGTCGCACTCAGTAGACCCTTTACGTGCTTCGAATGTGGGGATCGGTTTGGCTGGCTTGCCTGGTCATTGGCTGTGCGACGACCTCGGGGGCGACCACGCCGGACGGTGAGCGCTCCGAGCGGGAATTCAAGCTTGCGGCTGCCCTTCGGAGTGAGGGTCAGACGGCCAGTGCCATTGAACATCTGCACATCGCTCTCGAGCTCAACCCAAAAAACGCCGAAGCCCACCTGCTTCTGGGGTTCATCCAGATGGAACGCCGGGACTACCAGAAAGCAGAACAAGATCTGAGCACTGCGATCAAGCTCCTGGAGAAGCAAAAGCGTGGCGGTTCGACGCTTGCAGAGGCTCGCAACATCTACGGGCTCTGCCTCATGGAGCTGGAGCGTTACGAGGATGCGATCGTCGTGCTCCGGCAGTCCGCAATCGATGAACTGAACACAGCTCCACATCTTGCATGGGGCAATCTTGGACTGGCACAATTCCACCTAGGCGAATATCAAGAGGCGGTGAAGTCCACGATGGAAGCGGTCCGAATACAGCCGCGATTTTGCGTTGGCTATTACACGATGGCTCGGGCCATGTGGCATCTGCAGCAGTTGAAGGATGCGGAGCGCGCTCTCGTGAGCGCCCTCGGTGCCGACGAGTCGTGTGCCAAGAGTCCGCAGCTTCAGGGTGCGTGGCGCCTGCGCGGAGAGGTGCGCGCGCGCTTGGGCCATCGCCGAGACGCGATCGCCGACTTGGAAGAGTGCGTCGAGCTCGACCCGTACTCGAACGATGGGCGCATGTGTCAATCCCTTCTCGAGGCGTCACGATGAGGAGTGACTCGATCGGCGACTACTTGAAGACCGAGCGCGAGACGCGCCGGCTTTCAATCGAAGAGGTCTCGAGCACGACGCGCATCCCCCGCAGGACGCTCGAGTCACTCGAAGACGATCGCTTCGAAGACTTGCCGAGCGGGGTATTTGTTCGCGGCTTCATCAAGGCTTACGCGTCGGCAGTTGATATCAGCGCGGACGAGGTCCTTGCGCGCTTTGACGAGGAGCGTCCGCAAACCCTGTCTCCGGCACCGCTCGCGACGGTCCACAGCCGCCGCGGATACCGGGCTCTTCTGCTGGCGCTCACGACGGCGGCCCTTTTTGCGATCATCGTGGCCACCTTCGCCCTCGTGCGGCGCGCGCCTGCACAGGACGATCCGATTGAGCTATCCTCCGCGGTGCCGTGCCAACTCGAAGCCGCCAAAGTCGAGCGCTCCTTCTGCGTTCCGTCGACTATCGCGACTCCGACCGCATCGTCACACTCCTAACAGAGGAGTACGGCAAGATCTCCGCACTTGCTCGCGGCGCTCGAAAGAGCCAGCGCCGGTTTGGCGGTGCGTTGCAACCCTACGTCTTGATGAACGCGCACTTCCGGCCTGGCCGCGGCGAGCTCGCGCACTTGGAGCATGTGTCGGTCGACCGATCGTTTCACGAGATCCTTCGGAGTTTGGAGGCGATTGGGGCGGCGGGTGCAGCACTGGCCGTCATTCGTGAGCGCGTGCCTGATCACGAGCCCGAGCCTGTCGTGTTCGATGTTGCGGTGCGGTTCCTGACTGCGCTCAACGAAGGCGCGCCCGTCGAAGAGGCCCTGCTGTGCCTCCAGATTCGAGCTCTTGCGTTGCTTGGTTTCGCGCCGACGCTCGATCGCTGCGTCCAGTGTGGCAAGATGCCGGCGCCGGGGCGTTCTGCGTCCTTTGACGCTGCGCGGGGCGGGATCGTGTGCAGGGCGTGCGGCGGGGGGCGATTGATTCTGTCGGCCGGTGCACTTCGCCGTTGGGTGGCGGTGCAGGCAACCGCCGAGTTTCCCGAGCAGCCGTGGCCTGACGGCGAGCGCCAAGAGATTCACGACGCGCTGGCGCATCTGGATGCACACCATGCAACGGTTAGCGTTCGGGAGCGAACGTCCGCGGCATCGGGCCGGTGGGAGGGCCGCAGTTCGTGAGTGAAGCGCCTGCGCCAACCGAGCTTCGCGCGCCGCGTGGAGCCCGTGTGATGGAAATCGACTGGGCCGATGGGCACCGCAGTGTTTACCCGCATGAGCTATTACGCGGCTTCTGCCCCTGCGCGCACTGTCAGGGTCACGAAGGGCCCGTTCGGTTCGTGGAAGGCGGCGACCTCGAGCTGACCGACATCGAGCCCATCGGGAATTACGCGTTCCGGCTCGTGTGGCGTGACGGACACCAAACCGGGATCTACAGCCATCGGTTCCTGCGGAGCCTGTGCGCATGTTCATCCTGCGCCGAGGATGAGCCGAAGTCGCGCTCGTTTTGGCGTGAATAGGGCAGGTCCCCCTCGGTTT
>Ga0233409_10000070_pt1 | contig 15487 bp, 14 predicted proteins | sample Na_oxic_13_MG_FD_179871 | JGI IMG/M metagenome (GOLD analysis project Ga0233409, IMG submission 179871) | Seawater microbial communities from Saanich Inlet, British Columbia, Canada - Na_oxic_13_MG | ecosystem: Environmental > Aquatic > Marine > Inlet | place: Canada: British Columbia... | reverse complement strand
TGCGGCAGCGGCAAGAAGTACAAGAACTGCCACTACCGCGAAGACCAGGCCGCAGCCTCGCCGCAGTAACGCCCATCTGGTAAGAGGCACGCCATGAGCGGACGGGTGAAGGGGTTTCGCTTCGCTGGCGTGCACGGCGGAGTCAAAGCAGGTGAAGCGTTGGACTTGGGGCTGGTCTTTGCCGATGAGCCCGCGGTCGCCTCTGGGGTCTTCACGAAGAACCGCGTGCGAGCAGCACCGGTCGTGATCAGCGAGCGCCGCCTGAAGAATGGGCTTTGTCAGGCGATCCTGGTGAACAGCGGCAATGCGAACGCCTGCACCGGCAAGCAGGGCCGGCACACGGCGTTGGCCTTGACGCGCGCCGCCGCAGCGTCGCTACGTGTTCCGGCCGCGCTCGTCGTCCCCGCCTCGACGGGCGTCATCGGTGTGCAGCTCCCGCAGAAGAACATCGCGCACGCGATTCCGGCGCTCGTCGCAGATCTGTCCGAGGCCGGTGCGACACGGTTTGCCCGCGCCATCATGACCACCGACCGTGGTCCGAAGGTCGCGCAAGCCGAGGTCAAAGTCGGGCGAACGACGTGCCGCGTGCTCGGGATCGCCAAGGGTGCCGGGATGATTCATCCGAACATGGCGACGACGCTCGCCTTCGTCGCCACCGACGCGCCGCTACGCCGGGCCACGCTCGGCAGGCTCCTGCGCCAGTCGACGGAGCTCACCTTCAACCGCGCGACGGTCGACGGGGACACCAGCACCAACGACTCGATCTACGCGCTCGCATCGGGTGCCGCCACGAATCGGGTGGTCGATGAGAAGAGCGCGGCAGGGCGGCGGTTCGCCCGGGCCCTCACCGAGGTGCTCGAGTCGCTCGCGAAGAAGATTGTCGCGGACGGAGAGGGCGCGGAGCACCTGGTTCGGATCGAGGTTCGTGGCGCCCGGACCAACGGGGATGCGGTGCAGATCGCCCGCACGATCGCCGGTTCCCAATTGGTCAAGACCGCGCTTCACGGATGCGACCCCAACTGGGGTCGCATCCTGGCTGCGGCAGGCCGATCCGGGGCACGTTTCAATCCTGATCACGTCTCGGTAAAGATCGGCGAGGTGTCGATTTTCGAGGATGGGACACCCGTCATGACCGCAAAAGCCGAGGCCAAAGCAGCGGCGACCATGAAGCGCCCCGAGTATGTGATCTCGGTGGCGGTCGGAGCCGGGCGCGGCCTTGGTCATTATTGGACCTGCGACCTCGGTCACGAGTACGTTCGGATCAACGCTGATTACCGGACGTGATTCAAACGATGCTGCGCAAATCGATTCTCCTTTGTGCCATGCTGCTCGCGATCCACGCGACGGCTGGCGCCGATCAAGACAACCCGCCCGCCGAAGGTGAGGCAGCAGCCAAACCGGCGAAGCCCGAGCGCTTGTGCATCAAGAGCGAGAAGCTGGAGCTCGTCGCGGGCCAACTGGCTGACCTCCAGCACATCCCACCCTCGCCGGAGCTCATCCTCAAGGCTCGCGAGGCAGGCGTCGACGCGAACCCAGTCTATGCGAAGTTCGGGGTCACCGGGGAGTTCGACAGTTTCAAGAAGTGGCTCGAAGACCTGAAGGAGACCGCCGACGCGCCGTTGATCTGCGGGCGCGCCCGCTCCGGTGAACGCATCGTTCTGGTCGCAGCCGTGCGTGCCGGCGCACTCGAGCTCGTCGGAAGGAATCGTCTTCACGCAGAGGTCGTCGAAGATTTCCGCGATCCGTACTTGGTGGTGCGGGACGCCCAGGGCTCTTCGCGACGCATCTCGGTCGACGGCGGAGACTATGGAGCCACGATCGCGCTCCCGCCCGAGTGGGACCGTCCGCTGTTCGTACAACTCGTCGCAACGGGGCCCAACGGACCGCGCCCCGTCGCGGAGCGCTGGGTGGGCAAGATCCCGAAGCACGAGTCGACAGGGGCCGGGAGTGGGGGATCACAGTCGCCCGAAGCGTGGCTGATGCAGCTCCGGCGCGGGGCGGGCGCGCGTACGTTGCGCTCGAATCGCCTACTGAGCCAAGAGGCGACGACCCACGCGCGAATGATCTGCGACTCTGGGAAGCTCGGCCACGAGCTCGACCCCTATGGCGACCCCGAAGCCCGTTTGCTCAAGCGTGGTATCGAAGCGCGTGTCGTCGGGGAGGCCGTGGCGCGTGCGGCCACGATGCGGGAGGCGCTCCACGCGATCGAAGACAGCCCGAGCCATCGGATGACCGTGACCGACCCGCGGTTCACCGACGCCGGCTTCGGCAAGGCTCAAGACGAGAAGGGGCGAACGTGTGCGGTCGTCCTGTTGGCCTCGTGGCCGCGCAAGGTGCCCTGACCTCAGGGCGCGACTGAGACGCGCTCTCGGATCCGGTTGGAGCTCGCCTGGCACGCGACGACGAGAACCTGCGCGAGTGCCATCCCCGCGATGATCGTTCCCACTACGCCGGCAAGGATGGCGGCGATTGTGGGCCCCTGGATGCTCACCACGATGCCTTGAACCGGCCAGACCTCGCTCGCGACGAACAGCCCTAGGTGCACCGCATAGAGGATGAGCAACGCGACCGCCCAGACATGGGAGCCGCCACGAGTGCTGTTGTCCATGAATGCCATCAGCGAGAGCAAGGCGAGCAGGCCGAAGGTCATGTGCGTGGTAGCCGGCGCCCAGGATTGCCAATCGCCCTCGAGCGTGACGAGGCTTTCGTGCCCTCCTGACACGAAAAACCAGGCGCCCAAGGCCAGAACGCCAAACGTCACCGCCACTCGGGCAAGGCGCGCGCCCCGATAATACGCACGGAAAAGCAAGCTCCCGCTCAGGAGGATGGTGGCCCCCGCGAGGATGGTTGCTTCGGATGCGACACCTTGGAGTGTTTGCTGCCACAGCGCGACTCCGGTTGCGATCGAGCCGACGAAGAACAGTGCAACCGCGCGGCCCCGGTACGACATTGGCGTCAGAGCCAAGATTGCCATGGTGATCAACACGGCCAAGGCTACAAATGTCAACGGATGTACGCCGCCTGCAAGCAGCACGCCGAGCGCACCCACAGCGGTCAGCGCTACCGTCGTGCGGCGCAGTGCGTTGCCACCTGGGCTCGACGGGCGCATTTGTTCGCGCAGTAGGTCCGAGGCGAGGATCGGCGGCCCCGGAGGAATCGGCATGTGCGGCAGGCTCGTGTCGCGATCCGGGGCGGAAGCCCGAGGCGGCTCCGGCTCGACCAACGCGGCTTCTTCTTCGCGTCGCTCGCTCGCCGTGCCGTTCTTCTTTCGGTGAAGCGGCAAGACGGGTGCCGGTTCGCTTTGTGGCTCGCGTTCGCGAATCGCCGTGCGGCTGAGGCCGGTGTCTGGCGACTCCTCGAACTCGGGGTCGGAGAGCGCAACGACCGCCACCGCCCGCGCCGACGTCCCCGTGCTACTCGACGGTTGGAACGTCCCGCTCATGCCATCGCCCGCGGTCTGCATCCCGCTCGGCTTCGACTCGCGCGCGATGGGCACCACTGGCTTCCCGCCGGGAACCGGCTGGCCACACGTGCCGCAGAAAGCATCCGTTCTGAGCACACTACCGTTGCAGCTTTTACACTTGGGCATCGGGTCCGGCCTGTCCGGTTGCTCAGATCATACGCGGGAGGGACCACGTACTTCAACCGGCGCAGTAGGGAGATGTATGCACATCGACGCTCGCGGGTCCGGGTTGTGCCGACCACGACAATCGGGTGCGAGTCTATGACAGAAATGTCCTACTGATACCGCTGGTGGCGAAGAAAACCCTGGTTTTTCCGCGGCTGACAAGTTGGCATCACGATTGCAATGTACCCAATCGCTTACTTAAGACCCTCGCCGCGCACTTTCCAGCTTGCCCGGCATCCGCGCGGCGATGGGTCGTCCTTAACTTACTTGCCCTAGCTTTTTTTACTGTAGCATCGATTCTTTCGTTTGAAATGGGTCACCGGCTGGTGGCCCATTTGCTTTTAAGGCCGAAATCACAATAAAAAACGGCCTACCCAGGGGGGCAGGCCGTTCAGAAGCGTTGTCGAAGGTCTCTAGCCGACGTCCTGCAGGGCATCCTTGGCCCAAAGCTTCTGTTTCTTGAGTTGATGGAGCTCCAGCTCCTCGCTCGGGGTAAGACTCCGTCTCCCGTCGAGCGCTTCGATGCGCTCCGCGAGTTGGGCATGCTTCTTTTCTAGGTGCGACTTCTGTCGCTCCGCTGGGATGATTCGAGCGTGGTGCTTGGACATGTCACCTCCGTGGTGCTGACGGGATTCACAAGCTAACCAAGCCGGTTCCGGGCACCGCGAAGCGCCCGTTTACCTATCCTAAGGATCTGAACAGTAATGATCAATCCCACTTTGGAGGGAATTGTGGTTGCCTTGTGTACGGGCCTTCCCGGTGAATACTAAGCCCTTGGGAGCGTTGAACACGTTGATGACCTGCAGAGTTGGGGCGATCGGGTTGAGTTTTGTGCTGCTTGCGCTTGCCGGCACGGGCGCGGCCGAAGAAAGTAAGCCGCTCGATCCGGCGGTAGTCCTCGGCTTGGTTCAGTCGTTTTACGACCAAACCAAGACCTTACAGGCTGAGTTTGAGCAGACTCGCTATACCCAGCTCTACGATCGCTACGATCGCGCCACTGGGAAGGTGGTCTTCAAGAAGCCCGGCATGATGCGCTGGGACTACGCCCAACCCAACGGGCAGGTGTTCGTCAGCAATGGCAAGAAGCTGTTGATCTACCAGCCGCCCGAGGAAGGTGAGAAGCGAGGTCAGCTCATCGAGCGCGCAGTCGACGAGGATCAACTCCCGTCTGCGTTTTCGTTTCTCACAGGCAGCGGCAATCTCGAAAAAGACTTCGAAGTCCGGCTCCTCGAGCACGACAACGAGAAGTTCGAAGATGGCTACGTCCTGCAGCTCATCCCGCGAAGGCCTACACCCAACTACGAGCAGCTGGTGTTCTACGTGCGCACGCTGACCCATGGCGGTAAGCGCGCGGGCGTCGTTCAGCGCGTTCTGATCATCGACTCGGCTGGCAACCGCAACCGGTTCGATTTCTCGAAGCTCAAGTTCAACCGCGATGTGCCCGACAAGCGCTTCAGCTACCGCCCGCCGAAGGGGACCGAGAAGGTCACGCCCTGAGCGCTTGCTCGATTGCTCGACGAGTTCGAAGTTGGTGAATCGCTTCGCTGAGGGCCGCGTGGTCGCTCGGCGGGACGAGGAGTGCGTCGGCGTGGTCCCGCATGTGGTCCGGGATCGCGCCCGCTTCGGTTGCGATGATCGGCAGGCCGCGTGCCTTCGCTTCGAAGAGCACCGTCGGGAGACCGTCTTGTGGGCCAGATGGCACCACGATCGCGTCACACGCGCGGAGTAGTGCCTCTTTTCGCTCACCGGCGACCCAACCCTCGAAGGTTGCGTCGATCCCGAGGTCTTGCGCGAGTGCACGAAGCTTGCTGCGCTCCGGACCGTCCCCCGCGATGCGAACGCTGATCGGATCAGGCAGCGCAGCTACCGCGCGCAGAAGCTGGTCGAGGCCTTTGACCGGGACCAGGCGCCCTAAGAAGAGCAGCGTGAAGCCGTCGATGCCGAGACGGCGACGGAGCGCTGTGCGACTCTCGGGCAGGGTGCGCGGGGGCTCGATCGGCATCGGGCCGACATGCGTGGTCACCGTCGACGGATGAAGGCAGGCCGTTTCGAAGAAGCGATCTCGTAGCGAGTCGCTCAAAAACCACATCGAGGTGGCTCCTGTGGCGATCCTCCGCGCGACGGCTCCGCCCCCGGGCATCTTGGAAAGCCAGCGGATGTCGGTCGCGTGGCAGACGCAAAGATGCGCGCGGCCGGCCGCCGTCCTCGAGGCCGCCCACCCGCTCGGAATGCACCAGGAGCTGATCAACGCATCACAGTCCTCGAGCTGTCGCTCGGACGCGCGGTAGAGCGCCCCCGCAAAGCTTGCAGCGCCTGCCCACCTAGCTGGTCGCAATCGCAAATTGTCTGGTGCGCCGCTGCCGTAGAATGTCTGCTGCAAGGCGCGTGGTCGGGCGTACGGCACCCATCTCACCTCGATTCCAGGCCACCGCGGAGCCGCGCGACGGTGCCGCGGCTCCGGGGCCAACACCTGAACCGTATGACCATGGTCGACCACCGCGCGCGCCAGGGTCAGGAGGAACGAGCCAGTACAGTCACCCTCAAAGCGCGGGAAGCCAGTTGTGAGAAGTCCGACTTTCATGGCCGACGCGCCTCACTCGACGGTGACGGTCTTGGCGAGGTTGCGAGGCTGGTCGACATCAGTGCCCTTGTGGTCCGCGACGCAGTACGCATAGAGCTGCAAGGGGACGACTGTGACGAACGGACTGAGCGCCTCGTGGGTTGGGGCGACCTCGACGAAACGATCGCAGAGGCTCTGCGCCTGTGTGTCGCCTGCGGTCGTCACGCCAATGATCTTTGCTTCGCGGGCCCGTGCCTCTTGCATGTTGCTCGACACGCGGTCGTAGTGTCGGTCTTGGGGCATGAGCACGACCACCGGCACGTGCGCATCGAGCAGTGCGATCGGCCCGTGCTTCATCTCGCCCGCGGCATAGCCCTCCGCGTGCACATAGGAAATCTCTTTGAGCTTGAGCGCGCCTTCGAGCGCCATCGGGAAGCTGAGACCACGGCCGAGGAAGAGCACATCACGAGCCTCGGAGAAATCACGAACGATATCAGTGACCATCAAGTGGGTTTCGCGAAGCCGCTCTGCGATCACATGCGGGATACGCGCCAACCCCTCGACGAGCTCGGCAGCCTGCGCGTTGTCGATCGTCCCACGGCGCCGCCCGAGCCAGATGCTGAACATCAAGAGGTTCGCGAGCTGCGTCATGAAACACTTGGTGGAGGCGACGCCGATTTCTGGACCGGCGTGCGTGTAGAAGCTCGCATCGGCCATTCGCGGAATCGCGCTGCCATTCACGTTGGCGATTGCGAGGACCTTGGCCCCCCGTTCCTTGGCCTCTTTGGCGGCCATGAGGGTGTCGATCGTCTCGCCGGACTGACTCACCGCGATCACCAAGTCGCCCTCACCAACAACCGCGTCGCGACCTCGGAACTCGCTTGCGAGCTCGGTGATCGCGGGAACCTTCGCAAGCTCTTCGAGCCAGTACCGCCCAGCGATGGTCGCGTGGTGGCTCGTGCCGCAGGCCAGGAGGATCACGCGATCGATGCGCTTGGCTTCGTCTTCGCTCAGGCCGATCTCGGGCGTAAAGATGTCGGCGTTCTCGCGATCGAGTCGGCCGCGCAGGGTGTCTTCGAGCGCGCGCGGCTGCTCGAAAATCTCCTTCAGCATGAAGTGCTTGTATCCGGCCTTCTCGGCCATGACTGGCGACCAAGAGATCTTCCTGGAGCGACGGCTCACCGGAGTGCCGTCGAGCTTCGTTAGCGTGAAGCCCTCGGCCTCGAGCACGGCGATCTCGCTGTCTTCGAGAAACACCATCTCGTTGGTGTAGGGAAGAAGCGCAGGAATGTCGCTTGCGCAGTATGTCGCGCCGTTGGAGACACCGATCACGAGCGGGGAGGCGCTCTTCGCCACCACGATACGGTTCGGCTCTTGCTCGGAGAGGACCGCGATGGCGTACGCGCCCTCCACGTGTCCGAGCGAATGGCGAATCGCCGTGACCATGTCGTGCCCGGCCTGGGTTTCTCGGTGAATCAAGTGGGCGATGATCTCGGTGTCGGTGTCGCTAGCGATGGTGAAGCCGCTTGCCTCGAGCTCGGCCCGCAGCTCCAGGTGGTTCTCGATGATGCCGTTGTGCACGACCGCGATGGGACCTGCGACATGAGGATGCGCGTTGACTTCGGATGGGCGGCCGTGGGTCGCCCACCGGGTGTGCCCGATGCCGACCCTGCCGGGGAGGCCCTTCTCTGAGAGCGCCTTCTCGAGGTTGCGGAGTTTGCCCTCCGCACGGACGATTTCGATGCCGTCGCCTGCATGAACGGCCAGTCCCGCGGAGTCGTAACCCCGGTATTCCAGTCGCCTAAGCCCGTCGAGCAGGATAGGCGTCGCCTCTTCGGCACCTACATGACCGACGATTCCGCACATGCTCTGACTCTAATCGATGGGACCACGCTGTGCACCAGTGGCGCCAGCGTTCGGTCGCTTGTCGTCGAACTTGGCTTTGATCTCGCCGTCGGGTGAGACCACGGTCACCGGCCCGAACTGTTGAAGCGATTGCGCGAAATCCGCCGCCTGTCCGACGATCACGACCAATGAGTCCTTGGGCCGGATGTAGCTCCGCGCGACGTACTGCGCCTCGGATGCGCTGGTCTTGCGGATCGCCTGGCGATATCGGTCCCAGTAGTCGTCGGGCAGCCCAAAGGTCCGTAGCTCGACCACGAGCTCGGCAAGCTTGCCCGGCGTGTCGACCTTGAGTGGGAATGAATCGCTCAAATAGCGCTTCGCGTTGACCAGCTCTTCGGGCTCGGCCGGTTCCTGGTGGATGCGCTCGAGGTGCTCGAAGAAGGCGCCGATCGCTTCAGTCGTGACCTCGGTCCGGACCGAGGCATAGGCGACGAACGGACCGATATCTACGCGCTCACCGATGGAGCTGTACGCGCCGTACGTCAGGCTCCTCTTCTCGCGGAGGTCCATGAAGAGCCGGGACGCTGCCGAACCCCCAAGCACCTGATTCGAGACCATGAGGGGGATCCACTCGCGGTTGGCTCGCGCGATCGCCAGGTTGCCAATGTAGATGACCGACTGAACGGACCCGGGGCGATCGACGACCAGGATGTTGCGGTTGGTGGGTTGTGGCGGTTCGCTGTACGTCGGGACGGAGCGCTTGCCGGCCTTCCAGAGGCCAAACGTCTTTTGTGCTGCTTCGGCCACATGGTCTGGGTCGACATCGCCGGCGACGACCAGAAACGTGTTCTTGCCAACGAAGTGCTCACGGTGCCAGCGCACCATGTCTTGACGCCGGACCCTCTTCACCGCCGGTGGAGTGGTATCGACCGTCCCGTAGGGATGCTGGCCGTACAGTTGACGATAGAAAGTACGTCGGGCGATGTACCGGGGCTCCCGCTCGGAGAGCGCCAGGCGATCGAGCTCGCGTCGCTTGAGCTTCTCGAGCTCTTTGTTGTTGAAGGCAGGCGTGCCCGCCACCTCGGCGAGGATGGCCATGACCACGTCGAACTGTTCGGTAAGCGCCCGAACACCGACGTAGGTGTTCTCTTCATCCGAGCTCGCCCAGAGATCGGCGCCCAGAAACTCGATCTGCTCGGCGATCTCTGCGCTCGATCGCTTCGTCGTACCTTCTTTGAGCATTTGAGCGACCAGGCCGGCCAGACCCGGGAGCCTCGCCGGATCCGATTCGCCGCCGCTGCGGATGACGAGCGTGGCGTACACCACCGGAAGCTGATCGGTGACGATCGTGTTGACCTGCAGGCCGCTGTCGAGGCCGGCGACGTGCACCGGCGGAAGCGACATGTCCTTTGGTTCGCCAGGCGCGGGCGGGGGCTCACGCTCTGGCTGCGCCTTTTGCTGCGCGTCTTTCGCTGTTTCGGGCTCGGCGCCCGCGCTCCCCTTGGAACCGCCGCAAGCCACCAACAGCGACAACGCGCATAGGCCGCCGACGATCAGATTGGCCAGACGGAATCGAAGCCACATCGTCATTTCTCCTCCGAATCCGGGGCGGTGCCAGGCAACACGTCGAGCACCGTGCGTTGGGTCGCCTCGAAATACGTGCCTGCCACGCGCTTGATGTCCTCGATGGATACCGCGAGGTAGTGGTCGAGCTCCAATTTGAGCAGATTCGCGTCACCCCAGTAGAGCTCGAACTCCGCCAGGTGCTGTGAACGCGCCATGTTCGACTGCAGCCCAAACACGAAAGCCGCGTGGATTCGGTTCTTTGCTTTTTCGAGCTCACGATCCGTCACGCCCTTCTTGGCGATCGACTCGAGCTCGGCCAGAACGATCTTCTGTGCTTCTTGCGGAGCGTGGCCGCTCGCCATCACCGCCCAGAAGGAAAATAGATCTGGCCCGCGCCGGTCATCGGTGCCGACCGCGACGTCCTGGCAGATCTCCTTCTGCTTGACGAGGGTTTGATACAGGCGGCTCGATTCGCCATCGCCGAGCACCATCGCCAGTATCTCGAGCGCGTAGTGGTCGGGCGTGCGGCTCGGTGGGATGTGATACCCGAGGTGGAACGCCGGGAGCGTGGCGTTCGCGTCGTACATCGTCTCGGTCCGCTCTGCGGTTTGTTCGGGCGGCGCAGGCTCGGCGTAGGCCGGTGTCTCTCGGGCCAGAACGTCGCCGAAGTACTTCTCGACCAACCGCATCGCCTCGTCGATGTCAAAGTCCCCACTGATGCTCAGCACAGCGTTGTTGGGCGCATAGTGCGTGTCGAAGAACTCTTGGACCGCTTCGAGGGGCGCGTCGATCAAGTCCTGCATGTCGCCGATGGTCGAGTGGGCGTACGGCCAATAGTCGCCGTAGGCGAGCTCGTTGATGCGAAGCATGCTCGGGATGTACGGTTGGTTGTCGATCCGCTGGCGACGCTCTTCCATCACCGTCATCCGTTGGTTCTCGAAGTTCTCCTGGGTAATCGCGAGCGACCGCATCCGGTCGGCCTCGAGCCACAGCCCGAGTGCGAGCTCGTTCGACGGCAGGGTTTCGAAGTAGTTCGTGCGGTCGTTGCTGGTGGTTCCGTTTGCGCTGCCGCCGCGGTTGATGATGAGGCTGAAGTGCTCGCCTTTCCCCACGTTGGCCGAGCCCTGAAACATCATGTGCTCGAACAGATGCGCGAAGCCGGAGCGCCCCTTCACTTCGTTGCGCGATCCCACGTCGTAGTAGATCGACACGGCGACCGTGGGAACGGTATGGTCTTGGTTGATGACCACGCGAAGCCCGTTGTCGAGTGTGGCGCGGCTCACCTGTAGGTTGGAGAGGGCGGCCGTGCTTTGCTCGGCAACCGCGTGGCCCCCTTCGAGGAGCGTTGCGGCGCCAACGAGCACCCCCACTGCTGTACCCATCAAAATCCGGTTCATCTGACTCCCATCAACACGAGAAACGCGGAAAAGCTTCCAGGTCGCTACCACATCCGCCTGTGAGGGCAAAGCGGTTGACGGGTCTCGCGGTTTTGCGGACACTCACCGACCCTCATGACCACCGCAGTGTTATCGATTGGCACCGAGCTCACCCGTGGTGAGTTGGTGAACACCAACGCCGCGTGGCTGGGCGAGGAGCTGACCAAGCTCGGCTTCGACGTCGTCGAGCACACGACCGTGGATGACGACCTCGATCGAATCGTGACGCTCACACACAGTTTTGCCCAAAAGCATCGGGTCGTGATTGTGACCGGCGGACTCGGGCCGACCTCCGATGACGTCACCACGGCGGCGGCGGCCAAGGCTGGCGGGGTCGAGCTCGTCCGCGATGAAAGCATCGTCGAAGGGATTCGACAGAAGTTCGAGGCGTTCGGGCGGGTGATGCCGGAGTCGAATGCGAAGCAGGCTGATTTCCCCGAAGGCGCGGAGATTCTATCGAACCCCATGGGTACCGCGCCGGGGTTTTCCATGACGTTTGGTCAGGCGTGTTTCTTCTTCGTTCCTGGCGTGCCCCGCGAAATGAAGCACATCTTTTTCGAGTCGATCGTGCCTGCCATCGCGGCGCTTGCCGAACCGCGAACCCATCAAGTGCATTTACGGACGTTCGGGATGACCGAATCGGGCGTTGCCGAGGCGCTTCGTGGCCTCGAGAAAGCACACGAAGGACTGACCCTCGGCTACCGTGCACATTTCCCCGAGATCGAGGTGAAGGTTCACGTGCGCGCGGATTCGGTGACCGAAGCCGAGCGGCTCTCGGATTCGATCGCCGAGGAAGTGCGCGCGCGCCTCGGTGATGCGGTGTTTGGCGGCCGGACCGACTCTTTTGCAGACGTCGTGGGCAGAGCCCTTCGCGACGGGGGCAAGACCCTCGCCGTGGCTGAGTCGTGCACGGGCGGACAGGTGGGTGAGATGCTGACCCGCGTTCCGGGCGCCTCGGATTACTTGTTGCTCGATGCGGTCGTCTACGCGAACAGCGCCAAGGAGGCGGTGCTCGGGGTCAGCCGGGAGGTGCTGGTCGCGCATGGCGCGGTCAGCTCGGAGACCGCCGCTGCAATGGCAGAGGGGGCGCTTCGGGTGGCGGGCGCCGATATCGCCGTGTCGATCACCGGTGTCGCGGGGCCCGGCGGCGGTACCGAAGACAAGCCCGTGGGGACCGTGTGGTTCGGCCTGGCGCGCAAGGGTGAGCCGACCGTCACCAAGCACCGGAAGCTTCCATGGGGGCGTGACCGGGTGCAGACCTTGTCCGCCTATTTCGCGCTCGAGCTCGTACGGCGTGCTGCCCTAGGGCGTGAGTTCGATCTCCCGGGCCGCTGAGTCGGTCTGCTCTCGCTGTCCGGGGCTGGTCGGGGTAGGGTACGGTCCTATGCAGGTCCGGGGGGCCGCATCGGGCACTTTCCCGATCACAAACTTGACTAGCGTAATGAAGCCGACTAGACGGGTGTTCAGGTAATTCATTCAAAGGAATCCGCGCCATGGCCGAACCGAATCGCGAAAAAGCCCTCAACCTAGCCCTCGGAACTATTGAGAAAGCCTATGGAAAAGGCTCGATCATGCGTTTGGGGGATGCCGCCGCCAGGCTGAAGGTGCCGGTGACCTCTAGTGGGGCGATTTCCCTCGACCTCGCGCTGGGCGTCGGCGGGTATCCGCGAGGCCGCGTTGTTGAGATCTATGGGCCGGAATCGAGCGGCAAGACGACTTTGACCCTCCATGCGATCGCCGAGTGCCAGAAAAATGGCGGTATCGCCGCCTTCATCGATGCCGAGCATGCGCTCGACCCAAGCTACGCCCGCAAGCTTGGTGTGAACGTCGACGAGCTTCTGGTCAGCCAGCCAGACCATGGTGAACAGGCCCTCGAGATCGCCGACACGCTCGTCCGCTCGGGTGCAGTGGACATCATCGTCATCGACTCGGTAGCGGCCCTGGTGCCTCGCGCCGAGATCGAAGGCGAGATGGGTGACAGCCACGTCGGCCTTCAGGCGCGCTTGATGAGCCAGGCGCTTCGAAAGCTCACCGGCAACCTCCAGAAGAGCGCCACCACCCTGTTCTTCATCAACCAGATCCGTATGAAGATCGGCGTGATGTTCGGCAGCCCCGAAACGACCAGTGGCGGCAACGCGCTCAAGTTCTATGCGTCGCAGCGTCTCGACATTCGCCGCATCGGCACGATCAAAGTGGGTGACGCCGCGGTGGGCAACCGTTGCCGCGTCAAGGTGGTCAAGAACAAGCTCGCCCCGCCGTTCCGTCTGTGCGAGTTCGATATCCTCTTCGGCAAGGGCATCAGCCGCACCGGCGACGTGCTCGACCTCGGCGTCGAGGCAGACATCATCAACAAATCAGGCGCCTGGTATAGCTACGGCGAAGAGCGCGTCGGGCAAGGTCGCGATAACGCGCGCACCTTCCTCGAAGAGCATCCTGACATTCTTGCGAAGGTCGAACGCCAGCTTCTTCAGAAGCACGGGCTCATCGAAGAAGACGCGCCTGCGCAGCCGAAGGCCGAAGCCAAAGCACCGGCGACCGCGCCGGCCAAAGGGGCTGCTAGCAAGGGAGCCCGGCCTAACTGAACTCCTTTTCCGGGGTCCGGCGAAATAGCTCCAAGCTGCTGAAATCACAACGCTTTGCCCAAAAGTAACCATTGACTTTCGGGTCTGGTTTTGCTATACAAATCACGTGCATGTAGTTGTTTGCACACTCAACGACGAATGGTTTTTCGCCCGTGCTCCCGGCGCGGGTTTTCGTCGTTTTTGACTCAGTTGACTCAGTTTGACTCAAGGGAGACTTGTCTCATGAGCTTTAGCGTAGGCGACAAAGCGGTTCACCCGGCGCACGGCGTCGGAGAGATCACGCAAATCGAGGAGCGATTGATCGGTTCCGACAAAATCGATTTCTACATCCTCAAGCTCCTGAACGGCAAAGCGGGCACCATCCGCGTCGCCCTCAACGCGGTCGACCGGGTCGGTCTTCGGCAAGTCATGTCGCGCAGTGCCGCCAAGACGGTCCTGGCCGAGCTCAAGAAGGACGAGATGGCGGTGACCTCGCAGCCGTGGAACCGGCGTTACCGCGAGTACACCGAGATGCTCAAGAGCGGCTCCCCGATCAAGGTCGCCAAAGTCTTGCGCGATTTGTCGAAGGTTCGCTCTGACAAGGGCGAGCTCAGCTACGGCGAAAAGAAGCTCATGGAGCAGGCCCGCAAGCTCCTCATCACCGAGCTAGCCCTAGCCCGCCGCGTCCGAGAAGAAACAATCGAACGCGACCTAGCAGCCATCCTCAACTAAGAGGGGTCAGACCCCTTTTCTAGCGCGTGGCTTTTTCTTCGTGGCCGGACTGGCCGAAGCGTCGCGAGAGCTCGCTGAGGAGGTCTCGGAGGGAGACTTCGCGCAGGACTAGGCCGACCAACAGGTGGTAGATGACGTCGCCGGCTTCGGAGGCGACGCGGTCGTCGGACTCGCCGATTATCGCCTGGCCCAGCTCCGCCGCTTCCTCTCGGACCTTGGCGTCGATTTTCGTCGGGCCCGCGTCTAGCAGGGATTTGGTGTAACTCTTACCGCTGTCTGAGGCTTTGCGCTGCTGCAGCGTGCGCTCGAGGCGGAGCAGGGTGGGCGCGGCGATGTCGTTTCCCGCTTCGACCAGATTGCCGTCGGCTTCCAAACGCCGAAAGAAGCAGGTTTGCGCGCCGGTGTGACAGGACGGGCCGGCGGGATCGACCATGTAGATCAGCGTGTCGCCGTCACAGTCGACCCACACGTTTCGAACCCGAAGCGTATTGCCGCTACTCTCGCCCTTCTTCCAGAGCGCCTGGCGCGAACGGCTATAGAAGTGGGCAAGCCCAGTCCTCAGCGTCTGCTCGACCGCGGTCTTGTCCGCATACGCCATCATCCGAACCTCACCGGTTTCGGCATCCTGCGCAATGACAGCGACCAGGCCCTGAGAGTCGTATTTGAGCGCGGACAAGGACATGGGCGTGGGGTACGCCAGGATCACGCGGACCGCAACTGCGGCAGTGCACCGGGGCTCGGACAAACACGACACGGGGTTGCGCCGGACGGGGCGGCTTGCAGAGGTGGCCGGATGCACTGGGGGGCTTGGGCCACGCAAGCCGCCCCTCGGAGCTCGCGCCAATCGGAGGTGGTTTCTCGCAGGCCGATTGTCACTCACACGCCGACTCCACCCCATGTCGCGTTTGTCCGAGCCCCTACGGACGACTCATCGCACCAAACAGTGCCAGCTTCCCGACGAAAAGAGGTCAGACCCCTTTTCAAAAGGGCTAACTCCACGCGCGTCACATACGCCACGCCTCCGTGAGTCGACTTCTACATAGGAGAACGGCTCGGGATGGGCAGCACAGCGATTGGGTCGGCGCCTAGCCTTATGTCGACTTGAGTAGCCGTGGCGACGGGGCTCCCGATCGCGAGCACGCGCGTCGCGAGCCGTTCT
>Ga0233409_10000069_pt1 | contig 15500 bp, 15 predicted proteins | sample Na_oxic_13_MG_FD_179871 | JGI IMG/M metagenome (GOLD analysis project Ga0233409, IMG submission 179871) | Seawater microbial communities from Saanich Inlet, British Columbia, Canada - Na_oxic_13_MG | ecosystem: Environmental > Aquatic > Marine > Inlet | place: Canada: British Columbia... | reverse complement strand
TATCGGTCGCTACCCATCCTTTACCGCCGTTTCCTTCTGACGAAGCTATAGTCGTCCCCACAAAGCAGAATAAAAGCACGGCCATAATAACTATCGCGGTTAATCCTTTTTGAATAATCAGATTTTCGCGATTAATACCGGACCGTCTTCTTATATTAAGGTTCATTAAACAGCCCTCCCCAGAATTTTTTCACCAATAGCACTCGCAAAGGTATCAATCTCCTTTTGTAAAGATGCCCTGACAGTCTCGACATCCTTTGCAATTTTTTCACGTACCTCGGCAAGGTCTGCCTGAGCCTTTTGATTAATTTTATCGATTATCTCTCTTTCTTGGCCAGCAGCCTCATTTAACAGGACATTCTTTTCATTTAATCCTTTAGCCCTGGCATCTTTTATTCCAAAATCGAAGGCCTCATTTTTTTCCTTCGCTTCCTTGTCTGAAGTTTCGATATTCTGCTCAAGGCCTGTAATTTTTTCCTTTCTTTGGATCAAAATTTTGCGGATCGGCCTGAATAAAATAATATTTAATGCCCATACAATAAGGAGAAAATTGGCAATCTGGACAAAAAGCGTCCAATCAGGAATTACCGTTATGCCACCTGAGCCAAAAGCAACTCCCGCAAACAATAGAGAGATTAATATAAAATGGAAAACAATATAACATTTCCGGTTTAAACCAGATATTTTCATCTATAGATCCTCCATCCATAAAACCTGTAAACACAATTTATACAAACTCATGTTTTTAACTCGGCGGTCTATAACATCAGCTATAGAAGTTGTCAAAGGTTTTTTTAAATTTTTCTTCTATCTCTAATTTCTCGTTAAAATTAAATCTTTTACCTTTTTACAAAAATATGGTTTAGGTTTTCATAGAGCAATTTCCATTGAAAATGACTCCGGATTCGATCAAAACAACCGGAGCCTGAATATCACCCATAACACGACCCGGCGGATAAACCTCAATTTTTTTCTTTGCGTCGATTGTACCGTTTACTTCACCCATGATGATTGCGACATCAACAATTATCTCTGCATTCACAACAGCTTTTTCCCCTATAATCACCGTACCCTGATTGCTGTGAATTTTTCCTTTAACATTTCCGTCCAGCCTGACGGTATTATTGAACTCCATAGTCCCTTCAATACTGGTACCGGCTCCCAGAAAAGTGTTTATGGTTTCGGGCTCCTTTGTTTTTCTCATATATCCTCCCTAACCCGGTCAAGCCCGCCCTCCTGCCAAGCTGAGCAAGGCGGACGGGCCGGTTCGAAGCATCCGTTAAGGATAAAAGCGACTGCGTATTTTCCAAGTAAAAGCATTTGAATGTAGCTTTTGCGAATCAGTAAATAGCTGAGGAAGTATTGCTCAACTAAAGCAAACATCAAACATTATGTTTCTCGATTATTCAAACAGAAAGCGCCTCATGCTTATATTCATTAAAAGGCCGACGCAAATCATTATGCTAACGATCGATGAACCTCCATAACTGATAAACGGCAGCGTCACACCGACGATCGGCATCAGGCCCATAGACATTCCAACATTAATAAAAACCTGCCAGAATATCATTGCCGTGGTGCCTACAGCCAGGATAGTGCCAAAAGGATCTCTGCATCTATAAGCAATGTTTAATCCCCAGATAATAAGCACGAGAAAAAGAAAAAGGATAACCACCGAGCCCACAAAACCCCATTCCTCGGCCAGAACTGAAAATATGAAATCTGTATGCTGCTCAGGCAAAAAGGCGAGTGCGTTCTGAGTCCCTTTCAAAAATCCTTTGCCGAAGATCATGCCGGAACCTATGGCAATTTTGGATTGGATAATATGATAGCCTGCACCCAGCGGGTCACGGTCTGGATTTATAAATGTTAATATCCGTTTCTTCTGGTAACCTTTCAGTAAAAACCAGACCAAAGGACCGGTTATAGTACACGCAGCAATGATACATAAAAACGAGCGTCTTTCAATTTTTACAAAAACAGTCATGGAACTGACAATCAAAACAACCACCATGGCTGTCCCTAAATCAGGTTGCTTAACGATTAAAATAAAAGGAATTGCCGTCAATATCAAAGGGGTAAAAAGTCCTCGCAAGGTAAAACCTCTGGTATCTGAAAATTTGGAATAGTATCTTGCCAGACTAATGATTACGGCAATCTTGACAAGTTCCGAAGGTTGAATTGAAATGGGGCCCAATACGAGCCAGCGCCTTGCTCCCCCTCCATATTTCCCCATCATTAATACGCATATCAACAGCAATATGCATACAGCATAGATTGCGGGAGACCATCGATACAATGATTTGTAATTAATTAAAAAAGATAAGACCATGCCGGTCATCCCGGCACAATACCAGATCATCTGTTTAAAATAGAGTGTTTTTTGCGGCGTGGGAGTTGCTGATGTTACCGCGCTGTATAGCGTAACAAGACCTAATAACCCGATTAATAAAATGAGCCCCAGTAAGCCCCAATCAAAGTATTTTACAAACCGCCGATCAAACATGGTGGCTACGCTCCATTAAATTCATCCTTTTCCAAATATGTCCTAATTATTTCCCTTGCTATGGGCGCCGCTGCACTTGATCCGTGTCCTCCATGTTCGACAAGCACGGCAACAGCTATTTGTGGATCGACCGATGGAGCATAAGCCACAAACCATGCATGATCTTTGAAATGGTCCGGCAGATCTTTCTCGGATAGATCGGGATCATTTTTACGTCCAACCACCTGTGCGGTTCCGGTTTTTCCACTTATATCGATACCTTTGATATATGCGATTCGTCCAGTTCCTTTTGGATTGCGAACCACTTCCCACAGGCCTTTTTTGACAATCGCCAAGGTTTTTTTGCTGGCAGGTAGTTTGCCGATAACCTGCCTTTTGTTTTGAATAACAATATCGCCATCCACTGTTTTAACTGACTTAAGTATCAATGGCTTATATCTTGTTCCGCCATTTGCCAATGCCGAAATCAGGACCAGCATCTGCAGTGGTGTTGCAAGGTTATAGCCCTGCCCGATGGCCACTGAAAGGGTCTCTCCTCCCTGCCAGGCAACGCCGGTTCGCCGCTTTTTCCAGGCTGCTGTTGGAACCAGCCCTCCTGCCTCATCGTCCAGATTTATCCCGCTTGCCAACCCCAAACCACATGCCTTGGCGTAATGCGATAGTCTATCTATGCCCAGCTTTTGACCCACCTGATAAAAAAAAACGTCACAGGATTCAGTCAATGCTTTAACAATATTTACGCTACCGTGCCCTCCATGTCTCCAGCATCTATAAACACGATTCCCGTATTTATAATACCCCGGACCGTGTATAGTTGTTTTTTCATCGACAATCCCTTCCTCCAGCCCTGCTATTGCGGTTATAATCTTAAAAGTAGATGCAGGAGGATACTCACCCTGGATAGCCTTGTTTGCCATCGGCCTTAACGGATTGGAAATAAGAGACTTCCATTGTTTGTGTGACATACCGTCAACAAAAGCATTCTGGTCAAATGAAGGGGAGCTTGCCATTACAAGTATATCGCCTGTTTCCGGATCCATAGCCACCACAGCACCGGCCGCACCTTCTAAAAGTGCTTCCGCCTTTTCCTGCAAAATGTGGTCAATGGTCAGATAAATATTTTGCCCGGGCTGAGCATCAACCGTTTTTAAGACTTTAACAACCTGTCCCATGACATTTACTTCGACCTGTCGTCCGCCTCGCTTTCCCTTCAAAAACGGCTCAAATACCTTTTCAACGCCAAACTTTCCAATAAAATCACCGCCTTTACGCTCTGGATACTTGCCTGATCTGAGCTCATCAGCATTGATTTCACTTAAATATCCGATCAAATGTGCGGCACTCTGTCTGTTAATGTAGTGCCTTCGAGGCTTGACATTTACGACAATACCGGGGAGGTCAAATTTTCGAACCTCGACAGCCGCAAGGGCATCTCGCCCGATATCCTGTTTCAAAAGAATCGGTTTATAGGATGAAACACCTTTGTCATGCTCAAGTTTTTTCATTAGCTCCGACACAGGAACGTCAATTAGTTTAGCCAACTTCTCAATAGTACGATCAACCGGTTTGGCATCTTTTAAAATAATGCTAAGATCAAATGCCGGCCGATTATCGACAAGTAGTGATCCATTACGATCAAAAATCATCCCTCTGGAAGGATCTGTGCTTTGCAGCCGAATACAGTTATTTTCTGAAAGTCGCCTTAACTCCTGTCCCTGAATCACCTGAAGATAAAATAAACGTAGTAAAAGAATAAAAAAGGCTCCTGCAACGCATATCATCACCCTGATTAACCGTTGTTTATACCAATCAGTACCTGCGGTTTTTAAATATTTACCCAAAGATGACCTCAAAGAAATTCTTTTGTTATACGTTTTAATCAGAGTTCTCAGGCTCTGCCTGAAGAATTGCTGCAAGAGTTTGAAGTGAAGCTTTGCTATGGATTAACTTTCTTTGACAAACACTTTTTTAAGCCATTTATTCCATCTTCCATAAGAATAATTAAAAAACATTAGGAAAATCGGCCCAGTAAATATTGCCCACAAAACCTGTACCGTAACCGTGCTTATAGCCGCTGATAAAAACTGTGTGCCCGGCTCGAACATGGCAATGGTTCCTATAAATATGCAATTTTGCAACAACACACCTGCAGCAACAACAAATGGTAAAAGAAGGCTGTCTCCTAAATGTAAAAATGTAATAATCCACTTAACCCCTATAAAGAGCCATATATAGGTTGTTAAATATAGCCCAAAAGGGCCTCCGGAAAGACTATCCATTAAAAATCCAAAAAAGAGTATAACAGGTATGCTTTGACGGAGAGATCGAAAAAGGCTTAAATAAATGACAAACGGGGAAAGCAGATCATAAAACCTGTCGAACAAATGGAAATAGGGCATAACAGTTGTCTGAAAAAGCACCAGACAAAGACAGATGCCGACATGAAAACAATACGTCATTGCTCGCTCTAAAATTTATGCTTTTTGTGGTTCAATACAACCAGAACCTCTTCAAGTTTTTCGAAATCAACGTATGGTGTAACCGACACTTCCTGAAAAATTCCCGAATTAGGCTTGATAACGCCCGAAACGTGCCCCACTGGGAGTCCTTTTGGAAAAACACCACCCAATCCTGACGAAACAACGGTATCGCCAACGGCAACATCATTTTTGCGCAAAACATATTTAAAAAGGCATCGGTCCGCAGATCCGCCTTTAATAATCCCGCGTGCCCTTGTCCTTTGCACCAAAGCATCAACGGCACTGTTATGGTCAATAATCAGCAGAACCTTGGAATAATGGGTCGAAACCTCTATAACTTGCCCCGCAATTCCTTCAGGCATCACAACAGCCACACCTTTTTTTACACCATCATCTTTCCCCTTATCTATCATTATGCTCTTAAACCAAGGAGAGGGGTCTTTGCCGATGACCTCGGCAGCAATTACTCTATCGGTTATGGTTTTCCGGAAGTTAAGTAAACTGCGGAGACGAATGTTGGAAAGCTTAAGTTCCTTATACAAGTTATTTATTTCAACTGCATGACTTAAGGCTCTTTTGTAATTATCATTCTCTTGTGCCACTTTAACAAGAAAGAAATAGTGACCCCAAATATCTCTTACAAAACGAATTGAACGGGAAACAGCCTCCTGAAAAGGGGCAATTAAAGAGATAGCTATCCGCCCTGGTCCATAATAAGATAGATATCGGCGATTGGAAACAGAGAGGACTATGATGTTGACAACAATCAGAACGATCACGCCAATAATCATCACCATCTTTTTGGACAACATAAAACTATGTAATTACAACTTGTTTGAGGATTTCGATGCTGTCGAGAGCTTCACCAGAGCCAAGTGCCACTGTTGTTAATGGATCCTCGGTTATAGTTATCGGAAGGCTGGTTTCCTCCCTGAGAAGTTTGTCTATATTTTTTAATAGTGCACCGCCTCCTGTCAGAACGATTCCCCTGTCCACAATGTCGGCAGCAAGCTCCGGCGGTGTTTGTTCCAGAGCTATTTTGACTGTTTCGACAATAGCATCTATCTGCTCGGAAATGGCTACCCGTATCTCCTCTGAATCGATAGCCAGAATTTTGGGTATTCCCGATGCAAGGTCTCTACCTTTGACTTCTATTGTCTCCAGATCCTGAGTTTCCGGGTATGCATTCCCGATTGTTGTTTTAATAATTTCAGCTGTTCGTTCACCTATCAACAAGTTATATTTACGTTTGATATACTGAATGATAGCCTCATCCATCTTATTTCCGGCCACCCTGATAGATCTGCTGTAAACAATTCCAGCCAGAGATATTACCGCAACCTCTGTGGTACCACCACCTATATCAACGACCATATTGCAAACGGGCTCAGTAATAGGAAGACCGGCTCCGATTGCAGCCGCCATCGGTTCTTCGATCAGAAATACTTCGCGCGACCCTGCAGATTCAGCTGATTCCCTGACAGCCCGTTTTTCAACCTGTGTAATTCCGGACGGAATGGCAATAACAATTCTCGGCCTGACAAATGTACGTCTGTTGTGGACCTTGTGAATAAAATGACGGAGCATCGCCTCGGTAACTTCAAAATCGGCTATAACACCATCACGCATTGGACGAATGGCTACGATATGACCAGGTGTTCGGCCCAGCATATTCTTGGCTTCAAGACCAACAGCCAGAACACGGTTTTTCATTCGATTGTCCGTTCGAACTGCAACAACAGAGGGCTCATTCAATACAATACCCTTACCTTTAACATAAACGAGTGTGTTTGCTGTACCAAGATCAATGGCAAGATCACTGGAAAATGCACCAAAAATTTTATCTACAATCAGACCCATAACACCTCATATCTGCACACGAAAAGTGCTCATACCTTATCTTTTAAGTGATATCTTTTAAAGCCTTGAAAAAAAGCTTAAAAATCTGTTAGCCACTAAAACATTAAATTTATCAGACTTACTCTATAATTACAAGAAAAATGTCAAGTCATAAAATCGCTTCGCTATTTAATTAAACCGTTCTTAATAAGATTTTTCATGACCATATCATGCAATTTCGGTCTGAAGGCTTTTATTTTGCTATTATTGCGCGATGGATGTACACGGTTGGTTAATAATATAATAATAACTTTGCGGTCAAGATCCATCCAGAAAGATGTGCCGGTGAAGCCGAGATGCCCCACACTTTCCTTTGAAAAATACCGGCCGCAACTCGGATCGACTGGAGATGGGGTGTCAAATCCAAGAGCCCGACCGGTACGTTCCTGCCGTTTAAAAAACATTTGAATTAAACCACTATCAAATACATCCGTGGAAGGGAACTCCAGGTATGCGGCCATAAGCTCGGACAAAAGAGAAAGAATATCTTGAGCCATCCCGAAAAGCCCGGCATGCCCCTCGATACAACCCACCACATAGGCGTTATCATCATGGACTGTGCCCTCCAAAAGGATGTTCCGCCACGGACAGAATTCGGTAGCGGCAAATTTTGCCTGACGGAGCTTTGAATCAAAATCCACAAAAAACAGGTTTTCAAGACCCAGTGGATTGTATATCTCTTCCGTAACAAAACGGTCCAATCGATTTCCTGACACCTGTTCTATCACCCAGCACAGAATCATGAATCCTACATCGCTATACAGCACCTGTTTGCCGGGGGAATTTATAAGCGGTTCTTCCACCAAAAGCTCTCTTAACACATCTTTTCTTTTATTTGGCTCAAGCTTGCACAACAACTTGTAATAGGGGCGATAATCCGGAAGGCCCGCATTATGATAAAGCAGGTTTTCTATACTTATCCGTCCCTTGTCTGTACTATTAAATTGGGACAAAATCGATCCGAGACGTTTATCCAGATCCAGCTTCTGTTGCGAAATGAGCTTCATTATCGCCAGAGTGGTTGCAAGCGGTTTTGTAAGAGATGCCAGATCGAAAATTGTATCCCTTGTCATTTGACGACCAGAGAATATATTAGCATATCCGTAGGCTTCGAAAAAAATTGCAGAACCGGCAGTTGAGACCAGGAGCACTCCTCCCGGGAAAACATCATTAGAAACCGCTTCTTTCATTAAGTTATTTGCCAATTCCATGTTTATATTCGTCAGCAGCCACGGTTGCTGGCTCATAAAAAGCCAGTATTTGCTGATCGGTGTCAAGGGTTGCTTCGAGTCCAATAGGAATCGTTATATTGATCCTGCTGTGACCGATTTCAAAACCAGATAGAATAGGAATATTGGCATCTCTGAATGTTTCCTGAACGATCCGGAATATCTCGTCGAGTTGTCCACATTCTTCAAAGGAACCGAGGACAAGGCCCTTAAGCCCCTCAAAACATCCGGCAAGCTTCATCTGGGCCAGCATTCGATCGATTCGGTACGGTACCTCTCCCACATCCTCAATGAACAGGATCTTCCCGTTGAAACGTGGTGCATAAGGAGTCCCAACAAGATGACACAAGGTGGTCAGGTTCCCGCCGGCCACAATCCCTGAAGACACGCCGGACTTGATGACAATGCCTTCTTTAGGAGTCAATTCAAGTGCTGTATTGGATTTCAACGCCGCCCTCATCGCCGCGATGGTCTCTTCAATAGCATTTGCCAGCGTGGTTACCACAGGTCCGTGAAAGGTAACCAGACCGCAACGGTCATCTAATACAGACAGTAGCACCGAAATATCGCTGAATCCCACAAAGATCTTCGGATTCTTTTGAATGGTTTCAAAATCGAGAAACGGAAGAATCCGCATGCTGCCATACCCACCACGGGCACAAACAACAGCCCGGATGGCTGAATCAGCAAACAGACGATTCACCTGATCCGCCCTCTGCACGTCGGTTCCGGCAAAGAGTCCATGTTTTTGGAAAATACTTTCATCAAAAAACGTTCGAAACCCCATCAATTCCAGAACAGCTTTTCCTTTCATGAACTTTTTCGGATCAAATGGCCCGGCAGGCGCAACAATACCAACAGTATCGCCCTGCATCAGGCGAGGAGGCTTAACAGATTTTTTTTCTGTATTATTCATATACTGGTTCTGGCTTTGGTTTTTAAAATTGCTGTTGTAACCTTAGGAGTAATCTATTAAGTTTTTCTATATCACATCAGAGCTTGACATGATAGGCTCAAATTGTTAGTGAATATTATGTCGGGGCGTGGCGCAGTCTGGAAGCGCACTTGAATGGGGTTCAAGGGGTCGGAGGTTCAAATCCTCTCGCCCCGACCAAAAATAAAAAGTAAATCGATCGGGTTAGCGACCAGGCTTTCCTGCTCTTTTTTTTTAAAACCGCCTGCCATCTTGCCAGTAATAAGAGACCTTTGAAAAATGTCCAATTTTGTTCAAGGCCAAGGAAGGCGAAAATTTTAACCACAGGAATACATTGAGTATTTCGAGGATTAAAATTTGAGCCTGACGCCGGGATTGGGCAAAAGGGGGCGTTTTGCAAAGGTCTCAGGCTTTGAATATCATCCAGGGAAAGAATGATCAAGCTTCAAGGTGGGTTATTCTAAACGGTCCGGTTCCATTCCTTTAAGCCCATAATCCTCCAAATCTACAGAATGCTTGACAGTTCTTTAGTGCTGATGTATTTGATTGAATTAATTCAAATTTCGGAGGCTGCAAATCAAGTTGAAGAATCTTCCGTTTTTTTTAATTTGGGAAAGCGTTGAAAGAGATGGTGGGTCATTAAACGTATAAAGAAAGGAGGAGCCCGGAAATGAAGAATCTAATAAAGAATTTGCGAAGCGCAAGTAAGGATCTAAAAACACTATCAAAAAAAGTTGATAAAATTATTACCGAGGTCGTGAAACTTGAGAAACCAAAAGCAAAAGCAGTCAAGGCAAAATCAGCAAAGAGAACCGTGGCCAAAGCAAAGCCCGTGAAAAAGATCGTTGGCAAAAAAACCACCGCTAAAAAAACCGTTAGATTAACAGCGGCCGATACTCTTTTTGGCATTATTAAAAGATACAAAAAGGGCATTGATGTCGCTACATTGATGAAAAAAACTGGTTTCAATAGAAGAAAAATATACGACAATGTTAAGATTTTGAAAAAGCAGGGTAAGATTAAGAGCGCGGGGATTGGTGTGTATGTGAAGGCATAAATAATACGATAATATATAAAGTGAAAAGATGGCAAAGAGTACAGGGAGTCAGATAGGTCAAGCGGAGAGGTTTCTTATCAATTAAATAACTTGATTTTTCTCAAAAAAATGTTATTGTCCAAACAATCAATAAAGGCCTGTTCTTAATTGGCGGACCGGTTTCGTTCTAAAGGAAAGCTCCATTTGTCAAAGTGGCAACCTGAAGTCTGGAACTATGAGAATTTTTTGAAAGGAGGGTGTCACTATGGCTGATGGAATTGTAAAATGGTTTAATGGCAGCAAAGGATATGGCTTCATTGAGCAGGAAGATGGTCCGGATGTATTTGTTCATCATTCAGGAATCAATGCAACCGGTTTCAAGACTCTTGATGAAGGCGACCGAGTTACCTTTGACATAGAGCAAGGCCAAAAAGGTCCTGCTGCGGTAAATGTAACTGTGGTTTAGTTTACCATTTCTGAATTAAAAAAGGGCATTCCATGGATTTATGATGGAGTGCCCTTAGCATTTTGATTGCGATATCAAAAGGATTCGGATTCGTGGAGATGCTTAGGGTTCATAAGATATAATTGAAAGAACCCTTTGACTTTGAGGCGAAGCTTCGCTAGTTCTTTGCTCGAAATATATTGACACGCTCAGATTGTTTTTTTATATTTTTAGGATGAAAGCCTATCAACTTACAATACCGGCAGAAAACAAACCCGGTGTCCTATCTCAAATTACTTCAATTCTTGCCCGGAAAAAGATCAACATTCGGTCTGCCTCGATATCTTCTTTTGGCGATTCGGGGTTCATCAATCTTATTGTAAACAACCCCAAACAGGGCCAAAAGGCGCTCAGCAAAGAAGGCATCCCGGTTGAGCTTAAAGAAGTTATTGCGGTGTTGATTGAGGATCGTCCTGGTGGGCTTGATAAACTTTTACAGATTCTTTGCGCTGAAAATATCAATATTGAAAATGGCTATGGCTTTGTAATAGAAAGTAGGAAAAATGCAGTTTTTGTTTTAGAGATTAAAGACTCGTCGCGGGCTAAGGATCTGATTGAAGCATCTGGATTTAAAACTCTTACCCCCCAGCAGCTTTCCGAGATTGAGCCGTTTCACTACGTGGGATATTAAACATCGTTAGCCGCTCCTAAGGCCATCTGAACAATGTGTTCAATAAATATGGAATTTAGAGGCTTATAAAATGGGTTTAATTGTACAAAAATTTGGCGGCACATCGGTCGCTGATCTTGAACGGATCCACAATGTCGCAAAACGGGTTGCAAAAACCTATGACCAGGGTAACGACGTGGTTGTCATTCTGTCAGCCATGGCCGGAGTCACGGACGGCCTGATCGATATGGCAATCAAGATAAGTGAATCACCGGAAAAACGTGAGCTCGATGTTCTTCTGGCCACAGGCGAGCAGACAACGGCAGCTCTTTTGGCAATCACCTTAAAAGACATGAACTACCCTGCCCTGTCAATGCTCGGGCATCAGGCCAAGGTAATTACGGACTGCGCATTTGGTAATGCACGAATCATCGAAATCGGCGCCGAATATATTATAGACCTTATCAAAAAACGGAATATCGTTGTAGTGGCCGGATTTCAGGGATGTGATGTCAACGGTAACATTACAACCTTAGGACGAGGGGGATCAGACACAACTGCCGTGGCAATTGCCTCGGCCCTGAAGGCGGATCTCTGCGAGATCTATACCGATGTGGATGGAATCTACACCGCTGATCCTAAAATCTGCGATAGAGCAAAAAAGATTGATAAAATTTCCTACGATGAAATGCTTAACATAGCCAGTCTTGGCGCCGAAGTCCTGCAGATCCGTTCGGTGGGATTTGCCAAAAAATATAATGTCCCTGTTCATGTAAGATCATCTTTCAGCGAGGAGGAAGGAACCATGGTTGTTAGTGAAGACGCCGGCATGGAGAGCCTTATTGTATCCGCAGTTACGCACGATAAAGATCAAGCCCGCATCACCCTTAAAAAGGTCCATGACCAGCCGGGTATTGCTGCTAAAATTTTTACGCCAATTGCCGAAGCCGGTATTGTTGTAGATATGATCATTCAAAATACACGAGCCCAAGGTCAAACGGATCTCACATTCACGGTCCCAAAAAAAGATTTTCAAGCCGCCGTAGAAATCGAACAGAAGGTGGCGGATGAAATAGGAGCAGTGGACGTTCTGGGCGATAAAAATATTGCGAAGGTATCTGTTGTCGGCGTTGGGATGAAAAACCACTCCGGGGTTGCATCAATAATGTTTAACACTCTGGCCAGGGAAAATATCAATATAATTATGATCAGCACTTCGGAAATAAGAATTTCCTGTGTCATCGAAGAAAAGTATGCCGAGCTTGCTGTTCGTGTTCTTCACACCGCATTTGGGTTGGATAAAGAAGATTAATCCGGATTGTCCTCGATTTCTTATGAAAAGATTTGATACTGACCAAATGGTTTTCACTATTGTATTGGCAGTTGCAATTCTTGGCGTCATAATCTACAGAGTTCTTCATCCTTTTTGACAAAGATTGCTTCTGCAAATTAAAAATACCGCCATGAAAAAAATACTCCTTCCCTTTTTTATTCTCACTGTCTTGCCTGCACTGCTCATAGCCCAGGTACTGGTAGATTCCCCCAACTATCAGAAGGCCAGGGAAAAAATGGTCTCATTACAAATCAAATTAGAGACTACTTAGAATGAAAATTCTGCTAATAATTATAGGTTTGATTTATATATTGAGTCCCTATGACATTCTCCCCGAATTTTTTTTTGGATGGCCGGGTTTGCTCGATGACCTAATTCTTCTGTTCTTTGGTTGGCGATTTTTGCAAAATCTCAGGCAGAAACAATCCGGCGCCCAGAGCTTTTATCATCAAAGCCGTCAGTCCTTTGAGCGTAACAAAGGATTCTCTGAAAAAGAAACACATAAAACAGATTCACAATTCAAACAAGCAAGCGGACCAAAGGATCCTTACACGGTATTAAATGTCCCCAGGGATGCATCATCTGAAGAAATTAAGAAAGCTTATAAGCAACTTGCAAACAAATACCATCCGGACAAGGTGCTTCATCTGGGAGATGAGTTCAAAAAACTGGCGGAAGAACGCTTTAAAGAGATACAGGAGGCTTATCGGGAATTGATGCCTAAATAGTGCCCGAACGAAAATCAGGTTTTTTAGGTCTCAAATCAAACTTTCTAATGTATCTGCTATTCCTTTTTAATATTTTTTAACACCGCAATCAGTTCTTATTTAGGTGTAAATTAAGACATATAGCTTGGTCAGAACCCAATTGAGCTCGTTCGAAGGTAAAGGACAAATTCTTCATGAGAAATTCGGGTCAATTGCTTCTTGATATAGCCTGAGGTATCTTTCCGAAACATTTTGCCATGTATAAGTACCTACTCGCTCCAACCCTTTTGCTATCATTTCTGCTCGCAGTTTTTTATTTTGCAAAAGCTCAGACATTGCAGATGTCATTTCTTCGATGCTATGCGGATCAACAAGATAAGCCGCATCCCCTGCCACTTCAGGCATGCCTGTGATATTTGACGTGATAACAGGCAGCTCCATCTTCATAGCTTCAAGAACAGGGATGCCAAACCCTTCATAAAGAGAAGGATATATCAAAAATTCAGCCATTCGGAAAAGAGAATCCAACTCCTTTTCCGAAATAAAACCGGTAAACACGATCCTGTTTTCCATGCCGGCTTCTCTTACCGCTGCATCACATATGTTTTTCATCTTTATTTGATATGGCGCACCGGCCACACTGCCGGTTATGAGCAACTTCCCTGGATAATTCCGCAAATTGACCAGCATTGCAAAAGCATGAATAAGTTTAACAATATTTTTCCTCTCATGAATACCGCCTACGTTCAGAACAAAATTGCTGTTTATTTTAAATTTGCTTTTGAGTCCTTCTTCCAGAGCAAGGTCCTTAGGATTCGGTTCACGGAGCCCGTTTGGTATCACCCTGATCTTCTTGAGTGGTACTCCCACTTTTTTGGCAATATCCTGCTTTGAATATTCTGAAACTGTGGCAATAAAATTATTCAGGCAGCATGCCATTTTAATACCGGGTTTATACAGAAATGCATTTCTGAATAATCCCATTGCCTCCCTGAAGGTAAACGGAATTACATCATGAACAGTAAGTACGGAAGGCAGTTTTTTACGTAAGGGGAAACTCCAATTATAGAAAAAATGTATAATATCAGCATTTTGTAACAATGCAATATCCTGAATGGTGCTTGAATCCAGCTTTATATTTTTTACAGACATTGCATGAGATTTGACATCAAGAGGAATTATGGTCAGATTTTGGTTTTGTAAAAAAATATTTTTTACCTGTTCAAGTCTATTTTTTTTACAAAGAACAACAACTGAATGCTCAGTAGACGTAAGATATTTTACTATCTGGATAACACCCTGTTCAACACCACCAATAATGCCGTCATATTTTCGAAAATCAAAAACTACTTTCATATCAAACCTCATGGATAGATTGTTAAGAAGCAACTTTTCAATTAAAAACTATTTAACAGGCTGTCAATATCCGTAACGGCAAGGCCTACCGATTCGTCAGCAGCACCATAATAAATATAAACTTGCCCGTCTTTTTCAATCATGCCGTTTGTAAAAACTACATTTCCGAAGAATCCCTCTTTTTCAAAAGGTTCAGTAGGAATAAGTAACGGGGTTGTAGCTCTTCGGACTATTTTAAACGGCTCGTTAAGATCCAGAAGCAAACAAAATAAAGAGTATAATGAATTGTCTCCTTTGCCATGATAAACAATCAACCAACCATCAGCAGTTTTAACAGGAGGTGCGCCGCCACCGATTTTCATTGATTCCCACTTCATATCTCGAGGACGCACTATACATTTATGATTTCCCCAATGCAGTAAGTCGGGAGATTCACTGTACCAGATGGAGGCCTTTCCAAAACCTGAGTTGTTAGGCCTGTGCAGCGCTATATATTTGCCGTTTACTTTTTCCGGAAAGATGGCAACGTCTTTATTTTCAGGATGAAAAATTATCCCCATTCTTTCAACTGTTGTAAAATCTTCGGTTACCGCAAGCGCTGTTGACCACGAGTCCTCTGAAATAACAGTAAAATTAATATAATATTTTCCACCAATGAAGGTTACACGTGCATCTTCGCACCCGTATTTTTCAGATTCATCTACCGGATATATAAATGGTTTATCTTCAACTGTGAAATTAATACCATCCTTACTTCTCGCGAGTCTGATATGACTCATTGTTGAAAGATAATCTTTACCTTTATAGATGACTCCTCGCGTATCTTTCAATTGAACATCTGGGTCATCTTTATTAAATTCCATGATACCCGGATACGACTCGCCCTCCTCAAATTTATAAATAGG
>Ga0233409_10000068_pt1 | contig 15501 bp, 11 predicted proteins | sample Na_oxic_13_MG_FD_179871 | JGI IMG/M metagenome (GOLD analysis project Ga0233409, IMG submission 179871) | Seawater microbial communities from Saanich Inlet, British Columbia, Canada - Na_oxic_13_MG | ecosystem: Environmental > Aquatic > Marine > Inlet | place: Canada: British Columbia... | reverse complement strand
CGAAGTCTGGAACGACCTGGTCGACCCAAACCTCCTCGAGTAGGTCCCCAAAAAGAGCCAGGCGGACCCGGTCGCCTTTTTCCGTTGACCCCCAAGCTGTCTTCAAGCAAACTAGAACACGTTCTATTCCTCCTTCTAAGCCCTCGAAAAAGGGGTCAGACCCCTTTTTCGAAGGGTTAATTTTCGGGTGTTTGCATGAAGACTGAGATTTGTGAGCGGTTGGGGATCGAGTTTCCCATCTTTGCGTTTAGCCACTGCCGCGATGTCGTCGCTGCGGTCAGCCGGGCTGGTGGGCTCGGTGTGTTGGGCGCGGTGGCGTACAGCCCCGAGCAGCTCGAGCTCGAGCTGAAGTGGATCGACGAGCACGTCGACGGCAAGCCGTACGGCGTCGACACGGTCATCCCCGCGAAGTACATCGGCAAGGACCAGGGCGACATCACCAAAGAACAGCTCGACCAGATGATCACGCCTGCTCACCGCAAGTGGATCAACGACCTGCTCAATCGCAATGGCGTACCCCCGCTCCCCGATGATGTCGAAGAAATCGAAGGTCTGCTCGGCTGGTCGGCATCTGGCGGCCGCGCGCACTTCGAGGTTGCGATGAATCACCCGATCGCGCTCATCGCGAACGCCCTCGGTCCACCCCCTGAAGACATCATCAGCCAAGCGCACGATAAGGGCGTGATGGTCGCGGCCCTTTGCGGCACGGTGAGGCAGGCGATCAAGCAGAAAACTGCGGGCGTCGATATCGTCATCGCGTCGGGCTACGAGGCGGGCGGTCACACCGGCGAGATCGGCTCAATGGTTCTCTTGCCGCAGGTCGTCGACGCGGTCGCGCCAACACCGGTGCTCGGTGCAGGCGGAATCGGCTCCGGCCGTCAGATGGCGGCCGCGATGGCCATGGGCGCCGCAGGCGTCTGGACCGGCTCGATCTGGCTAGCGACCGAGGAATCCGATTCGATTCCGTCGCTCGTCGATAAGCTCCTCGAAGCGGATTCGACCGAAACGGTTCGCTCGCGCTGCATTAGCGGAAAGCCTGCCCGCCAGCTCAAGACAGCCTACACACGCGCCTGGGACGAAGACCCGGAGTGTCCGGGCTACCTTCCGATGCCGCTTCAGTTCATGGCCACGGCCGAGGCTACGCAGCGCATCACGCGGTTCGCGCAGACCGGTGCCGAGGGCTCAGATGCGCTGCTCGGTACGCCGGTCGGTCAGGTCGTTGGCCAGATGAACACGCGCAAGCCTGCTCGCCAGGTCATCGAGGAGATGGTCAGCGAGTACATCGACGCGGTCGAGCGGGTCTCGGGCCTGCTCTCCGACTCGGACTAACACACAGCGATCACTTGCACTGGCGGCTCACATCGCGGACGCGATTCGCGAGTCTGCCGGTGCGGTTCGCCTTCAAGTAGCGCGCCGCCATGTCGCAGCCTTCCTCGGTTGGACCGAGCAGGGTGGCGAGGCGGCCAGCTGCGACCGGCATTGGGACGCGCGCGTTGGCGGCCTGTCGTAGCGGCTCCTCCGGCGAGCGCTCGCGGTCTTCTTCGATATCGGCATGCAGGAGGTGCACGTCGACATCGTCCGGCATGAGCTCTGCAGCCTGCTTCCCGTAGCGCACGGCCAAGCCTCGCTTCTCATCCGCCAGCGCGAACCGTGCCTTGACCATCAGTTCCCATACCTGGACCTGCGGCCCGGCTTTCAACGGGTTGCCTTCCGCGTCCACGGCTTCGGCTGCGCGCTCGAGCGAGTTCTCCGCCCCCAGCTTTCTGCGGCCATAGATCTGCGCCAGCGCGAGGGCCGTTTCGGCGAGCCGCGCGTCCGCCCCATTGCGTTTGGCCTGTTGGAAGTAGATCCCCGCCCGTGTGTAATCTTCCGCCTGGAGGTAGACTCGCGCGCCCGCGAGCCGGAGCGCCACGTTGCTCTTGTGCCGCCCGACCGCATTCCGCATCGTCGTGACGCCGCTTTGCCCCGCCCCCGTACGCACGAGGAAGCGCACACGCTGCTCATCCGCCCGCAGGTCCCGGACCTTTGCCTTGTCCATCTGAGCAATGACCTCGGCAGCGCGGGAGAAGTCGCCTGTGTCGATCAGCAACGCCACGAATCCGGACAGGGCGCGCGGCTGACCCGGATCGAGTTGCAGCGCCTTCTCGTAGCTGGCCTTCGCTTGTTCGCTCGACTCGACGTCGCGCGCCGCATCGCCTCGGAGTGCATACAAGCTAGCGTCGCCCGGACTCAACTCGACAGCACGGTCGAGCTCGCCCAGCGCCTTCGCCGGCTCACCCTGTGCTAACAGCACGCGCGCATGACTGCCGTGCGCCCACCCCTCGGTTTCGAACGCAACGAGTGCAGCAGACGTCACCTTCTCTGAGTCTGAAAGGCGATCGGCGTCGATGTATGCCTGGGCTGCGACATCCACTAGTGTGAGATGGTTCGGTGCCACGCTGAGCCCTGCCTGAAGCACGGCAATGGCGTCCTCGGTGCGCCCCCCTTCGAGAAACGCTTCGGCGAGCGCCTCCGAAGCAGCGACGCCCCAGTGCGCGTCACTCGCCGCGTCTTTGTAGAGCGAGATCGCTCGATCGCGCTCACCCGCTCGCGTGGAGCTCTGAAGCAATTCCGCGATCACCAGTGCGCGAAACGCGGGATCTGCCGATTTTTCCGGGCCGAAACCGGCTCCGCTCAAGGTGGCTAGCCCCGCTCGCATGTCGCCTGTCTGAGCGTACCACCACGCGATCACGTGGGCGCGCTTGAACAAGTCGGCCGATGGTCCGCCCGACAATCGCTTGAGCAGTCGCCTCGCTTCACCCGTTCGACCGAGCGCGAGAAAGAGTTGCGCGGTCCCGATGAGCAATGGCTCGTCGACACGAAGCTCGGGCTCCGCTGCTGCCCGCGCGTGTTCGTATGCGGCGCCGATGGCCCCGCGCCGGTACGCGAGCACACCCGTGATCAAATCGGCCCATGCCCTGTGCACGACCGATGCGTTGTCGTCGTCACGCACTTCATCGGCAAGCGCGAGCGCCTCGTCCGCCTTGCCTTGCTGAAGGCCGACGATTCGGGCGCGGGCGATCTTCGTCGCAGCGGTTTGTCGACTCACCTGGTCGAGCACGGCGAGCGCGGCTTCCGGGCTTTCGGTCTCTGCTGTGATGCGGGCGAGCAGGGCCGCGGGCTCCGGTGCGTTGGGCCGTGATTCGACTGCTTGCTGGGCGTCGGGAAGGGCTTGGGTCCACTGGCCTCGCGCAACGGCGGTTAGCGCTCGGCCATGGAGGAACGCATCGGTTTGATCTGAATACTTTGCCGGCCTCTCTGCCTCGGCATGCGCCGCACGTGCGTCTCCTTCTGCGAGGAAGGCGTAGACTCTGGCGATGCGCTGGTCAGGATCGTTCTGCTGCGCGGACTCCGAGAGAAGTGCCTCGGCGTCCAACAGCTTCTGGTGATCTCCCCCGAGCGCAGCCGTCGCGAGCAGGCGCGTCCGAACGGAGTCGTTTGGATCATCCCGAAGAAGGTTCAGTGCATGGTCGATGGTGTCTGGGCTGCCGTCGTTCATTACCTCATCGAGGGCCGAGGCCAAACGTGCAGAATGGATCCATCCGAGGATCAGGTGCACGATGAAGAAGAAGATCAGCGCTGCGATGCCCGCCGCGATGAAGCGCCGGATGCGCCGCTTGAGCGCTTCTTCTGGCGGCAGGACGATCCTGTCGACCGGTGCAATCGATGGTGTGGCGTTCTCGACCTGAAACAGGTCGGACGGTTCTTTACGCGAGCTCGAGTCTTTGTCGGCCACCGTGCATCCCTCCCCGACGACGTGCGCCCCTGGCCGCACATTGTCGCGTCAATCGGGGCGGGTGCGCAAGTCTACGGACTAGAGGAGAAACGGGATGATCGCGCGCCGGTCTTCTGGGTAGTCGCGGAAGTGCTCCCGGTACCAGCGATGATTGGAAAACGCACGTGGAACGAGGTTCGTGGCCGTGAACCAGGCGAACACCCAGGCAGGAACGGTCCATGCGGCGAGCGCAAATCCGACCCATTCGACGATTTCACCGAAGTAGTTGGGGCTCGAGAGCCACCGGTAGAATCCGCCTTGGGGGATCTTGTAGCCGCTTTCCCCAGGTTTTCGGAGGCTCAGAAGGATTGCGTCGGATTGCTGGTTGATGGCGTAACCAGCCGCGAAGACGATGATTCCGACGATGAACCGCGGGTCGGTCAGCCAGTCCGTGCTCAGCAAGTGAGGCGAGAGCCTCGTGATCGCGAACGCGTTTGTCCAGCCATTGGCGCTGTTGAAGGCGAAGGCCAGCAGACCGGTGACGATCGGCTTTTGCTTGTGCCCGCCGCGCATCCGGAACGGGTAGATGAACGACCGGTACACGTAGTGAAACATGTACATGCCGAGAAGGATCAGCGGGACGGGCTTGAACGCATTGTCGGACGTGAAGTAGACGACCGCGAACGTGATTGGAGATGGGGCCTCCATGATGACCCACAGAGCGGTGGCGTTCAGGGTCGGGCCCCAACCCGGGCGCAGGTGGCGGCCGTAGGGCGCGGAGATGAACATCAAGAGGACGAAGCTGACGATGCCCAGAACGACGACGCCGAGGACGGTCCACGTGTAGATCGGGTACGCCTGGAGGGATTCGCTGAACGCTTCGGTAATGGGCATGGGCTCTCGCGGCCAGTCTGGGTTCGGCCTAGACTCGCGGGGTGGCCCCTAATTGGTTCATCGCGTTCCCAATGCAAGTGGATGGGTTGCGGCTGCATCCGGCCCCGCCGGCGCGTGTGCGTGTGTTCAGCACCTCGGACCTTCACGTCACATTGGGATTTCTGGGCTCCGTGGAAGAGTCGGACGCGCGCCGCGCCTGGGACCGGATCGGCGACTACCCTTCGTTTCGGAGGGTGACGGGGTCGTTCAGCGGCATCGAGCCTCTCGGCCATCCCCGAAAGCCTTCGGCGCTCTGCGCGATGGTCGACCTCGGGCGGGAGCCGCTCACCGAGATGATCGCCGAAGCCAGGGAGACCCTGCTGAGTGCGGCCGGAGCCCCCGAGGACACCCGTCCGCCGCTGCCGCACATGACGTTGGCGCGCATCCAGCGCCGGGCCAACGCAGCCGAACGCCGACAAGCGCTTCGATGGGCGCACACGATCGATCTACGCGCCGTCACGTTCACCGCGCCCTCGGTTGCCCTCTACACATGGGCGGACAATCGCCAAGAGCGCCTCTTCCAGATCGTCGAGCGTCACGACTTCGGGTCTTGAACCGGACATAGAGCACCCGATCGGGCGACGCACCCCCGCAATTTGTGCGCTGCCTCGCCCGCCCGTGCCCCGACGCTGCGTCAAAACGTAGATTTTTTCTGGCAAATCGAGTTCAATGTGACTCGTTGGCAAACCGCTCAATGTGGAAAAAGGCAGTCTTTGGAACCGTCTCGGCAAGCTTCCTTGGCTATGTCGTATGGGTTTCCTGGCTCAGCCCTGCTCGTCACCAAGTCGAGTGGGACGTCGCCACGCGTGTCACCGCCGTTCTCGAACGTACTGGCTTTTCAGGGGTCGTTCCCCTTGTTGACGGGCGAGACGTCGAGCTTCGTGGCGAGGTGCCGTCCGTCTCCGAGGCGCAGCGCGCGGAGCGAATCGTGAGCATGGTCCGCGGGGTCCGCGTCGTGCGCGCGAACATGCTCGTTGCCGGTGAAGAAGGCCTTGGGGGAGGTGAGACGTGACGTATCTCGTGCTGCAGATGATCGGCGCCTTGCTGATAGCGGCTGCGTTTGGTGGCGTGTTGTTGTGGCTGGGGCAATTTCTTTGGGGGCGCCTCGTCGCGCCCGTGCGCGCGAAAACCCTTCAGTACGAGCTCGAAGAGGCGCGAGCTGACATCGTCACTCAGAACGAGCGGATCGAGGGGCTCCACAAAGAGCTGAGCGGTTCGAGCGAGAAGCTCGACGCGCTGGAACGCGCGAAGCGTCAACTCACCGCGACGTTGGACGCCCGCAACCGAACCATGCAAGAGGCGAACACACGACTGTCGGCGATCGACCTCGAGGCGCGGCCGACTTCACGCGAGTCCGCCGAAGATCTACGGCGTGAGCTCCGTATCGCAGTTGAGGAGCGTGACGAGTCGAGAGCCGCACTGCGGCAGGCCGAGACGCGGGGTGAGCGCTTGCGGGCCGAGCTCGAGGTGCTTCACGGGATTCACGAGCGCATGCTCGACGACATCGACCGTCTCAAAAATCGAATTCGCGAGACCGAGCTCGAGGTGAAGACGAGCGGCGAATCGCGGCCTCCAGCGTGGGTCATGGTGCAACCTTTCGGACCACGCGACGACCTTCAGCGACTCGAGGGCGTGGACCCGATCGTCGAACGCACGCTGAATCGGCTGGGCATCTACCACTTCCATCAGATTGCGCGCTTCGACCCATCGGACGTCGAGTGGCTCGTCGAGCACGCCCACGGTGTTCCGGAGCAGACGATTCGCGATAGCTGGATTGTCGACGCCTCACGACTTGCCGGCATCCAAGGCAACTGACGTTCGCTAGGACGCTGCATCGAGTGCGCGGTCGGCGAGGCCTGTCAGTGCTTCGCGCGCCCCCTCGAGGTCGCGTTCCAAGTCGTCCACGATCGCGCGGGCACCCTCTGCCGCCGCGATGTTCTCCAGCTTGCCGCAGGTCGCTCCAAATCGGCGAGCCCCTAGCTGCTGACTGCTGCCCCGAACCATGTGGGCAGCCGCCCGCAGCGTCTGGAGGTCACCCGCGTCGATGGCTGTCTTCATTCGGGCGATGCTCTCCTCGGCGGTGCGGAAGAAGCTGTCGATTACATCGCAGATGAACCCGGGTTCTTCTTCTTCGAGCTCCAAGAGCTGCGACGTGATCGTGGTGTCGAGCGAATCCGGCGGGAACTCCGAGGCACTGGCGGACGGTCGTGCTGCCCAGCGTATGAGCGCCTTCTGCAACTGCTTCTGGGTGAAGGGCTTCGAGAGGTAGTCGTCCATCCCGGCAGCAAACGCGGTCCTGCGATCCCCGGTCATCGCGTGCGCGGTGAGTGCGATGATTGGAACGCGTCGCTGACCGGACTCGGACTCGCGCGCTCTCTGCTCTCGGGTGGTCTCATAGCCGTCCATGCTCGGCATCTGTCCATCCATGATGACTGCGGCGTAGCGATGTCCTTCCTTCAGAGCTTCGAGCGCGGCGACACCGTCGTTCACGGCGTCGACCTCGTACCCGAGCGCCTGAAGGTGCGCGTGAACGACCTTCAGATTGATCGCGTTGTCTTCAGCGACGAGGATCTTCATGCCGTTGGACTGCAGCTCCCGCGGCGGAGGAGCAGGCAGGGAGGGGCGGTGGACCGTGTCGTGAAGGCGGTGCTGGGAGCTACCTCGGTTGAGCGTTTCGAGGAGGGCCGCAATGATCTTTGCTCTCCGAATAGGCTTTTCTACGTGTACCCGGATTCCTGCCTCGGCCAACTCGCTGATCTCGTGCCGGTGAGAGCAGATTGCAACGACCGAGCCGCCGCATTTCGCAGCGGCGTCATTGAGCTCAGAAGCCCGGCTTCGCCAGTCTTTGCCGAGACTGCGCAGGTCGATCATTGCCACGTTTGGACGTGGCGATGCGCGAAACGTCCTGAGCGCACCGTCGAAGGTAGTAGTGGCCCACGCCTCCATGTTCCACGACTGAAGCTGCGCACAGAGCGTCTCGCGCGCGCGATTATTACTCTCGAGCACTAGAACCTTCATCCCCGCAAGCGCCTCGGTGACGGCTTTGAGCTCCTCGCTGAGCCTCTCTTCGAGCTCGAAGCGCGCTTCGAAGTAGAACGTGCTGCCCTTTCCGACGGTGCTCTTCAGCTTGAGATCGCCTCCCATGAGCTCGACGAACTGCCGGCAGATCGGGAGTCCGAGGCCAGTACCGCCGTACTCGCGGGTCGTGGACGCGTCCGCTTGTGAGAACGCTCGGAAGATGCTCTCCGCGCGGTCCTCGGACACGCCAAGGCCAGTGTCGGAGACGCGGATTTCGAGGTCGACGTGCCATGGGCCTCGATTGCGCACCCGAACTCCGAGGATGACCTCGCCTTCCTTGGTGAACTTCAGAGCATTGTTGACCAGGTTGGAGATCACTTGCCGGAGGCGGAGCGGGTCGCCGCACACCTCGGTCGGCACGTCGGGACCGATGTTGGTGATGAGCTCGAGGCCCTTGGCGTGGGCGGCCGATGCATAGTTCAGCGCGATCTCTTCGGTCGTCGAGATGACGTCGAAGGCGACCGATTCGAGACGCATCTCGCCGGCCTCGATCTTCGAGAGATCCAGCAAATCGTTGACGATCGCGAGGAGCGAGCGGCCCGACTTGTGGACCCCGCGCAAGTAATCGTCTTGCGGCTTCGGTAGCGCAGACGGGTCTATCAATTGTAGTAGACCGAGAATCCCATTGAGGGGCGTTCGGACTTCGTGACTCACGTTCGCCAGGAACTGCCCCTTCGCCTGTGCGGAAGCCAAGGCGGCGTCTCGCGCGCGTCCCAGCGTCAGCGCTTGCTCGGTCGCGAGGCGGCGCATCGCATCGGCCTCCTGGGCTTCCTCGTGGAGTCGGAACATGAGTTGCCGGCGCGACCAAAGAACCAAGGCACCGACGACGGTGGCCGCCCAAAGGTGGAACATCCCGAGGCTGTATGGGCCCCTCGCCTCGCCGTGCGCGAGTTGAAGCCAGCCGATGAACACCACGACAACCATCACGGCGAACATCGAGAAACGGTAGAGCAGGGCGCCCGCGGCCACAATCGCGATCGCAAGCGTCGTCGTGTTGCTGATCGCGCCGCTGACAGCAAACATCGTGAGCCCCATGCCGGCAGCGATGGAGATGGTCGCCGTCGAGATCGGGGTGTCAAAACGGGGGTCGTCGACACGCATGCCCGCCCACACCACGAGCACGAGCGCAGAGGACATCGCGCAGATGAACACGTGCGGCGTGTTGGGGGTGAAAGGCGGCGAGACCAGAAAGAGCACGGCCGCTGCGGCGTAGATGAACGCCAGGACCGGCAGCATGTGCGACAGAGCACCGAGCGAACGAAGGCGCGTTTGTTCATCGCGCTCGCGCTCGTACCGAGCCTCCGATTCCTCCCCGAGGCTTTCGGGACGCTGCCCTTCGTCGTTCATCCCCAACCTAACAAGCTGCCTTAGCCGGACCCAATTGTCACAACGTCACCCGAAAAGACGACAATTAACCCTTTCTAAAAGGGGTCAGTCCCCTTTTAGAAAGGGTTAATTCTGGCAAGGTTTGGGGATGGGCGATCGGGTGCGGTTGGAGCTCGAGCTGGAGCAGCTCAGCCAGCAGATTCGGTATCACGAGGCGGCGTATCGGGCGGGGGCGCCTGAGATCACCGACGGCGCGTTCGATAGTCTGGTGGATCGGTATCAGGAGCTCGCGGAGGAGTTGGGGATCGATCCGTCGGAGCGGCTCGATGCGCAGCCGGGACAGGACCATACCGCGGGCTTTGAGACCGTGGAGCATCGCGTTCCAATGCTGTCCCTCGAGAAGCTGTCACCGAATCGTCGTGACAGCGAGGGCGAGCCGATGGCGCTCTCGGATCAATTGTCGGCATGGTTCCGCAGGCGGCGCAAAGAGCTCGAGGTCGAGGAGCTCCCGATCATCGTCGAACCCAAGGTCGATGGGATTTCGGTGTCGCTCCTTTACGCGGATGGTGTGCTGCGACGCGCGGTGACGCGCGGTGATGGCCGCAAGGGCGATGTGATCACGAAGCAGGTGAATCAGCTCGGCACCGTGCCGACAAAGCTGAAGCGTGCCGGCAAAGGCGGGATGGAGATCCGCGGGGAGCTGTACTGGCCGCTGACCGAGTTTGCGCGCTTCAACGCGACGCTCGAGAAGCCGTTGATCAACCCTCGCAACGGTTGTGCCGGCATGATGAAACGCAAGGACCCGGAGGGCCTCGAAAAGTCCGGGATTCGAGCGTTCTTCTACCAGGTCGCATGGGACGACGGCGCGAAGCTTCCGCCGACCCAGAGCGAGACACTGCAATGGTTGGCCGACCGTGGTGCCGAAGTGTACCTCAGTGAAGTGTTCCAAACCGTTTCCGAAGAGGACGCGCTTCAGTATTGCGAAGACTACCAGGCCCGCCGAGGCGCGTTGAACTACGACATCGACGGAATGGTCATCAAGATCGACGACCTCGGCTTGTATGCGCGGCTCGGTGCGACGGGGCATCATCCGCACTGGGGCATTGCGTACAAGTTCCCGCCGGAGCGCAAACCGACCCAGCTCCTCGACATTGAGGTGTCCGTGGGGAAGTCGGGCAAGCTGACGCCGGTCGCGATCCTGGAGCCCGTGTTCGTGTCGGGGACGACGGTGAGCCGCGCGTCGCTGCACAATTTCGTCGAGCTGGAGCGCAAGGACGTCCGCGTCGGAGACATCGTACTGGTCGAAAAGGCGGGCGAGATCATTCCTCAGGTCGTCGAGGTGGATACAAGCAAGCGCAAGCGTGGGGCGAAGCGCTTTGTTGCGCCCGATGCATGCCCGACCTGTGGCACCGAGGTAGTGAGCGAAGAGATCTTCGTCTACTGTCCGAACCCCACGTGTCCGGACCAAGTGCGCGAGCGGCTGCGTCACTTCGCGAGCCGGGGGGCGATGGATATCGACGGGATGGGCGAGGTCCTCGTCGACCAGGTCGTCGACAAGATTGGCGTGCGTTGGCCCGACGAACTGTTTCGCCTCGACGTGGATGCGCTCGCGGCCCTCGATCGGATGGGCCAGAAGAGTGCCGAGCGCGTGAAGGCCGGTCTCGAGGCAGCAAAAGAACGGGGCCTCGGACGCGTGTTGAACGGCCTGGCGATTCGGCACGTGGGCGAGACGATGGCCGAGGACCTCGCCGCCTATTTCAAGACCGCAGATGCGCTGCTGGACTTTGCGGCGCGATACGTGGCGGAAGATGAAAGCGCTGTCGAGACGGTGGCGCCCGCGAAGTCTGCCGAGCGTGGTGCGATCGAGGGGCTCGCACGCAAGAGCGCGGATAGCATTTTCCACGAGCTAGATTCGCCGGCGGTGCGAAAGGTATTCTCGGGCTTGGCCGACGTCGGGGTGAGCCTGAGCGTGAGAGCGGTTGACGTTCGCGAGGTCGCCGACGTCGCTGGCAAGACCTTCGTGCTAACGGGTACGCTACCCACACTGAAGCGCACCGAGGCGACGAAACGCATCAAGGTTGCCGGGGGCAAGGTGTCGGGGACCGTGTCGAAGAAGACCGACTACGTGGTTGCGGGAGACGACCCCGGAAGCAAACACGACAAGGCGCAATCGCTCGGCGTCGAAATCATCGACGAAGCGGCGCTCCTCGACCTGCTCGGTGACGCCGAGTGAGCGTCAGAGCTGGGGGATCACGCGGGCCAAGCGGCGCAACCCCTCTTCGATTTCCTCGCGCGACGTTGCAAAGCTGAAGCGGACGAAGCCTTCGGCGGCTTCTCCGAAGTCGCGTCCGGGGCCGAGCGCGACGTGGGCCTTCTCGAGAATGTCAAAGGACAGCGTCAGCGAGTCGCGCCCCAAGTGGCGCATGTCGACCAGTACGTAGAACGCGCCCGGCGGGTCGATGGGGATCGAGAGCCCCATGCCCCGAAGGCCATCGATCAGGATGCGCCTGCGAATGGCGTATTGGCCGCGCATGTGCTCGACGTGTTCGGCGCCGTGGGCCAGCGCCGAGATGCCCGCCTGCTGAACGAACTGCGACGTGGAGATGAAAAAGCTCTGCATCAAGCTTTGCAAGGGTCGCATCGCGATCTGGGGGGCGATGAGGTAGCCCAGGCGAAAGCCTGTCATTGCATAGCGCTTCGAGAACCCGTCGAGCACGTAGCAGTTCTCCGTGAAACCCAGCGGGGAGGTCACGCGTGCGCCGTCATAGGTCAGCCCGTCGTAGATTTCGTCTGACAGGATCGGGATGCCGAGGTCGCTGAGCTCCTCGACGACTTCTTTGGGTTGCACCGCGCCGGTTGGGTTGGCGGGCGATGCAAGGAAGATCGCGCGCGTTCTGGGAGTGATCGCGGCCCGCACCTTGGCGACGTCCATCACGAAGCCGTCCTCGGGACCCGTCGGCACCAGAATCGGCTTGCCACCGCAGACGGCGATCATGTTCGGGTAACAAGGGTAGTGCGGTGTCGCCAGGATCACTTCGTCGCCGGGGTCGACCAGCAGGTTCAAGCACAACAGGATTGCCGGCGAGGTTCCGCTGGTGACCACCACGTGATCGGGATTCACCGCGACCCCACGACGCCGTTCACAGTCCTGGGCGATCGCTTCGCGCAAGACGAACAGACCTCGGCTGTCCGTATAGTGGGTCTCACCCGACACCAACGAGTCGACCGCAGCCTGAACAGCGGCCGGCGGCGCATCGAAGTTCGGCTCCCCAACGCCAAGCTGAACGATCGGCGTCCCGGCTCGCGCCATGGCCATCCCCCGCTCCATGACTTCCATCGCAAGGAACGGCTCCACCTCCTGCGTACGCTTCGCGAACATGGGGACACGCTCTACGGTCCTAACTCCCCGAGATCTAGTCGCTTCTCAGGCAAAGATCGCAGCGCCCTTGTGGAGGCGCTGCGATCTTTGCCTGAAAAGCCTTGGAATGTCGGGTGATTACGGGTATGGAGCGTGTCCCCTATGGAGTCGCTTGTTGTCACTGTGATTGGGAAGGATCGGCCGGGGTTGGTCGAGTTGGTTTCGGCTGTGGTCGAGGAGCACGGCGGGGACTGGGTGGAGAGCCGGATGTCCCGGTTGGCCGGGGAGTTCGCGGGGATTCTTCGGGTGAGCGTGCCGGCGGCCCGCGCGGATGCCTTGTCCGAGGGCCTCGAAGGGCTTCGGTCGGACGGGCTTCGCGTCGTGGTCGAACGCGGCTTCGAAGACGCGGTCGAAGAGGGGCACGTGATTGCGCTCGAGCTGATCGGCAGCGATCGCCCGGGCATCGTTCATAAGATCTCCGAGGCGCTTGCGGCGCGCGGCGTCAACGTCGATGAGCTGAATACCGAGTGCGATGGCGCGCCCTGGTCCGGCGACACGTTGTTCAAGGCGACAGCCAGGCTGCGCGCGCCGAGGACGCTAGATCTCGATCAGCTTCGAGAAAGCCTCGAGGCGATCGCCGGTGACCTGATGGTCGACATCACCATCGGCGAGGCCGACTAAGGCATTCGCTCGCGCGCGAGGGTAACGGCGCAGGAGTCGACGGGCGGCCTGCGCTTTCTCTTCGGCGGTCATCCACATTCGCAGCGTTGCGAACCGATAGATCGCGCGGACGTTGGGGAACAGCGCCAAATAGATCTGCCATGAGCCTTCGTACGCGGTTGCATCGAGTGCGAACGCGAGCTGTTCGTCGTCGACCGCTGGCGTCGGTTCTGGTCCGCGCATCGCCAACAGCGCGCGGACCAGGCGGTCCACCGCATGTGCGCGCGCCGTGGTCGTCCTGCTGCCACGCGGGTTGAAGGAATTGCGGCGCCGTGTCCAGCTTTTGCGCCAGCGCTGGTCCCACGCGTAAAGCAGTGCGTTGTCGAAGTGGGCCAGCGCAATGAGCCGACTCCATCGCATGCATTGTTGCACCGTTCCGCTTGCTCGGAGGTTCACTTCCGGAACTTCGTCGCGCGTGACGGGAAGGCGTCCTGCCTTGAAGCGCTGCTCGAGCCACGCGAACTCCGCGGGGAAGTCGTTGGCCGCGATTTGGAGCGGATAACTTGGCTGCTTTCCGAGGTCGAGCGCGATGTCCTTCAAGTCGTCGAAGATCTGGAACGCCGACAAGAGATATCCCCACCGGCGGATCACGGTCACATGCTTTGCGGGCTCGAGCCCGAGCAGGCGCGCCCGCAGGTCGAGCCAGAGCATCATGACCATGTTGTTCTTGCGATAGAAATGCCATGCGGTGTCTCGCAGATGCATCTGGTCGGCGCGACGCGCGACCGCGATCCCGCACAAATCGGCTTCGTCCAAGTAGGTCTGAAAGCAATGGTGCAAGAACAGATGCGTGGCGTGCACGATGGCATCGGTGGCGTTGGCGAGAAGCCCATCGATGGTGACCGCCAGCTGGTCGAGGGCGTTGAACAGCTTCGAGAGCGTGATTCCAAACTTCGTCGTGTGAGCGTCCGGCTCGACGCCGATTGTCCGAAGGTGACCCAGCGAAAGGTCGCACAGCGGACGCTCGGAGGTGTCGTTGCGGTAAACCGACTGAACGAGACGCCCTGCGGCATCGTGGCCACCCGCCGCCGCCGCCAGCTCGTCGAGGAACTCGTCGGCAAGCTGCATGTACAGGAACGCGATGTCCGCCAGCGCGACCGAGGTCGAGATCGGAACTCCACCCGAACCCTTGAATGCGAAGTTATCGACGAGAGGACCAATTTGCTCGATTGCAAACAACGTGTCGCGAAGTGCGGGCTCTTCGATCACGACGTCAGGAAGGAGCCTGCGAATCCGTCGACGCCTCCCCCAGTAGAAAGGCAGCATGGCGCCATGGCGAAAGAAGTCGCGGTGCTGCTGCACCCGCTCGGAAAGGAGTGACCTCGCGGGCCGGTTGTCGCGCAGCTGCTCCCATGCGCCTGTGACGCGCGCGACGTTGGTCGCGGTCGCGCTGCGCTCTTCTTCGGTATGCGGCTCGGGGTGCAGAAGAAGGGTGGTCTCGTACCGAAGACGGGCCTCCTTCGAACCCGCCTCGTCGATGACGGCGTCCGCCAGCTGCGCTTCCCAACCTCGGAGCTTTCCGAGGAGCCCCGCGCCGTCGGCGTCTGCCGCCGCGGGCCCGTCTACATGCAGGAGCGCGAGCCTCGTGCTCAGCACGTCCTCGAGGCCCTTGGCGATCAGGCCCAATGCACCGAGGTCTGCGCGCATGTATGGATGTCGCCCGAGGACGCCCTCGATCCGTCGGAGTACGACGAGCTCGTCGTCGGTGAACGGGGGCATCGTGATGGAAGCAAGCACGGTCATCGGGCGAATCCGGTTGTGACACGGCAAAGGGGTAGGCTCCAACTCCCGCTCGCTTGGTGCTAGGCTGACGGTTCGACCGATGGCAAGGACAGGCCGAAAACCAAGTTGGCGCGCGCCTTTTCGCCGCATCGCGATGGCTACCGAGAACGCCCTCGAGCTCGCGAGGCTCGGACACTTCACCGAGCCGGAACATGCGCCGTACAAGGTCGCCCACCAGATGCGCATTGCACGGCTGCGACGCTACGGCGGGGACGACCACCGCCCGACTGTCGAAGCGCCGCTGCTCATGATTCCTCCGCTGATGGTCACCGCGGAGATCTACGACGTCGCGCCCGACATCAGCGGTGTCACCGCGCTGGCGCAATTGGGGCTCGACGTTTGGGTCATCGACTTTGGCTCGCCCGAGCAAGAAGAGGGCGGCATGAAACGCACCCTCGACGACCATATCAAGGCGGTGAGTGAGTCAATCGATTGGATTCGCGCGGAAACAGGGCACGACGTGCACGTCGTCGGTTACTCGCAGGGCGGGATGTTCGCCTATCAGACCGCTGCGTACCGCGCGTCGGAGGGCATCGCTTCATTGGTGACG
>Ga0233409_10000067_pt1 | contig 15527 bp, 11 predicted proteins | sample Na_oxic_13_MG_FD_179871 | JGI IMG/M metagenome (GOLD analysis project Ga0233409, IMG submission 179871) | Seawater microbial communities from Saanich Inlet, British Columbia, Canada - Na_oxic_13_MG | ecosystem: Environmental > Aquatic > Marine > Inlet | place: Canada: British Columbia... | reverse complement strand
TCGGATTGTCCTCCAGTCCTTCCGGCAGCCCAGCGCTGATCTCGGCTCCAAGCTGCGCGTACCGTGCATCGGGCGGAGCCTCGGTGTAGTGCGCCCACTGTTCTTTGGACCAGTCCTGAGAGCCCAGGCGACCATCGAGCATCGAGGTGTAGTCGGCGGTGAGCACGCCAGATGTCGCGCGGTAGACACGCCGGAAACGATTGGGCGAGGGGTTCTCTAGCGGCTCGACCTCGATCGGCGCCTCGAGCGCGAAGGGTTGCCTATGGTCGGCCATCAACGCGATGGTGGTTTCGAGCGGTCCCCGATTGTCATTGACCGAAGGCGCGTTCTCGACCTCGATGAGGCGTGTCGGAAAGTAAGGGATCAGATCGTTGTCGATGTCCTGACGCCCCGAGACCACCAGCTTTCGACCATTGTATTGACTGAACGCGCCCTGCCGAAAGTAGTAGACGCCGCTCGGCGGCGAGTAGTCGTCATGAAAGAGCACGACTGCGACGGGGACCCGGGACCCTCCGGTGTTGTACCTATTCCGGAACTCGAGCTCGCTGGCGGACGGCCCGCCTCGCTCTTGCTTGTCGCTCTTGCCATCCTTGCCCTCGGACTGGTCAGGTCGAAGACCGAGCCCCCCTCCTCCAGCCGGAGGCGGAGGCATCCCGATCATCGGCGTCGCGACGACGATCATCGCGAGAAGCAGCGCGACGACACCGAGGTTGAGGACGGCTCGGCCAAACCGTTGTTCCCGCAACAGCAGCACCAGCCCAAACACGGTCGCCGTGCCGCCCATGAAGAGGAAGAGCCACGTCGGGTCCCATCCGAGCGCGATGATCCAGTCCGCCAAATAAAACGGCCGGTTAATCGCACCGTGGCGATGCGGAATGAAGAGCTGCGCAAAGGCTACGGCGACGAGAAGAAGCTCGAAGACCGCGAAGATCGCCCTCCGCTTGGAGCCGGCCCGCATGGCCGCGCTGCCGATCGCGGCCACCAACAGCGCTGTCAACGTACCGGCGAACCGGAGCGCTCCCACCGGCCCCAACGCGGCCGCCAACACGGACCCGTGGGTCAGTGAAGAGCGAAGCACGGCGACCATCGCGATCAGCAAGACCGCGCCGACGACGACCGCCGAGGTGCGCAAACGAGTACGCCCGAGCTTGGCTCCGATGAGGCACCCGCCGAGTCCTCCGAGGAAAGCGGCGACAATGGAGCCGGAAGGAGCCATCGTCGCGATCAGCACGCTCCAACCGAGCCCGTGGATCGTCGCTCTTCCGAGCTCGGCAAGGATGCCGGCCGCCCCAAGCGACGCGGGCTGTGCGGTCGCGGTCATGCCGCCCTCCGACGCGCCGAGTCCAGATGCCTGCCGTCGCCGAGCACCCGCCCGCTCACGCGGTCGATGATGACCACCTCGCAACGGAGCTGACTCAGGGCCCGGCCGACGCGCTCGAGATCGCCGCGCTCGACGCCCGATGAGCCCGCCGGCGTGAGAAGCCACCGTCGCCACTGCGATTGAGCATGCGGATCGTGAACCGCGTCGACCGCAATGACGACACGGACGCGGCCGTAGCGCCGGGTCGTGACCGAGCGCATCTCGTCGAGCCATCGTCCCATGGTCGGAGGCGCGAACACCACGAGCGCGGCGGGCCCTCCCGGATCCACCTCTGCCAGGAAGCGCTTCAAGCCGCTCCCGCTTTGGCCCGAGAACCCCGAAGAGGTCATCACTTTGTGGAGCGCATCGGAACGATCCGACGTCGCCTCTGGAGAACCATCGGCCGCAAACCGCCAGTCCATGCCGAGCGCCTCTTCCTCGATCGCCGCCCGCGCCGCTGCGGCGGCCGCTTCGTCGTGCGCGTCAGCGACGAGGTAGGCGACGGTCCTGCGGGCCCGACTCAACGCGCGCTCCGGGGTCCGGACCATCAGCTTGCGCGTGCGGCCAAACACCTTCCAATGAATGAAACGCGCAGAATCGCCCGGCACGTATCTCCGGAGCTCGACCCGGTCGCCATCTTCGAGTCCCATCGGATGCGGGTACTCCTCCCCACCGGTGAGCGAGGTAAGAACAGGCAGTCGCCGAATGCCGCCAAGGTGGGGAAGCACCTCGATGGGACCGGGTTGGCGATGGTGAAACGCGATTCGGGACAGCCCGAACGCATCTTGTACGACGACCCGCCGGATGACCGATTGGAAAATACCGCGCCGGCGAAGCGTCACCCGCTCTCGAAGCCGCCCACGCTCGGAAACACGGTCGGCCGCGTCGGCATGCGGTGACACCCAGGTCCAATTCACCTGCACCAACGGAAGCCACCACAAGGACGGAAGCGAAAAGCCGGTCGGCAAGGGCGCCCCAGTCTCGAATGTCGAAGTCGACCAACGAAACGACGCCCGCCTGAGCCGCAACCAAAGGCCGAGGGCACTGCAGGCAACGACCACGGTCGCGATCGCAAGCAGGCCCACGCCCCCGTAGCCGACGACCAGCAAAACCAGATCGAGCTTCTTGAAGCCAAAGCTGAGCAACGCCACGGACGCGACCCCCGCCAGCGCCATGCCGAGTGGGGTGAACGGCCACAGATCGGCCGCGCGCCGCGCGAGAGGCCCGGCCCGCGCAAGCGCTCCCTCGACCGATCCGGGAAATGCTTTGGGGGGCTTCATGCTCGCGATCGTGCCACGGGGCGGCGGTTTAGGCTGCCGGGAGTGTCTTGACAGCCCTAGAGCCGAGGCTAACCTCCGCCAGCTCGGCAAAAAGCCACGGATCACGCGCGAGGGAGAATATGACCGATGTGATGATCGACGCGCGGGGTTTGACCAAGCACTACGGTGCGGTCACCGCGCTCAAGAACGCTACTTTTCAAGTCAACCGGGGCGAGGTCGTCGGTTTCCTAGGTCCGAACGGCGCCGGGAAAACCACGACGATGAAGATCCTCACGTGCTTCATCGCGCCCTCCGCGGGGACGGCGCGCATCGGCGGCGCCGACATCTTCGAGGACCCGATCGCCGTCCGCGAAGCGATTGGCTATCTGCCCGAAAGCACGCCGCTCTACACCGAGATGCTGGTGCTCGAGTACCTCGAATTCGTTGGAAAGATGCGCGGGCTGAGCGGCGCAGGGCTTCAGGCGCGGCTTCGAAGAGTCGTCGAGGAAACCAGCCTGGGCGACGTCATCGGCAAGAGCATCGGCGAGCTGTCCAAGGGCTTCCGCCAGCGGGTCGGCCTCGCACAGGCCCTGATTCACGAGCCACCGGTCCTGATTCTCGACGAGCCGATGAGTGGTCTCGATCCGAACCAGGCCTCGGAGATTCGGGAGCTGATTCGCGAGATCGGCCGCGAGCGCACCGTGATTTTGTCGACCCACAATCTGGCGGAGGTGCGGGTCACCTGCGGGCGCGTACTGATTATTTCCCAGGGTGAGCTCGTGGCGGACGACACCCCGGACGAGCTCGCAGCGCGAGGTGGCAAGCCCCGCTTCGTAGCGACGCTCCGGCAAAACGGCCACAGCCCATCGGACATTCGTGAAGCGTTTTCCGTCATCGGCGACGCCCAAAGTGTGAAGGAACAAACCGGCGCCGCAGCCGGCGAGGTGGTCGTCGAGGTCGTGCCAAAGGGCAACCAGGACCTGCGCGCGGACATCTTCCAGGCGGCGGTGTCCGCCAACCTCGTGCTCCTCGGCCTCGAGCAGCGCGGAGAAAACCTCGAAGACATCTTTCGACAGCTCACGACGGGCACGGGGGCGTCAACATGAATCACATCCTCACCATCGGCGGCCGCCAGTTTCGAAGCTACTTCAACGGGCCGGTGGCATACATCGTCATCTGCATCGTCATGTTGACGTTGGGCTTCTTCTTCTGGAACACGTTTTTCCTCTACGGGCGCGCCAGCGCTCGAGAGATGTTTCGCTGGCTGGGACTCATCCTCGTGTTCGCCCTTCCCGCGCTGACGATGGGCCTTCTCGCCGAAGAGAAGCGCACCGGCACCATCGAGCTTCTCATCACGATGCCTGTGACCGAGGCGCAAGTGATCCTGGGCAAGTTCCTAGGGGTCGTCGGTCTCTACGCGGTCCTCCTGTTGCTGACCCTCGCCTACCCGATCAGCATCTCCACCCTCGGCAACCTCGATTGGGGCCCCGTATGGAGCGGCTACCTCGGCTTGTTCCTGCAAGGCTCCGCCATTCTCGCCATCGGCTTGATGGCATCGAGTTGGACCAGCAATCAGTTGATCGCTCTGTTCGTCGCCCTGACGTTGAGCGTGTTCTTCTGGGTGCTCGACAAGTTCTTGGCACTGCTTCCGACGAGCGCAGCCTCGGCCTTGCAATGGTTGTCGTTCGACTACCACTTCCAAAGCATGGCCCGCGGCGTCGTGGACCTGCGCGACGTTCTCTTCTTTCTTTCCATGACCCTATTCGCATTGGCACTGGCGTTTAGGGCATTGGAATCGCGGCGGTGGAGCTGATCGATGTCATCCAAAATTCAAAAGCGCGCCGCTAGTGAGTCCTTGCTCTTCCTCTTGTTCGCGGGCGGGATCCTCATCCTCCTCAACGTGCTCGTAGCGTACTTCCCTTCGCCGCGTGTCGACCTCACCCGGAACGGGCTCTTCTCTTTGGCCGAAGGCTCCGAACGGCTTGCCGGGAGTCTCGACGACCGCCTCGAGATTACGGCCTACTTCACCGAGAATCTCCCGCCTCCCTTCAACGCCACCGAGCGTCACGTGCGCGATTTGCTCTCCGAGTACGCCGCCGCGTCGAGCGGCCAAATCATCGTTCAGTTCGTCAATCCGGACGACGAGGCGAAGCAGCAGGCAGCCCGCGCCGACGGCGTCCAACCAGTCGCACACCAGAAGATCGAGGAAGACCAGGTTGCGGTCGTCGAAGGCTACCGGGGCATGGTCCTGCACTACCTCGACGAGACGCGGACGATCCCGGTCATTCAGGATACGATGGGCCTCGAGTACATGATCACGTCCGCGATCAAGGAACTCGTCGGCGAGCGCAAGCCCGTCGGCATCATCAGCGGTCACGGAGGCCCCAGTCTCGAGCAGGGGCTGACGAGCCTGAGGTCCGTCCTGAAGCTGTATGACATCCGGGAAATCGACGCGACGCAGGAAATCGATACGGGGCTGGCTGCTGTGTTGGTCATCGGCCCGCAGGAGCCGTTCAGCACCGACGAGCTACGGCGCATCGACCAGTTCGTCATGCGTGGGGGCTCGCTCGGCGTCTTTGGCGGAACGCTTGCCGTGGACCTCGCCGGCCAAACCGGGCCCTCAGGCCGACCGGTGGACTCGCGCATCGACGGACTGCTCAGCGCCTGGGGCGTTCAATTGACATCGAAGATCGTGGCCGACGCGCAGTGCAGTCGCGCGCCGATGCGGGGGCCGATGGGCCTTCAGGTGCTCGTGCCCTACCCGCCGATCCCGGTGCTCCAACTCAACGCGGAACAGCTCGAACATCCCGTCATGTTCCGGCTAGCGTCACCCATGCTTCCGTTCGTTGCGCCGCTCGAAGTCGGGGACGCGCCGGCCGATGTGCAAATCACGGTTCTCGCGAACTCGTCCCAAGACTCGTGGACGATGTCGGGGCCAACGATCTCCCTCGAGCCCCGTAACCCCCGGGATTGGCAGATGACGTCGGACGCCGGTCCATTCGCATTGATGGTCGCCATCGAAGGCAAGTTGCCCTCGGCGTACGTGGCACCGATCAACGAAGAGGGCGCCAACGCGATTCAAGCTCCGCCGACGGCCGAAGGCAACGTTCGTGTGCTGGTCTCCGGAACGAGCACGTTCCTCGAGGACAGCTTCATGCCGCCACCGACCCAACAGGGCGACGTTCAGTTGAACGCGGCTCTGGCCCTCGCGCTCAACGCGATCGACTGGCTGGCAGCCGATTCGGACTTGATTGCGATTCGCGCCAAGACGATCGAAGAGCCGGCACTCGACATCCCAGATTCGGTGCTCGCCGCGGAAGACACCGCGCTTGCCGCCGCCGAAGAAGGCGACGAGACGGGTGTCGAATCAGCACTGGCAGAACGCACGGCGGCGATCGAATCTTGGGACGGCAAGAAGCGCGCGTACCGCTGGCTCAACACGCTCGGGATTCCGTTCCTCGTCGCGTTGTTTGGGCTGTTCCGGTGGCGACAGCGCTCCAACAAAAAGAAGACCCTCAAACTCTAGGCAAGGGGAAGACTCGCAATGGAATGGCGAAAGAACCGGATTGCGATCGGAGCAGTGGCGTTTTTCGTGCTGCTCGGTTTGACGCTGTGGGCGGTGAGCAACAGGGACCGGCAGCCGAGTCGGTCGGGAGAGATCCCGTCGGTCGAGCTCGACAAGGCCGCGATCACGGCCCTCGAGGTCACCCGGCCTGAGAACGAGCGAGTCGTGCTGTCCTCTGTCGATGGGGTTTGGCGCGTGACCGAACCGCTGGATGCAGCCGCCGACCAGAACAACGTAGAGTCTGCCCTCAATCGGCTGGCCGACCTGAGGGTCACGCGCGTCGTCGCCACCAAGCCGGAGAACTACGCGCGGCTGCAGGTCGACGATGCAAGCGCGGTGCAGGTCATCGTGAAGGCGGGCGAGGACACGCTCGCTCGGCTCATGGTCGGCAAGTACGGCAACGGCATGACGATGGTGCGAATCGACGACCACACCGAGGTCTTCGGTGCGAGCGGCTCACTCCGCTACGCGTTCGACCGGGAGCTCAAGGCCTGGCGCGACCGACAGGTCGTCAGCGTGGAAGCCGCCAACGTGCAGACCATTCGTTTCGAAAGCCCCAACGGAACGTTCCAGTTCCAGCGCGAGGGCGAGGGCTGGACGGCCTTGGAAGGCCAAGAGGCCTTGGGGGCGTTCGATCCGAAACAGGTGACGGGCAGCCTATCGACGGCGGCGCGACTGACCGCGTCCGGCTTCGCGCCCGAAGAGACGTCTGAGGCCAGAGCCGGGCTGACGGAGCCCAAGGCCACCGTGACCATGACCTTGGCAGAAGATCCGAACGCAATCGTTCTCGAGCTCGGCGACAGCACAGAGCAAGCAGGCGAGCTGTACCTGCGGCGACGAGGTGAGCCGACGATCTACGTGATCTCGCAATACCTAGCCGACCGCCTGCAACCCGGCGCGGACGCTTTCGAGACGCCGGAAGCGCCCCCGGCTCCGCCACAAGGGATGCCGCCCGCACCGCCCGGAGGCCAACAGCAACCTCAGCTTCCTCCGGAAGTCATGCGGCAACTGCAAGAGCAGATTCGGGCTCAGCAGGCGCAACAACAGCAGCAGCCGTAGTCTGCTAGTTACCGGCCCCGAGCCGCCAACCGGCGACCATCACAGCGCCCCAGCCGACCAAGAAGAACAAGCCCCCGACGGGCGTGATTGCGCCCAGCTTGGTCTGGCCCGTGATCGTCATGAGGTAGAGGCTGCCACTGAAGAGCGCGACGCCCGCGACGAAGGACCAGCCGGCCACCGTGGCAGAGGTGCCCGAGCCTCGATGAAGCAGCCACGCCGCGAACCCGAGAGCCAGCGCATGGGTGAGATGGTAGTGGGCGGCGGTGGTCCACCACTCCAAACGCTTCACCCCGTCCGGGAGTGACTCCAGTCGAGATCGCAACCCATGCGCCCCAAACGCACCCAAAGCCACGGCGCTGAAGCCGAGCAAGCCCGATAGAACGACGAAGATCCGGATCATTGCCGCCCATGATGGGCCAACTGGCGCACGGCGACCAGCCCGCTCGGTAGCACCTCGCCAACGTACGGGTTAGGCTTCGCTAGCGACCGGGGTTATTGGAGCCACGACTCGGAGATGACCGCAGATTTCGGCGTAAACCAAGGGCTGGTCGAAGAGCAGTTTCTCAAGTGGGTAGACAACCCCCTTGCAGTGGACGAGGCGTGGCGGGCGTACTTCGAAAGCCTCACGCCGACCGACTGGCCGCAAATCTCGAGCGCGGGGACGGTGATCGCGCCGATCACTTCCACGGGTGTGTTGAGCCCGGCCCTGCTGCCATCGGACGGAAACGGCTCGGCAGCGTCGCTGGGGCTGGAGGAGTTTGACCGCGACGGGGGCGTGCGCGACTCGGTATTCTTGCCACCGACGGCGGAGACGACCTTGGCGCCGCTCGTCCCCGGAGAACGCACTTCGTTTCCACCCTCGTCCGAGGTGCTTGCAGCCAATGAGCTTCAGGCGCGTCTTTCGGCACTGATCAACGCATATCGCGTGCGCGGGCATCTCTTCGCAAACCTCGATCCGCTCGGCCTGCATCAGGGGCCGCCCAAAGACGAATTCGTTCTGCAGCGCTACGGGCTCGCCCACGTCGATCCGGACACGATCTTTGCGACCGGCAACTTGGCAGGACCGGCAACCGAGCCGCTGCGCTCCGTGCTCGAGCGCCTGAAAGACACCTACGCGCGAACGATCGGCGTCGAGTTCACCTTTCTCGAGAATCAGGAAGCGCGCGATTGGCTCCGTGAGCGCATGGAGCTCACGGGCAATCACATCGACCTGAGCCGCGAACAGCAGCTCCGCATCCTCACGAAGCTCACCGATGCCGAGATCTTCGAGCAGTTCCTGCACACCAAATACACGGGTGCAAAGCGCTTCTCGCTGGAGGGTGGCGAGAGCGTGATCCCGATGCTGGACATTCTGGTGGAGCGCGCTTCAGAGCTCGGCGTCGAGGAGGTCGTCATCGGGATGGCGCACCGCGGGCGCCTCAACGTGATGGTCAACATCATGGAGATGAACGTCCGGCAGATCTTCGCCGGCTTCGAGGATGTCGACCCCGAAACGTACGTCGGACGCGGCGACGTCAAGTACCACCTCGGGTATTCGCTCGATCGAAAGACCGCAAGCGGGAACAGCATCCACATGACGCTTGCGTTCAACCCGAGCCATCTGGAGTGGGTCAACCCCGTGGTCGAGGGCCGCGTGCGCGCCAAGCAAGATCGCAAAGCAGACGAACACCGGGTCAGCGTGCTGCCGCTGCTGATTCACGGCGATGCGGCATTCGTCGGCCAGGGGGTGGTCGCGGAGACGTTGAATCTCAGCCGGCTGCAAGCGTACGAAACGGGCGGAACGGTCCACGTCGTCATCAACAATCAGATTGGGTTCACCACCAACCCCGAGGACTCGCGCTCGACGGCGTACTGCACGGACATCACGCGGATGCTGCGGTGTCCGGTGTTCCACGTGAATGGCGAAGATCCCGAAGCGGTGGCACAGGCGGTCACGTTGGCGGCCGAGTATCGGCAACGCTTCCACGGCGACGTCGTGCTCGATTTGTTCTGCTACAGAAAGTACGGCCACAACGAGGGTGACGAGCCTCGATTCACCCAGCCGGAGATGTACGCGGCGATCGACCGAAAGCAGACGGTCCGCGAGGTGTACATCGAGCACCTCGTCAAGACAGGAAAACTGACGACCGAGCAGGCCGAAGAGATCAAGAGCAGGCGACAGCAAGACTTGGAGAACGCCCTCGAAGACACGCGCACGAACGGCAACTACAACCTCATCCCCGCCTCGATGTTGGGACTTTGGACCGAATACAAAGGCGGGAGCGATCTGGACGTGCCCGACGCGGACACCCGCTTCGCAAGGGAGAAGCTCGACGACGCGCTCGACAAGCTGACCAGCTACCCCGACTGGTTCACGCCGCACCCCCGTATCAAGCGCTTCGTCCTCGACAAGCAACGCAAGGTCCTGGAAACGGGGGAAGGCGTGGACTGGGGCACCGCCGAGAACCTCGCCTTTGGAACCCTTCTCCTCGAAGGCGTCCGGTGCAGGCTGACGGGCCAGGATGTGCGGCGCGGTACCTTTAGCCACCGCCACGCGGTGATCTTCGACTCCGAAACCGGCCGCCGGTACACACGGCTGGGCCACCTGAGCCCCGACCAGGCGCGCTTGGAAATCTACGACAGCTCGCTTTCTGAGGCGGGCGTCGTCGGCTTCGAGTGGGGCTACTCGCTCGACTCGCCGGATGCACTGGTCTGCTGGGAAGCGCAGTTCGGCGACTTCGTGAACACCGCGCAGGTGATCATCGACCAGTTCATCTCATCCTCCGAGGACAAGTGGCACCGGCTGAGCGGCTTGGTCCTGTTGCTCCCTCACGGCATGGAAGGCCAAGGTCCCGAGCACTCGAGCGCGAGGCTCGAACGGTTCCTTCTGCTCTGCGCGGAAGACAACATGCAGGTGGTCAACCTCACGACACCCGCACAGCTCTTCCATTGCCTCCGTCGTCAGGTCCTACGCCCCTGGCGCAAGCCGCTGATCGTCATGAGCCCGAAGAGCCTGTTGCGGCATCGCCGCGCGATCAGCACGATGGACGAGCTCGCCGAGGGTGCGTTCCAACGAATCATCCCTGACGATCCGGTTGTCGATCCTAGCAAGGCGCGCCGCCTCGTGATGTGCACCGGGAAGATCTATTACGACCTTCTCGAACGCCGAGAGCGGGACGAGGTCGACGACATCGGGATTATGCGGGTCGAGCAGCTCTACCCCCTTCGGGCGAGTGAGCTCCAGGCCCGGCTGGCGCCGTATCCCAAAGATGTCGACCTGGTTTGGGCGCAGGAAGAGCCTTGGAACATGGGGGCCTGGTACTTCATGCGTGCAAGGCTGCCCGAAATCCTCGGCAGCGAACAACCTCTGCGCTGCATCGCGCGGCCCGAAAGCGCCAGCCCAGCAACCGGTTCCGGCGCCTCGCACAAGCTCGAGCAGCAGCTCTTGGTCGACGAAGTGTTTAGCTAGGGACGGTGCCAGCGTCAGTGCCGGAACTAGCAGCGGCCCCGTCCGCGAACGGGACCGGACGTGATTTGCTTCTATGCTTGCTTCTTCGCGTTGACTGAAATGGTGCGCGGAGTCGGTGCTTCCTTCTTAGGAAACCGCACTGTCAACTCTCGAATTGACTGCATTTTGGGGCGCGATAGGCTATCGGCAGATGAGGGTTTCAACGCTCGTGCTCGTGTTGGCGCTGATGGGTGGCGCGCTACCGGTGGGCTGCGTCGAGGATGTGCGCTTCAATCCGTCCGGATGCGACGTGCAGGTCCGCGGACGTTGGTTCGTCAATGGACAGAACCCGACGGCCGAAACCTGCGGCAACATCGCGTTGGTCGAGCTCGCCATCATCGATGAGCCTGTGCTCGAGTTTTGGGTCGCCCCCGAGTTCACGCTGAGATGTGACGCCCAGAGCGACTCCAACGCCGTGGTCATCGACGGCGGTGCGTACCTCGACACCATGCTCGTGACACGGAACCGATGTGGCGGAACCGGCGAGATTCTCCAGAATCCGCCCACCGAGCGATACAAATCCCGATGGCGGGCGACCACCGAACTCAAGTTCGTCGTCGACTGCTCACCGATTGTCTCGACCAACATCACGCCGATCGACGGCGGCACGCAACTGCTCTTTGATGTCGGCACCGTGAACTTCATCACTGCCGATGGCGGCGTCGCGTGCCCATGACCTTGATCCCTTGCGAACCGACTCCACGATAACTAGAACAAGACTGTGTTTCGCTTTCCCCCACTGACCCCATTCGTAAAAAAGCTGCTGATCGCGCTGTTCGCCGCGTGGATCGTGCAGATCATCCTTCAGAACTGGGCAGGCGTACCGATCTTCGAGTTCCTCGCGCTAAGCACCGCAAACCCTGGGGTCAATACACTCTGGCAGCTCGGCACCCACGTCTTTGCATTCCCGACCGGCCCGCAGGCCGTGTTCTCCATGCTGATCGTCCTGTTGTTTCTCTGGCTGATGCTCGCCCCGTTCGAGCAACGGTTTGGAGAGAAGCGGACCATTCAACTCTGTGTAGTCGCGGCACTGTCGTCCGCGGTGTTGGCGCTCGTCGTGGGGCTCATCGTCCCGAGCCCATCCGCCTTGTACGGCGCGCAAGCGATCCTCCTGGGCTCGATCGCGGCTTTTGCGTGGTCCTACCGCGGCCAGGGCCGCATGAGCTTCTTCGGCGTCATCGACATGAAGCCCGTGCACATCATCTATCTCGTGCTGGCGTTGAGCGCGCTGATGTTCATCACCTCGGGCGATGCGGTCGCGCTTGCAGCCGACATCGGCGCCATCGGCGGAGGCATGGCCTTCATCGAGTGGTTGAGGCGCCCACCCGGAAAGCGACGGCGGGCCAAACGGCGCAGGAAGAAGAGCTCCCTCGATGTCGTTCAGGGTGGTCGCGCCGATGAGCCGCGTTGGCTAAACTGAGGCCATGCTTCGCTGCTTCCTGATGCCAATCCTCGGGGTGCTCGCCCTCTCGATGGGGCTGGGGTGCTCGAGCGGGCCCGAATACCCATCGTCTGTGTACGACACCTGTTTCACGGTCGACAATTGTGTCGAGACGGCAACTCTGTGTGAGGAGCTCAGCGTAGACTTCTCCGGCCTCACGTACGTCAACGCAATCTGCACCCTCACCTGCGAAACCGAAGGCGCGATTTCGCCAGATTGCCCTAGGGCCTGGGTCGGACTCTTGGGTAGCTGCTACCCTTCCAGAATCGCCGGAGGCATCGTCGACGCCGCCATTTGCTTTGAGCCGTGCTACGTGGATGCGGACTGCCAGTTCGGCTTCCGTTGTCTGGGCGCGGCGAGCCTCTGCGGCGCCGACCCCACCTGCCCCGTCGAAGAAAACGACGCGATCTGCGTGCCTGGACCCCCTTGACGCTTTTGAGGCTACCTGCCCGAACGCGTGCTAACTCAATCGCATGAACGTGTGCCGATCGCAGCGGTGGGGTGCCGCGCTGGTCATGTTTCTGACCGGTGCGCTGGTTGGGGGATGCTCGGGCCGCAAGCAGGTTCCGTTCGGCCTGCAAGACGCGGGAGTTCCGACCGAACTGACGGCCGAGACCGAAGAAGACGCGGCCGAGCTGCCCGTCGGAACGACCTTCAAGCCGAACCAAGTCGAAGTCCAAGTTGCGGAATCCACACTGGTCTTGCAGGCGGGTTACGCGCTGGCGGCACTCCAGGTGGATCTCGACGGCAACGAGCCGGCCGACGCGCTGATCGTGTCGGCAGACCCTCAGGAGGTCCGGCTCCAGGCCGCTTACCCGCGCGGACTCGATGTGACCGCTCGCGATGTCGATTCGTTCCTCGTGCCTAGTCACTGCGCCGAACCTGCTGCGGAGATTCGACAGCTGTCCGCGTCGCTGGTCGGTGTGCGCGTCGAACACGCCTGTGAAACAGGGAAACGAACCAACTTGTGGCTCATCACGATCGAGGCACAGCCCCGCGTGCGCGAACGGATCACCGTCCTGCCGCCGAACGACCGCTCGACCGCGCCGATCGACCTCGAGCTTCGGGTCGAGGATCGTGACGCCGACGGGTACGACGACGTGGTCGCGCTTGTGCGCATCGGAGAGACCGACGTTCCCCTGGCATGGCTGAACAGACCGGGTGGGTTTGCACGGGATGCATCGCAACCCGAAGCCACCCTCCGAGAGCTTGCAGACGGCGCGTGGGAATCGCTCGGATCGGACCTCGCTGGCGCGAACAAACGCGCGCTTGCGGTCATCGATGCGTTCGTCGCCCTATGCCGTGAAAGCGACGCGGCCCGGATCGGGCTCTCCGGCACGCACGGCCTACAATGCCAACAATCCCCCGCCACTGCGCGTGCCGTTTCGGTCGCGATCACGGCGGCGATTCGGCGCGGGAGCTTCGTGCGGGCACTCGAGCTTCAGCGTTGGTGGGAAGGGACAGCGACCGCGCCCACCCCTGAGGAACGAGAGGTCGTGCAAGCGGCGTGGCGCAAAGCCAAAGCCAACACGACGGCGACTTGGCGCGCCATCGACAGTGAAGGGAGTCCGGCTTCTCTCTACTTTCGGGATGCCGATACCCTCGTCGTCGACGGACGAGCGCCCCGGGCAATCCAACTGAGCTCCGGGTCCAAGACGAGGCTCTCCGAAGCTGACATCGTGCCGCCGGTGCGAGATCCCGAGGGCCGCTACGCGGTCAGGGCAGTGCGGGTGACCTGTGTCGGCTTCGAAGCCGAGGTGGGGCCCATTCGCAGCAAGCAGACTCATCGGGTTCCGATCGAACGACGCTTGGGCAACGTCCCCTGCAAGACCCCGATCGATCGTCCGGCCTCGATATTCGAATGGGCGGTGCTCGGCTGGGCGCCACAAGGATTGGTCGCCGCGTCGGGGGACTTGTTGCGAGTCGTTCCGCTCAATGCGTTCGCAAAGCCTGCCGGACGCCCCATCGACTTACGCGCGGGCAGTCCGTTGCCCGCGCCGATTCGAGGCGCCCGCATCACGGCAGACGGATCGCGCTACGTGATTCCGCACACCGAAGGCGTCATCGTACGGGATTGGCGAGGGGGCGGAGCCGGGCTATGGCTGCGACCAGCAGATTGGAACGCTGTCCCCGGGGAGCTCCGAAGTGTCGCGATCAGCCCGGACGGCCAGCGCATCGCCATACAAAAAGGCAGCGAGATCAGGCTTCTCAGCTGGTAGCGAGCACCGACTGTGACGATGGATCGGCGATGGTATAGTCCGGGCGCATTGCGCTGCAGCCCGCAACTTCTGTTGGCACCAGCCCTACTGTTGGTGGTCGCCGCCTGTAGCGGTGCCCGCTCACGTCCGTCAACGCCCTGCATGTCGGATGCCGAGTGCCGGGCGGACCGAATCTGTCACGAGGGCAAGTGCCGCTTCGTCGAAGAGGTGCTCGCCGAGCTCGCGTTGCCGCCCTCCACAGCGGACGTAGGAAAGCCGGGCGCCATGCCGCGCGGCGCCAACGGGTTCATGGGAGATGCCGGACACACGGGGCGGAGTGAGAACCGTGGACCCTCAGCAAGCCCCTCCCCGGCCTGGACCTATCAGACCGGAGCCCGGGTGTTCGCATCACCGATTGCCGGACATGACGGCACCGTCTATGTCGGTTCGTTGGACGGGCAGTTCGTCGCGTTGAATCCCGACGGTTCGTTGAAGTGGCGGTACTCGGCCGGACAAAAGATCTACCCGAGCGCGCTCGTCGCGGGCGCCTCCGTCATCTTCGGAACTCACCAGCAGGAGCTCGTTTCCCTTTCCCTACAAGGACAGCCGCGGTGGAAGCTTCCCCTGCAGGACGTGGTCGATGCATCGGCCACCTTGGGTCCCGATGGAAAGGTCTACGTAGTGGCCAACGGCGCCTACGCCGTCGACCTGCTGGGCCGACTGCACTGGCATAAACCGACCGCCGACCACGTTCGGACCGCACCCATGATTCACCCGGCAGGTTTGGTGGTCATCGGCACCACGGAAGGGTCGCTGATCGCGCTTCGGCCCGATGGCTCGCTCGCCTGGGAGGTGGCGCTAGGCGGGGCGATCGAAGGCGCTGCCTCAGTCGACGACAGGGGCCACATCTACACGGGCACGGGGCGCGGCGAAATCGTACAGATCGACCAAGCGGGCTCCGTACGTTGGAGATTCAAGACCGGTGACGAGGTTCGCGCGACCCCGGCGATCGCGCGGGATGGCACGGTCATCGTCGGCTCGTACGACGGCAGTGTGTATGCGATAAGCCCCTCGGGCGCCCTTCGCTGGAAGGTGGCCACCGGAGGCCGGGTACGAGCCTCCGCTCGCATCGATGCGGATGGTCGCATCTACGTGGGA
>Ga0233409_10000065_pt1 | contig 15569 bp, 12 predicted proteins | sample Na_oxic_13_MG_FD_179871 | JGI IMG/M metagenome (GOLD analysis project Ga0233409, IMG submission 179871) | Seawater microbial communities from Saanich Inlet, British Columbia, Canada - Na_oxic_13_MG | ecosystem: Environmental > Aquatic > Marine > Inlet | place: Canada: British Columbia... | reverse complement strand
CCGCTCAACCCGTCGTCGGTCGCGAAGGCAGACGGTGGCGGCTGGCGCGTCTCGGGGCGTTTCAGCAACGTGGCTTATGCAGACCGCGCTGATCGGATCGTCGTTCCAGCTCGTGCGGAAGGCGGCTCGATCGTCGTGTTGCTGGTCGATCCCAAGGCCGATGGCGTTCGCCTCGCCCAGCAAAAAGGCACCAATGGCCAGCCGCTTTGGCTGCTCGAGCTCACCGATGCCCCCGTGGCTGCGGGCGATGCGCTCGGCGGCACCGACCAAGGCGAGCAAGTGCTTCGCTACCTGGTCGATCGCACCACGCTCGGCATTTGCGCCGTCGAGTACGGCATCGCCGAGCAGGCGCTCTTCATGACCGCCAACTATTCGGGCGAGCGCAAGCAGTTCGGAGTTCCGATCGCCACGTTCCAGGGCGTGACCCAGCGGGTGGGGGACGCATACATCGACGTGCAGGTCATGCGCTCATCGATGTGGCAGGCGTGCTGGCGTCTCGATCAGGGGCTCGACGCCGACAAAGAGCTAGCCGTCGCGAAGTTCTTCGCGTCCGAGGCCGGCGCCCGTGTCGTGGCCGCCGCCCAACACGTGCATGGCGGCATGGGCTTCGACCGGGACTACCCGCTCTACCGCTACTTCATGACCTCGAAGCACCTCGAGTTCACCCTGGGCGGCACGCACGAGAGCCTGACCCGGCTCGGTGACCTCATCAGCGAGTGACGCGGCCTGGGGACTCTCACCCTGCGGCAGTCATTAAAAGGCCCTGCCTGGTAGCCGCCAGTTGGTGAGACCGTCGGTACCAGGCAGGGGGATGAAATGAAGGAGAGGTTGTACCTGTCCTATGCCCTGTTGCCCGGTGTGTTACGGTTGTGGCCATGGCCGTCACGACGATTTTTAGGGCAGAGGCGCTAACCACCGAATCGAAGACCAATTTCATCCGGGACGTCTGGGATCGATTGGAGCGAATTCCCGGGGGGAAGCTGCTCTACAGCCGGATGATCGGACGGCTGGCGCCTTACACCGGGACGATCGGGGCGGTGGTTCAGGAGCTCGGGCCTGGCTACTCTCGGGTCACACTCGCGGATCGTCGTGCGGTGCGAAATCACCTCTCCTGCGTCCACGCAGTCGCCTTGGCGAATCTCGTCGAGCTGACGGGAAACGTCGCTCTCGGCTACTCCCTTCCGGACGACGCCCGCTTCATCGTCGCCGGCATGGGCCTCGACTACATCAAGAAGGCCCGAGGAACCATCACCGGCGAGTGCCGCACCCCCCCTATCGAGTCCAACGCGAAGCGTGAGTATCAGATCAAGGTGACCCTTCGGGATGAGAGTGGAGATGTGGTGGTGGAGGGGACGCTGCGGACGCTGGTGGGGCCGAAGCAGCCACGGTAGCAGCGGCCCATTTAACCCTTTGAAAAAGGGGTCTGACCCCTTTTTAGGTGGTGGCGCTTTGGAGGAGGGCTTGGGCGGCGGCTCTTGCTTGGTCGGTCACGGTGACGCCGCCTAGCATTCTTGCGATTTCTTCTAGGCGCTCTTTGTCTGACAGGAGGCGGATGTCGCTCTTGGTTCGTTGGCCTACGACTTCTTTGTGGACGCGGTAGTGGGCGTCGGCGTAGGCGGAGATTTGGGGGAGGTGGGTGATGCAGAGAACCTGGCTGTGTTGGGCGACCTCGTGGATCTTGCGGCCGATGACTTCGGCTACGGCGCCGCCGACTCCTGCGTCGACTTCGTCGAAGACGTAGAGGCTTGCGGGGCCCAAGCCGGCGAGCACGCGCTTGATGGCGAGCATCGCGCGCGACAGCTCGCCGCCGCTGGCGATCTTGTGGAGCGGTTTGGCGTCTTCGCCGCGATTGGGGGCGATCAGGAGCTCTGCGCGGTCGATTCCGGTGGGGGAGAGACGTGCGCCCCGGACTTGAAGCTCGCGTGGGCCGCCTTCGAGCGCGGCCAGCTCCACCGTGACCTTGGCCTCTCCCATGCCGAGTGACGACAGTTCCTTGCTGATCGCCTTGCTGAGCTTCACCGCGGCGGATTGCCGTTTGCCTCGGAGGGCGAGGGCGGCGCGTGACGCCTCTTCGAGCGCCTCGTCGTACTCGCGCTGGTAGCGGTCGAGGCGTTCCTCGTACCGCTCGAGCGAGTCGAGCTCAGCGGCGGCCTGGTCACGGTAAGCGAGGATCTCCGCGCCGGTGTCTCCGTACTTTCTCTTTACTCGCGACAGGCGATCGGCCTCGTCCTCGAGCGCTCCCAGGCGGTTCGGATCGAACGAGAGATCTCGCGCGTAGCTCCCGAGCTCCGATGCCACGTCTTCGAGCTGCAGCAGCGCCTCGCGAACCTGCGCAGCCATCGGCTCGAGGCTCGGATCGAAGCTGGATGCTTGCTCCACCGACGATGCGATTCGCGAGACAGCGCCACAGATCGAATCGTCGTCGGAGTAGAGCTTTGCTTCTGCTTCGCCTGCGGCGGTGCCGAGCTTCTCTGCGTGTCGAAGCCGCTCGCGCTCCACGATGAGCGCTTCCTCGTTCTCCAGCGCGTCCCGGAGCGTTTCGATCTCGCTGACCTGGTAGCGAAGCAAATCTTCGCGGTCGGCCTTGCCGCGCTCTTCCGTCACCACTTCCTCGAGCCGCGCCGCCGCCTCGAGGAGCGCTGCGTGAGCCTGGCCCACCTCCTCGACCAGCGACGCGTGGCTCGCGAACGCGTCGAGATAGGTCAGATGATGCCGGGGGTCGGCTAGCGAGTGGTACTCGTGCTGTGACGAGATGTCCGCGAGACCCTTGGTCACTTCCTTCAGCTGGGCCAGCGTAGCGAGACGCCCGTTGATGTAGGCACGTGTCCGGCCGCTCGCGCTCACCACTCGGCGGATCAAGAGCTCTCCGTCGGTCTTGACGCCCTGGTCGCGCAACGAGGCCAGCGTTTCGGGTTGGTCGCTCAGATCGAAGAGCGCCTCCACCTCGGCGGCCTCGGCATCTGTACGCACCACTTCGGGCCTTCCCCGGGCTCCAAGCACGAGCTGGAGCGCATCGACCAGGATCGACTTTCCGGCGCCCGTTTCACCGGTGACGATGTTGAGCCCGGCGTCGAGCTCGACTTCGAGCGCTTCGATGATGGCGAAGCTCCGGACGCGGAGGCACGTCAACACGGCGAAGCCTCTAGCACAGGCGTTGCGTGGGCGCTGCACAAGCGCTAGCAATCGTCGGGAATGGCCTCGTCATCGGAAATTCGGGAATCGTTCCTTCGGTTCTTTGCGGAGCGCGAGCACGAGAGGGTCGCGTCCGGGCCGCTCGTGCCGCCCAACGACCCGACGCTCATGTTCGCGAACGCGGGCATGGTGCAGTTCAAGGACGTCTTCACCGGCAAGGAAGAGCGCCCGTACTCGCGCGCCACCTCGTCGCAGAAGTGTATCCGCATCAGCGGCAAGCATAACGACCTCGAGAACGTCGGTGTCACCGCGCGGCACCACACCTTCTTCGAGATGCTCGGCAACTTCTCGTTTGGGAACTACTTCAAGCGAGACGCGATCAAGTTCGCCTGGGACTACTTCATCGACACGCTCGAGCTCGACCCGGAGCGCCTCGTCGTCACGGTCTTTGGAGGCGAAAAAGGGCTGGCGCCCGCCGACGAGGAGGCCGCGGCGATTTGGAAGGACGTCGCAGGCTTGCCGAGCGAGCGGATCATTCGTTGCGGCGCCAAAGACAATTTCTGGCAGATGGGCGATACCGGCCCCTGCGGGCCCTGTTCCGAGATTCATTACTGTCTCGGCCTCGACGATGTCGACCCCCGGAGCTTTGGCGAAGAGCCATCCGCCGACGGCCGCGGCTGGTTCGAGCTCTGGAACCTGGTCTTCATGCAGTTCGAGCGCCACGCCGATGGCCGCATGGATTCTCTGCCGGCCCCGTCGATCGACACCGGTGCTGGCCTCGAGCGCATCGCCGTCATCAAACAAGGGGTCTTGAGCAACTACGACACCGATCTGTTGCGGCCCATCGTCGACTTGGCGGCTGAGATTTCGGGGAAGCGCTATCAGGCGAGCCAGTCCGAGGACGACATCAGCATGCGGGTCATCGCGGACCATGCGAGGACCACGGCGTTCTTGATCTCCGAGGGCGTATTCCCCGACAAAGACGGGCGCTCGTACGTTCTACGCCGGGTAATGCGACGCGCGATTCGCCACGGGCACCGGCTCGGCATCGGGGAGCCGTTCCTCCGTCATTGTGCGCTTCGTGTGGTCGACAACATGAGCGACGTCTATCCGCAGCTCAGCGAGCGCCGTGCGCTCATCGAAGAGATCACCCAGCAGGAGGAAGAGCGCTTTCGCCGAACGCTCGACCGCGGTCTCCAACTCATCTCCGACAACGACGAATGGATCGAGCGAGCAGGCGAACGTTCGCTACCGGGAGGGGTCGCGTTTCGGCTCTACGACACGTACGGCTTCCCCCTCGATCTCCAAGAAGTGATCGGTCAAGAGCAGGGCTTCCAGATCGACAAGGACGGCTTCGACGAGGAGCTCGGCAAGGCGCGCGTGCGCAGCCAAGGTTCGAAGATCGGAAGCCGTGCGGTGGCGGACGTCTATCCAGCGCTCGCGCAGGACCTTGGGGCCGTCGAGTTCCTCGGGTACGACAGCGAGAGCGCTCGAAGCGAAGTCCTCGGGCTGGTTGCGGACGGTGGTTCCGTCGACGAGCTCGGGACCGGGGTCTCGGGTGAGATCATCACGCGCGCCACGCCATTCTATCCGGAGCAAGGCGGCCAGGTGGGTGATCGGGGCGTCATCGAGGTCAACGGCTCGCGTTTCGACGTCGAAGACACACACAAGCCCGTCGATGGGTTGATCGTGCACCGTGGCAAGGTTGCCTCGGGTTCGTTCGCGCGCGGCGCGGAGGTCGAGCTTCGCGTGGACCATGCGCTCCGGAGCGCGACCCGTCGCAACCACAGCGCGACGCATCTCCTACACTGGGCTTTGCGCCAAGTCGTGGGCGAAACCGCGGCCCAGAAGGGCTCGCTCGTCGGTCCGGACCGCCTCCGCTTCGACTACAGCGGCACCCGCCCGCTCGAGGCCGCCGAAATCGAGCAGATCGAAAACCTGGTCAACGCTCGCGTGCTCGAGAACACCGACATCACGACCGAGGCCTTGCCGATGGACGAGGCCAAGGAGCGAGGCGCGATCGGCATCTTCGAGGAAAAGTACGGGGACGTGGTCCGGATGCTCACGATCGGCCCGTCACTCGAGCTCTGTGGTGGCACCCACGCGTACCGCACCGGCGACATCGGCTTGTTCAAGATCCTCTCCGAGACGGGCCTTGCGGCTGGCGTCCGCCGCATCGAGGCGACGACCGGGCTGAACGCGCTCGGGCATCTGCGGCGCGTGGAATCCGAGCTGACCGGAGCGGCGGCCTTGCTCAAGGCACCTGCCCAACACCTTCGGGACCGGGTCGAGCGTCTCGTCGAGCAGCAAAAGGAATCCCAGCGCGAGATCGAACGGCTCAAGCGCTCGCTGATGTCTGGCGATAGCGCCGACCTCTCGGCTGACGCGCGCGAAGTCGATGGCGCTCGTGTCCTCGGAGCGACCGTCGAGCTCGGTGACGCTGGCGCGCTTCGCGAGATGGCCGATCAGTTGCGAGACAAGCTCGCACCTGCGGTTATCCTGCTCGGATCCGCGAGCAAAGATGGCAAGAAGGCGTTGCTCGTCTGTAGCGTTTCGAAGGACCTTACCGGCAGGTTCCGAGCGGGTGACATCGTCAAAGCTGCAGCGATGGTCGTCGGCGGCAATGGCGGCGGGCGACCCGACTTCGCGCAGGCCGGAGGTACGGACCCAAGCAAGCTCGGTGAAGCGGTTACCAAGGTGTACGAGCTGGTAGGCGCCACCTAGATGTCGGCCAAATCCCAGGTCATTGGCGCCGGGCTCAACGTCTATCTCAATTCACGCCCCGCGAAGTACGCGCTCCACAACTTCGGCCGGTTGCTCCGAGGCGGACGTAGGCACGCCCGCCTCTACTACCGTGCCGACGACCCCTACAGCCACCTCTTGGTGCAGGCCGCACGGCGCTTGGCGAGCACGTACCCACTCGAGATCGCGATCATTCCGGTCGCCCACCCGAGCATCGCGGCCAACCCGGCGCCTGAGATGCTGCAGAACCACGCGATCCGCGACGCTACCCTCTTAGCCGAGAGTTATGGGCTCAGTTTTCCGCGCGACGCCGGGGCCCCGTCCGAAGACCGCGCCCGTCGCGCCCATGCGGTGCTTCTCGAACCTCGCCCCGCCGAAGAACAGTTGCAGATCGCCGCGGAGATCGGCGAGGCGGTCTGGCGCGAGGACGGTGCCGCGCTCGCTGCCATCGTCGAACGGTACGGGAGCGTGTCGGGCGAGGAGGTGCGGCCGGCGCTCGAAGCCAACTACGCCGCCCTCGAGCGTGCCGGGCACTACCAACCGGGAATGCTCTACTACGGGGGCGAGTGGTACTGGGGGATCGACCGGCTCCAGTACCTCGAGGAACGGCTCCGGCGGGAGGGGCTCGAAGGCAGCGTGGATCTCACGCGCGGCCCCGCGCCCCACCTCGGGTCGATCATTCGGGGAGCTGATGGAAGCACGCCGCGCATCGAGGCGTTCGTTTCGTTTCGGAGCCCGTATTCGTATCTTTCGATTCCCCAATTGATCGAGCTCCGGGATCGTTACGGCGTCGACATCACCCTGCGCCCGGTCCTCCCGATGGTGATGCGTGGCCTTGCCGTTCCGCGAGCGAAGAGGCTCTACATCGTGCACGACGCGAAGCGCGAGGCCGACCGCCAAGGGATCCCGTTCGGCCACGTATGCGATCCGCTCGGAAAGGGCATCGGCTACTGCATGGCGGTGTTCTTCAACTGCGCCGCTAGCAAGGGCCTCGAGCTCGAGTTTGCGCATTCGGTGATGCAGGGCATCTGGTCTGAGGCCCGAGATGTCGCCCATATTCCCGACCTCGTCTTTCTGGCGGAACGCGCCGGGATCAGCGAAGCCGAGGTGCGGGCAGCCATCGAGGACCAAGGCTGGAAGGACGAGGCCAAGGCCAATCGGGATGCGCTCACCGACCTGGGCCTCTGGGGGGTGCCCTCGATTCGAATCGGCTCCTATTCGACTTGGGGACAAGACCGCATTCCGATGCTCGAAGCCGAAATCGCTCGGTTTTCGACGCCGGTTTGACGTTCCTTTCGGGCGAAAGACTTTACGGGGCGGCGTTTTCCTGTGACATTGATCACGTGACCGTTCCTGAAGAGAAGCTGGCTGGGGTGGACCAGGCACTCGCGGAGCTCGGCAAGAGCGACGAGGAGATCTCCGAAATCCGCGATCGCTTCGCGACGGCGGAGCGGCTCGATCTGCAGGCGGTCGATGACGAACTAGGCGCCCTTTCCGAGGGCGTCGCGATCGACATGGCTCCGGCCAACGCGCACACCGCTCCAACCCGAGTGCCCGAAGCGGTCGAGGAAGACTGGGACGATGAGCACACCGAGGTCGAGATCATCGACGAGTCCGACTTCGTGTTGTTGGTCGACGAGGACGACCTCGAAGAGCTCGAGAAGGTTGGCGAGGACGACGCCTTGAAGACCCGCCCGCCCGCGATTCCTCACGAGGGCGAAGAAGGCGAAGGCGAAGACGATGATGGCTTCTTCAAGAAGCTCTTCAGTGGTCGCCGCACCAGCAATCGCCCCTAGTCGGTCCGGCCAGTAGTTAGAAGTAGAACGTTCCGCCGAACGTGAGCAGGGCGCCGCCCGACGTGTTGGTACCACGCGTACCGTCGAAGAACTCCGGACGCGGGTCGCTGTCGATTCGATGGCGAAGAAAGCAGAGCACGTCGACATTCAGCGCAAAAGCCGGTGCGAGCCGGAACTCGAGTCCGATGCCGGCTTGCCCGCCAACGTGCGTCATGCGGCGAACTTCGTTGAAGGTGTCGACACGGCCAAATGAGAGCCCAGGACCCAGCAAGAAGTAGACCTGAAGCTTGTGTTGCGGGTTGACGAAGAACAGCATGTTCGCGGTGAGCGGGATCTCGGTTCGGTAGAAGCCCTGGTAATCGTTCCCGGCGAAGTAGCCCGAGCCCAGGTCGATTCCGATGTGTTCTTTGGGCCGAAAGCGGAGCGCACCCGAGAAGCCGCCCATCACGATTTGAGGACCAAAGGTGCCACCGACGTCGAAGTGAAGCCCTACCTTGCGGTCTCGTTTGGGGGGAGGCTTCGCCACTTGAGCCTGCGGGGCGGGCGTGTGTTTGACGACGACGATCGTCGGGGGTTTGGTCTTGACCACGACGGGGGACGACGTGTCTGCGGGGGGGACGACAATGACCTCGGCGCGCGCGGCCTCCGTGCTGGTCAGCACGATGGCGAAGGCGATGATTGGAAGAATGACGAATCGGAGCATGGGGCCACCTCTCGCTTTTCTACGAGGGCGACCGCCAAAACATTCAAACGCGACGATTTAGCACCGAAAAAACCCCATTTCCGGCGATTCTTGGCGTCAGCGAACCGCGCGCCGGTCTTCGAGCGCGCGGCCCAGGGTCACTTGGTCGGTGAACTCGAGCTCTCCACCGTGCGGGACGCCGGCTGCGATCCGCGACACGCGCACCGGCGAAGACCCGAGGGCGTCCGCCACGTAGAGCGCCGTCGCTTCTCCCTCGACGTTCAACGGCGTCGCGACGATGATCTCTTTGACCTTCTCGTCGGCGATACGCCGATCGAGGGCGTCGAGTGGGAGCTGATCCGGTCCGATGCCGTCGAGCGGCGCCAGTAATCCGTGCAAGACGTGATAGCGCCCGCGGAAGCTTCCCAACGCTTCGAGCGCGATCAAGTCCGGCACTTTCGCGACCACGCAGATGACCGTCTCGTCACGGCGAGGGTCTTGGCAGATGGTGCACCGTGACTCGGCGCCGTAGTTGCCACAAAGCTCGCAGCGCGTGACCTCGCCGTGGATCGTGCTGAGCGCGCGGCCGAGCGCATCGGCGTACTGCGCATCTCCTTCGAGGACATGAAAGGCCAGTCGTGCGGCGGTCCGCTCGCCGACGCCGGGCAGGCGAGACAGCAACGAGATCAACGATGCAATCGGATCGTTCGGCATCATCGCTCAGCCGAGCCCGGGAATCGAAAGGCCCCCCGTGATCTTTTCGATCTCCGCATCGACGTGCTCGCGTGCCTTCGTGAGCGCCGCATTGGCGGCTGCGACGACGAGGTCCTGCACCATCTCGAGGTCTTCTTCTTGGAGCAAGGCTTTGTCGATTCGGATCTCGGCAAGCTCGGGAATACCGTTGGCCACGGCGGTCACCTTGTCGTTCCCCGCGCTTGCTTCGAAGGTCTCTTCTTTGAGCTCTTCTCGACGCATCTCGACCTTGCGCTGGACACGGCCAGCCTGCCGCACGAGCTCTCCCATTCCGCCACGAAAATTCATTCGACCCTCTCAGTCTGCTTCGATGTGTACTTTCAGCTTTCCAGCCGATTCGGGAAATACATCGACGGCGTCGCGAACCACAGGGTGGTTGAGCGCCTCTTTGCGCTTGGCCTCGACTTCCGCCTCTTTTCGCTGAGCTGCGACCGCCGCCACGGTCTTGGTGGCCGCCTCACCCTGAGCATCGAATCGAATCTCGATTTCGGGGCGTGCGCCAAGCTGCTGTTCGGCGATTCGGACGATCGCGGCGATCGACTCGGGCGACTCTGCTTGGCGCCCGTAAAACGAACCGTCCTTGAAGGACAGGACGATCCGGTCGGGGCCCACTGCTTTGGGAATCCCGTGCTCGAGCACGGCGGCGAGGGCCGGTTGCTGCTGCTCGAGCGTGCCGACCAGCTCTTCCCATTCCTGAAGCGCCGCTCTGCGGATAGGCGTGAGCACCTCACCGCTGCTCGTGTGAAAGCCGCCCGAGTGTTTGGTGGCGGGCATGATCGGTTGGTCGGGTTCCTGCGGCTTGGACTCAGGCTCCGGTTTGGCTTCCGGTGTTGCTTCGGCCTTGGGCTCCGGCTTGGCTTCAGCCTTCGGCTTGGCGGGACGCGGCGCGGGTTTGGGATTCGTTTTGCGAGGGCGAGGGCTGCCCGATGGGCCTCCCGCGGCGCCCGGGTTGCCTTGAAGTCCTTCGAGCCGGGCGAGAAGCTCCGACACCGATTGAAGGGGAGGTCGCGTCGCGACGCGCACCAGTCCCATCTCGAGCATGAGCTTCGGGTTGGGGCTTTGAGCCATCTCGTCCATGACGATTGAGGTTGCTCGAAATGCGCGTTGGAGCTCGAGAATGTCGATGTCATTGATGAGGGCTTCGGCAGCCTCTCGCTCTTCGGGGACCCATTCGGCCGGGTCGCCTGCGCCGAGCTTGAGCACGACGAGGTCGCGCACCAGTTGAAGCAACTGGCGAGCGAAGTGTTGCATGTCGACGCTCTTGTCGGCGAGGCCGTCGATGGCTCCGACCACCCCGGCGCCGTCGCCTTCGAGCACCGCACGGGCGACGTCATAGAGGGCCTCGCGTGCTGCAATTCCGAGGCTCGCAGCCACGGTGTCCGCGGTGATTCGGTCGTCGGAGATCGCGACGAGTTGATCGAGCAAGGTCAGGGCGTCGCGCATCGACCCGGCCGCCTCGCGGGCAACCACCGAGATCGCCTCGTCGTCCGCCGACAGAGTCTCTGCGTCGAGAATCGAGCGGACTCGCTCGGCGATCAGCCGGTGCGGGATCAGCCGAAAGTCATACTGCTGGCATCGCGAGCGAATTGTCACCGGCACCTTGTGGCTCTCGGTGGTCGCGAAGATGAACTTCACGTGGTCCGGCGGCTCTTCGAGTGTCTTCAGAAAGGCGTTGAATGCGCCCGCCGACAGCATGTGAACTTCGTCGACGATCACGATTTTGTAACGGTCCCGCTGCGGCCGGTAAGGGAGCGACTCCTGCAGCCGTCGCACGTCCTCGACGCTGTTGTTCGAAGCGCCGTCGATCTCCTGGACGTCGACGTCGACGCCCGCGGTGATCTCGAGGCACGGGGCGCACTCATTGCACGGGGTCGGCGTAGGGCCCTTCTCGCAGTTGAGGGCCTTGGCGAGCAGGCGGGCCGTAGTGGTCTTTCCGACGCCACGAACCCCCGTGAACAAGAAGGCGTGTGCCACGCGATCGGCGTGGATGGCGTTGCCGAGCGTCCGCGCGACGTGCTCCTGACCGACCAGGTCTTCGAAGCTTTGCGGACGGTATTTCCTCGCGAGAACGGTGTACGCCATCGAGCGAGCGACCCTATCACGGTCGCCAGCCCGGCGCAGCCGTGCTTACTGACCTGGCGCAGCCACGCTCACTCGGCGGTATCTGGCTCCGGCGCTTCCTCGGCGTCCAAGAGCTCTTCGACCTCTTCGTCCTCGAGCTCCTCGCCCTCGAGGTCCTCGTCTTCGAGCTCCTCGTCATCCTCGGCCTCTTCGTCGGCCATGGCTTCCCGCATCATTTCTTCCATGGTGGGCATGCCGCCGGCGGCCTCGCCGCGATCGTCTACGCCGTCACCATCTTCGTCGACCATCGCGTTGGGGTCTCCGCCCATGATCGCGTTGCCGAGGCCGACCGAAAGCTGTGGGTACCAGGTGATGATTCCGAGACCGATCAACATCAAGCCGACGAAGGGTGCGACGGCACGAATGACGTGGCCGAGGCCCTTCTCATAGAGCGCGCTAGCAACGAAGAGGTTCAGGCCGACCGGCGGCGTGAGGTAGCCGATCTCCAGGTTGACGATGAAGATGATGCCGAAATGCATCGGATCGACGCCCATCGAGGCGGCGATCGGCGCCAACAACGGCACGAAGACGAACATCGCGCTGAGGATGTCCATCATCATTCCGACGGCGAGGAGGATCAGGTTGAGCAGCAAGAGGAACTGCCAGTACTCGAGATCCTTGCCCTGAATCCATTCGACCATGAGCGCCGGGATCTCTTCCTTCTCGAAGAACTCGCCGAGTGCGAGCGCCATGACCATGATCACGAGGAAGGAACCGAGGAACACACCCGTCTCCCCGAAGATGGCGGGGATGGCTTTCAGCTTGAGCGCGCGGTGCAGCCAGACCTCCACCACGACCGCATAGGCGACGCTGACAGCCGATGCTTCGACCGCGTTGAAGATGCCGCCGTAGATGCCGCCGAGGATCAAGATCGGGAACATCAGGGCCCAGAAGCCGTCTCGGGCGGCGGCGACCAGCTTCTTGAACTTGAACGGCGAGGTCGGGACCTTGTCGACGATGCCCTGGTAGAATGAGTAGCCGATCAGAATCGAGCCCATCACGAGCCCAGGACCAAACCCCGAAGCGAACAGACGTTCGACCTCGATCACGGCGGTCTGGTTGACGATCGGGTACACGATCATCGGGATCGACGGCGGAATCAGAATGCCTAGCGAACCCGCCGACGTGAGCAAGCCATGGGAGAAGCGCTCTCGGTAGCCCTCCGCGATGAGGGCCGGTCCCATCATGGTGCCGATCGCGACCACGGTTGCCGGGCTCGAACCGCTGATCGCGGCGAAGAGCATACATGCGAGGACGCCGCTCATCGCCATGCCACCGGGCACCCATCCGATGAAAGCATGCGCGAAGTCGATCAAGCGCTGGCTGATCTGGCCCCTGCTCATGACCGCGCCGCTCATGATGAAGAACGGGATGGCAAGCAGGGTAGGGCTGTCGGCAAGGCTGCGAATGCCTTCGATGACGATCGTGAACTGGTTGATGTCTCTGAAATCGCTCCAGAGGAAGAGGCTGCCGAGGGTCGCAATGCCGATGAGCACAAAAAGCGGCGAACCTACGAGTGCCGCACCGATGATGGCCGACGCCAGCAGGCCGCCCTTACCGAGGAACGGCAGGAAGATGACGATGGCCACCATGATGAAAAAGGGGAGCTTCCGCTCGCGAACCTCGGTCATCCTTCTGCTCCTTCCTTCGAGGCTTGCGCCGCCGCAGCGGCTATGGCCGCGTCTTCGGGAGCAGCGCCGTACGAGCCGCCCATGATGGAGCTAAAGGCGGCGCCGATGTAGCGAATCATCGTCATCGCGAACGCGGCAGGAACCGCGATCGTCGCCACCCAATCCGGAACGTTGGTTTGCTCGAAGCGACCCTCGAGCATGAGCGCTTCTGTGGCGTACTCGTAGCCGAGCAGTGCCATGAAGCAGCAGAACGCAGCGGTGAAGAGAAAGCCGACCGCGTCCATCCAACGCGACATGGACGGAGGGACGACTCGTTTCAGCGCGCCTACTTGAATGTGTTTGCCCTGGTGCGCACACACGCTTGCGCCGAGGAAGCCGACCCAGAGCAGCATGATCAGGGAGAGCTCTTTGGACCAGCTATAGCCGTCCGGGAAGTAGTTGAGCGTGATGTAGAGGTACACCGCCGTGACGACCAAGAAGGCAATGAGCTTCTTCGTCAAGCCCGGCGCGCGCTCGCGAAACAGGTTGAACAGCCAAGCGGCAGAACAAAGCGAGTAGAGCAACAGGTAGAACCAACGCGACTCGACATCCGGTCGAATCATGATCCATCCCAGGAGGCCGAAGCCGGCGCAGGCGAAGACGGTTTGAATGATCGGCTTGCTGCGCGATTGCTTTCCGGGCTCCGCGGCGTGCTCCTCCGCGGTCCAAAACGCGAAGTACACGAGGCCCACGCCGATGATCCCGCTGACGATCGGGCCCATCGTCGTCAGGGTTTGCATCCCCTCCGGGCTCTCGACACCCAAGATGCGAGCCGCGAGCTCGGCGACCTTGCTGTCCGGCGCGGCGAGGCGTCGGTACATGACGTCGAGAAAGACCATCACCGCCGACACGCCGAGGAACGTCCAGAGGATCCCCATCTCGATGGCGAAGATCCAATCGTCTATCCGCCGAATGATGCCAAACCGACCCTCATAGGGGCTCTCTTCGCCCGATTCCGCCATAGCGTCGGACGGTACGTTTGATCGCCCTGGCAATCAAGACTTGTTGCGGTAGGGTCGCGAAAGAGCACATGCGTACAGTCATCCACTTCGACATGGACGCGTTTTTTGCGTCGGTCGAACAACTGGACAACCCAAATTTGCGCGGGAAGCCGGTTTTGGTTGGTGCCCGCTCGCGCAGAGGCGTCGTGACGGCCGCCTCTTATGAGGCGCGCCCGACCGGGGTTGGGTCGGCCATGTCGATGGTAGAGGCGCTGCGCCGGTGTCCCGAGGCGATCGTCGTTCCGCCACGGCGGGCGCGCTATTCGGAGCTGAGTTCCAGGGTTTTCGAGGTGTTTCGCCGCTACACGCCGCTGGTCGAGGGCCTGTCGGTAGACGAAGCCTTCCTCGATGTGACCGGCAGCCAGGCCCTCTTTGGAGACGGGCCCGAGATCGCCCGCCGCATCAAGCAGGACGTTTCCTCCGAGATCGGGCTAACCGGGTCGGCGGGCGTCGCGCCAAACAAATTCGTCGCGAAGATCGCCAGCGACATGGACAAACCCGATGGGCTGACCGTGGTCCCACACGATGGAGGAGCCGAGTTTCTCGCTCCGCTTCCTTTGGAGCGGATGTGGCGAGTGGGGCCCAAGGCCAGGGTGAAGCTTCGTGCGGCCGGTCTACAGACCATTGGAGACCTCGCGCGCGCGGACGCGCGCACGCTCCAGCACTTGCTCGGGAGTTGGGGGCCCGTTGCGCGGGATCTCGCCCGGGGGCTGGACGAGCGGCCCGTGGTCGTGGGCTCGCCGCCGAAGAGCCTCGGAAGTGAGACGACCTTCGAGCACGATCTCACGACGGCTGAGGCACTCCTCAAGCCAATCCTGCGACAGTCGATGCAGGTCGCCGACCGTCTCGTCAACAAGGGGCTGTGGGCGCAAGTGGTCACGCTGAAGATCAAGTACGGGGATCATCGCATTCGCACCCGCCAAGCACGCCTGTCGAGGGGAGTCGCGGACACCGACGCGATTTTCGAGGTGGCCGGCGATCTGCTCACGCGCTTCGACGCGCTCGACACTGGCGTGCGCCTCACCGGGGTGTCGGTTTCGTCATTGACCAAGCATCCCGATGCCGAGCTGTTCCCCGACGAGGAGCGGGCGCGGCGGGAGCGACTGGCAGCGACGACACGAGCGTTGCGCGAACGGTTCGGAGCGGCGGGCGTGACGCGTGCTTCCTTGATTACCAATCCCGTAGATGCGCGGGATTAGCGGCGCTAGAAAATTCGCGCAATCTCGCTATCGGGTGCTGCCATCGAGAGTTGCGTTGACACCGTCGGGCCGTGCCTCTACGGTCCCGTCTGTTGCGTGCAACACGCACTGCTTTAGGAGCCCCACCGGATGAACGCGCGACACACTAAGTTCATCTTCGTCACAGGGGGTGTTGTCAGCTCAATCGGAAAAGGCTTAGCCGCCGCTTCGATGGGCGCGCTCCTCGAGGCACGAGGATTACGGGTCACCAACATGAAGTTGGACCCGTACATCAACGTCGACCCCGGCACGATGTCGCCCTTCCAGCATGGAGAGGTGTTCGTGACCGACGATGGCGCGGAAGCCGATCTCGACCTCGGTCACTACGAGCGCTTCACCAAGGCGACGATGACCAAGGCGAACAACTTCACCACAGGGCGTATCTACGACTCGGTGATCGCGAAGGAGCGGCGCGGAGAGTACCTCGGACCCAC
>Ga0233409_10000064_pt1 | contig 15703 bp, 16 predicted proteins | sample Na_oxic_13_MG_FD_179871 | JGI IMG/M metagenome (GOLD analysis project Ga0233409, IMG submission 179871) | Seawater microbial communities from Saanich Inlet, British Columbia, Canada - Na_oxic_13_MG | ecosystem: Environmental > Aquatic > Marine > Inlet | place: Canada: British Columbia... | reverse complement strand
CTTCACGCCAAACCCAATCGCGACTGGACAACCGAGCTCGCGCTGCAACGCGCCGGCGCGCTCCGATGCGCTCGCCAGATCGACCGCCTTGGAACCCGTCACGCCGGTCATCGAGACGTAGTAGATGAACGATGTCGCCGCTGCCGCTGCCTGCGCAATGCGCTCCGGGTTGCTCGTCGGCGCCACGAGGGGAACGAAGTCGAGACCCTTTCCGACCGCAGGCTCTCTCAAACCAGCGCTTTCCTCAGGCGGGAGATTGACGACGAGAAATCCGTCGGCGCCGCTGTCGGCCGCGTCGTCGGCAAGCTTGTGCTCGCCGTACGCAAGGATCGGGTTGTAGTAACCGAAGAGCAGAATCGGCACGTCGGTGCGGGCTCGGATCGCCCGCACCGTCTCGAGGACCTTGGAGAGGGTGGTCCCGCCGCGCAGCGCTCGCTCGGCTGCCCGTTGAATCGCGGGCCCGTCGGCGGTCGGGTCGCTGAAGGGGACACCGAGCTCGATTACATCGGCGCCCGCTTCGGCGGCGGCAACGACGAGGTCCGCCGTCGTGCTCAAATCGGGATCGCCCGCGCACAGGTAGATCACCAGTGCCGCGCGGTTTTCCTTTCGGGCGTTCTCGAACGCGTCAGCAATGCGGCCCACGTGCGTCAGCCCCTTTCCTCGAGCTTTTCGAGCACCGTCTCTAGGTCTTTGTCACCGCGGCCCGACAGGCACACCAAGATGTCGGCGTCCGGCCCAAGCGCCTTGGCGACCGTCGGCAAATACGCGAACGCATGGCTGGTCTCGAGCGCGGGGATGATCCCCTCGGTGCGGCAGAGCTGCTGAAACGCGTCGAGCGCGGCGTCATCCGTCACCGACCCGTACGTGGCGCGCCCAGTGTCTTTGAGCCACGCGTGCTCTGGCCCCACACCGGGATAGTCGAGGCCGGCACTGATCGAATGCGCTTCGACAATCTGCCCGTCGGCGGTTTGAAGCACGTAGCTCTTCGCGCCGTGCAAGACGCCCACGCTGCCCGCACACAACGGGGCCGCGTGGTGGCCGGTCTCGATGCCCTCGCCAGCAGCTTCGACGCCGATCAGGCGAACTGACTCGTCGTCGATGAATCCTGCGAAGATGCCCATCGCGTTCGAGCCGCCGCCAACACAGGCGACGACCGCATCGGGAAGCTTGCCGGCCTGCTCGAGCATCTGCTCCCGCGCCTCTTGGCCGATGACCGCTTGGAAGTCGCGCACGATCACTGGGTACGGGTGCGGACCCGCCACCGAGCCGACGCAGTAGTGCGTAGTGCGGACGTTGGTGACCCAATCGCGGAGAGCCTCGTTCATCGCGTCCTTCAAGGTCGAGGATCCCGAAGTGACCGAGTGCACCTGCGCGCCCAGCAGCTCCATCCGTCGCACGTTGGGCGCCTGGCGGCGGACGTCTTCCGCCCCCATGTAGACCTCACAGGGCAGCCCCATCAGCGCACAAGCCGTCGCGGTGGCGACGCCATGCTGGCCCGCTCCGGTCTCGGCGATGATCCGGGTCTTTCCCATCCGCTTAGCCAGCAAAATCTGGCCAAGCGTGTTGTTCACCTTGTGGGCGCCGGTGTGGCAGAGATCCTCACGCTTGAGCCAGATCCGACACCCGATCTCCTCCGAGAGACGGGACGCAAAATACGTGGGCGTCTCGCGCCCGGCGTACTGGTGGAGGAGCACATCGAGCTCCGCCTGAAAGGCCGGATCCCGCTGAGATTCCTGGTAGGCCTGCGTCAGCTCGTCGAGCGCGGGCATGAGGGTCTCGGCGACATAACGTCCACCGTAAGGACCGTAGCGCCCAGAAGCCGGTTCGGGGGGTTGCATGAGGCGCGGAACGTAGCGCATAGGAGAGGCCTGTGCATGCGTATGAGTGAGCCCACCAAGACGACCCCGCCGCCGCTCGACCGGCCGGCCTACGAGCGCCTGTTGCAGCGCGCATCATTCCTGCGTGAATGGTTGCAGCCGACGATCGAGGGAATCGAAAACATTCCTTCAGAAGAAGGCGCGCTGTTGGTCACCAACCACGGCCATTTCGGCATCGACCTTCCGGTCCTTCTCACACTCATCCTCGAGGGGACCGGCCGAGGGGTTCGTTCGCTTGGCGATCGGGTCGTCTTTGCGACTCCATTCTTTCGCGACTGGGCGCACATGATGGGGGCGGTCGAAGGTGAGCCCACGGCAACCGTCCGACTGTTGCAAGACGACCAACTCGTCTTGGTGTATCCGGGCGGCGCCAGGGAGGCGCTCGGCGACCCCAAGGACGCGTACCGCTTGCAGTGGGAGAGCAGCCACGGGTTCATTCGGACGGCCCTGCGGGCGCAGAAACCGATCATCCCAATCGCGGGCCTCGGAAACGAGGAGCTCTACGTCCAAGTCGTTTCGCAGGAGCGCGTTCGGCAGAGCGGTGTGGGCCGCTTCATCTCGAAGGTCCTCGGGGACAAGTATGTGACACCCATCTACATGGGCCTCGGACTGCTCCCGTTTCCGGCGGAGCTCCACTACATCGTCGGCGAGCCGATCCGCTTGCCCTATGGCCCGGAGGCTGCCGAGGATCCTGAAATCGTCGCGCAGCTCCACCGGCAGGTAGCGGAAGCCGCACAGCAACTGATCGACCGAGGCCTCGAAGAGCGCAAGATCGCTGACGCTGACGCTGACGCTGACGCTGACGCTGACACTGACACTGACACTGACACTGACACTGACACTGACACTGACACTGACACTGACACTGACACTGACACTGACACTGACACTGACACTGACACTGACGCCGGCACCTCCCGGGATCGACTCGTGGTATAGTTCGCGGCCCCGGGGGGAAGCGTGGCGTATAGGCTCTACCGAAGAACATTCACCAAGCTCAGCCTGCTCACCGGCGCCGGCGTGCTGGTTCTCCCTGCGTGCAGCGACGATTCAGCGACGCCTAATGGCACCGTCACGCTCACTGCCGACGAGCGTGAGCTCATGGAGCGCTTTGCAGAGGTCTACGTGCCGACCGACGGCACCTCGCTCAAGCCGCGATCGGACGTTCCGGTGGTCGACAACATAGAGCACGCGTTTTCGCTCATGGACGGTCCGACCCTCGAGCAGGTGCGCATCGGGCTCAAGCTTTTCAACTACGGTGCGATCCTGATCGGTTTTCACTTCACCCGTTTCGTCCATCTCTCGGTCGAGCAGCGGCTCGGTTACATCGAGCGATGGGAAGAAGGCATGGAGATCCAACGCGGGATCTCTACCGTTCTCAAAAAGCTGATGTGCTACGGGTACTGGAAGGACGTCGAGGCCGGCCGCGCGATTGGTTACCAGGGCCCGGTTTCGGAAGCAGGCGGCATTCCCAGCCTGGGCAATGCGCCGATGCCCCAAGTCCCGAGCGAGTGACCGCCATGGCAGACGAACCCAGAACGACGGCCGAGCGGCGCCCGATCTTGAAAGTCACGCAACCGAGCGAGATGCCGGACGCCGGGCTCACCCTCGACGCGGACGTCGTGGTCATTGGTTCGGGCGCCGGAGGCGCGGTGACGGCCTACGAGCTGGCACGGTCGGGAGCGAAAGTCGTGGTGCTGGAAGCAGGGCCGCACATCCCGTCCGGCCGGTTTCAGGAGCATGCCCCAACTGCGCTCGAGACCTTGTACGAGGACCATGGGAATCAGACGAACACGACGGGCGACCTGCCGATCCTTCAAGGAAGGTGCGTTGGAGGTTCGACCGTCGTCAATGCCGCTGCGTGCTTCCGCGTGCCGGACCAGGTCTTGCAAAATTGGACCGAGGAGCACGGCCTCGACAATCTCTCGCCCCAGGCGCTGGCTCCCTACTTCGAACGAGTCGAGCGAAACCTCTCCGTTCATCAAAACCAGCCACACGAGGTCAACTACAACGGGCGTCTGCTGATCGAAGGCGCACAGAAGATCGGGATTCCGGCGGCTCCCATCTCTCGCAACATCAAGGATTGCGCGCTGACCGGGCATTGCGTCTCCGGGTGCAAGACCGATCGCAAGCAATCGATGCTCGTAACCTATCTGCCGTGGGCGAGCGAGCTCGGCGCAACGATTCTGAGCGGCACACGCGCTGAAACTTTCGAGATCAGCAATCGCCGCGTCACAGCGGTCAACGCGGTCGCCACCGATTCGAGTGGCAAGATGAAGCCGGTTCGAGTCGAGGCGGCTCTGGTCGTCGTGGCCGCCGGCGCGGTGCAGACCCCCCTCCTGTTTCAGAAGAACAAGATCGGAAACAGCAGCGGCCAGGTTGGGCACAACTTCGCGTGCCATCCGTCCCTTGCGGTATTTGGCGAGCACGACAAAGAGGTCTACGCGTGGGTCGGCGCCACCCTGAGCGCGCAAGCGGGCGACTTCGAGAACCCCCTCAAAGGCGGGTACTTACTCGAGGCCGGGATGGTCGGCCCCGTCATCACCAGTAGTTGGATCGACGGCGGCATCGGCCGCGACTTCGTCGAGTTCATGGAGAACTCCAAGAAGATGCAAGCTGCTGTCACACTGATCCACGACCACAACGTCGGCCGCGTCTACCTCGAGGGCGATCGCAAGCGCATCGACTACGACCTCGACGATCGCGACTTCGAATCGATGCGCGAGGCGCTGCGCGGGACGGCGCGAATCTACTTCGCGGCTGGGGCGCACCGGGTGTATCTGCCCACGACGCGCCGAACGACGATCGAAAGCGCGGAGCAAGTCGACTCTGTGATCGATAGCCTGACGAACGGAAAGCACCGGTACCGTATGACGTCGTACCATCCGCAAGGCACGATGCGGATGGGCGCAGACCCCACAAAAAGCGTGGTTGCGCCGGACGGCCGCTGTCACGACCTCGACAACGTGTACGTCCCGGACGCAAGCCTGTTTCCGTCATCACTACTCGTGAACCCGCAGGTCACCGTGTACACGATGGCGAGCTACATCTCGGACCGGATCCTGGCGCGCGGCTAGCTACTGCGTTTTTTGAACTCGGGCGAAGCACCAGATGCCGCCGTCGGCTTCGACGAGCTTCCAGCCTTCTCCACCGAGACCGGAGAACTGTTTCGTCATCGCGTCGGGTTTCTTGGCCGGACGGACACACTTGTACTCCCACTTGTGCGAGCCCCATTTGCCGTGGCATCCGTGGTGCGCCTTGCCCTTGCCGCAGTGGGCGCATGCCTTGCCCTGTTTGCAGTGCGGGCAGGTCTTGCCCTCCGTGCAATGCGGACAGTCTTTACCCGCCGCGCAATGCGGACAGTCGGAGCCCTGTGCACAGGTTTGACAAGACACGGCCTTGCCATCGGTCTGCGATTCGGCGGGGGTACCGCCAAAGGCGAGCCACATCACGCCGGCGGTGAGAACAGAAGCTAGAAGCACAGAACGCATGAATCCTCCTCGAGTTGAAGCGGGCAGCCTAGCACGAACAATTAGCCCTTCTAAAGAGGGGTCTGACCCCTTTTTGGGAGGGTTAATTTTTGGCGGCGGTTATGAAGGCTTGGACTTGGGCGTGGTCTTTTTGACCGGGGGCCATTTCTACCCCGGAGGCTACGTCTACGCGGAAGGGGTTCACGGCTTGGATGGCTTCGGCGACATTGTCAGGGTTGAGACCTCCCGCCAGGGTCAGCTTCCGCTCCTTCGCGACCGCCGCTGCGATGTCCCAATCGAAGGTACGGCCGGTGCCGCCGGGCATGCCCGGCACGCTGGCATCAAGCAGGAGATGCTCGCCGGGATAGGTTCGGGCGAGCTCGATTGCGGAGCCGTCTTTCACGCCAATCGCTTTGTATGCATTTGGAAGCAGCTCCGCGAGCAGCTCGGGAGGCTCCGCACCGTGCAACTGCGCCCATTGAATCCCGGTGTCGCGCAGGGTCTCGCGAATCTGCTCGAGGGTGAAATCGACGAAAACCCCGACCATGACGGCACGGTCGCGAGCGCCCTCGACGATCGCGCGGGCCGTCGGGACGTCAACGCATCGAGGCGAGCCCGGCCAAAAGTTGAGACCGATCGCGTCGGCGCCTGCGTCGATGCAACGCACTGCGTCGTCGACCGTCGTTAGCCCGCAGATCTTGACCTCAACCATAACCCGAGGATGCGCCGACAGTGTCTCATCGTCCAACCTCCCGATAACCACTTGCGGACCAGGGAACCCCGCCCTAGAACGCGTTCCAGTTTGGCTCGGAAGGACGGGCGTTACGGAGCCTGCGGGACTAGAATCGACAATCGAGCATGGAACCATCTGCCGCTGCGCGCGTTCAGCCCAGTCCGCGTGAAACCCTAGACTCCGTCATCATCCGATTCGCCGGCGACTCCGGCGACGGGATGCAACTCACCGGTAGCCAATTCACCACTGCTACGGCCGACGCCGGAAACGATCTTTCGACGTTTCCAGACTTCCCCGCGGAGATCCGCGCGCCGGCCGGCACGACCTACGGTGTGTCCGGCTACCAAATCCACTTCGCGTCGCACGACGTACAAACACCCGGGGATGCCCCCGATGTCCTCGTGGCGATGAACCCTGCCGCGCTCAAGGTCAACAGCGAGGTGCTCAAGACAGGTGGCTTGCTCGTGGTCAACAGCGGGGCGTTCACCGCGAACAATCTCAAGAAGGCCGGCTACGAGGTGAATCCGCTCGAAGACGGCTCGCTCGATCGCTTTCGTGTATTGGCGCTCGACGTCACGAAGATGACCCTCGACGCAGTGAAAGAGGTCGGCCTCGGTTCCAAAGACGCCAACCGCTGCAAGAACATGTGGACGTTGGGCCTCATGTATTGGCTCTTCGGCCGCGAGCGCGATCAAACGGTTGGCTGGCTCAAGAACAAATTCGCGAAGCGCCCCAAGCTCGCTGAGGCAAACATCGCAGCGCTCAACGCCGGCCACATCTACGGCGAAAACGCGGAATTGCCCCACGGAATCAACGCGTATCAGGTGCCGTCGGCGAACCTGGCGCCGGGCGAATACCGCAATATCAGCGGCAACGAAGCGACCGCGTGGGGCCTGGTCACGGGCGCGAGGCTTGCCGGCCTCGAGGTCATGTACGGCTCCTACCCGATCACGCCGGCGTCGAGCCTGTTGCACAACTTGGCGCGTCTCAAGCACTTTGGCGTGACGACATTCCAGGCCGAAGACGAGATCGCTGCGGTCGCGGCGGCTGTCGGAGCAAGCTTCGGTGGCTCGATCGGCGTCACGGGCACCTCCGGTCCGGGCGTCGCATTGAAGTCCGAAGCGATTGGGTTGGCGATTATGGCGGAACTGCCATTGGTCATCGTCAACGTCCAGCGTGGTGGGCCTTCAACCGGGCTTCCGACCAAAACCGAACAGTCCGATCTCTTCCAGGCGGTCTGGGGGCGCAACGGCGACGCGCCACTCGTAGTGCTGGCCGCCGCAACGCCGGGCGACTGCTACTACATGGCGATCGAAGCGATTCGCGTCGCGGCAACATACATGACGCCGGTCATTTTGCTCACCGACGGCTATCTCGCCAACAGTGCAGAGCCTTGGCTACTGCCCGACGTCGACGCGCTCAAGCCATTCCCGGTCGCGTTCCACCAGGAGCCCGAGGGCTTCCATCCCTTCTCGCGGGACGAGGAAACTCTAGCCCGCGTGTGGGCCGTGCCGGGGACGCCCGGTCTCGAACACCGAATCGGAGGGCTCGAGAAAGACCGGAGCACCGGCCATATTTCCTACGACCCCCACAACCATCACCTGATGACCAGCGTTCGGCACGACAAGATCGCGGGCATCGCAAGGGACGTCGCACCGGCAAAGGTCGACCAGGGTGACAACCACGGCGACTTATTGGTCGTCGGCTGGGGATCGACCTACGGCTCGATCAGACAGGCGGTAAGCGTGCTGCGCGAGAAGGGCCACCAGGTATCGCACCTGCACCTTCGCAACATCTGGCCCCTTCCCGAGGGGCTCGGACACTTGCTTGATTCGTTCCATACCGTCCTGGTCCCCGAGCTCAACAACGGACAGCTGGTGAAGCTGCTTCGCGCCGAGTACCCGGTCGACGCCGTGAGCTTGCCCCGAGTGACAGGGCTGCCCTTCCGCATTGGCGGCCTCATCCAAGCGATGGAAGAGCGTCTGCACGGGAGCGCGATATGAGTCCCAAGTCGCCGAAGAAAGAATACACCCGTAAAGACTTCGCTTCCGATCAGGAAGTTCGCTGGTGCCCCGGCTGCGGCGACTACGCGATTCTCGCCGCCGTGCAGCGAACCCTGCCGAGCCTGGGATCGACCCCAGAGAACACCGTGTTCATTTCCGGCATCGGCTGCTCGAGCCGGTTCCCCTACTACATGAACACCTACGGGTTTCACACGATCCACGGTCGCGCGCCTGCGATCGCGACAGGGCTCAAGCTCGCCAACCCCAAGCTCGACGTCTGGGTGATCACCGGTGACGGCGACGGGCTGAGCATTGGCGGCAACCATCTGCTTCACGTGTTGCGCCGCAACATCGACCTACAGATCATGCTGTTCAACAATCAGATCTATGGCCTGACGAAGGGGCAGTACTCGCCGACCTCGCAGGTCGGCAAGGTCACTCCTTCGAGCCCGCTCGGTTCGATCGACCAGCCAATGGTGCCGGCGCGTTTCGCGTTGGGCGCGCGCGCGACTTTCGTGGCTCGAGCTTTCGACACCTCGAAAAAGCTCCCGGAGGCGTTGAGCGCGGCGCGCGAGCACAAAGGCGCATCGTTCATCGAGATCCTCCAGAACTGCCCCGTCTTCAACGACGGAGTCTTCGATCTGATCACGGATCGAAAGACTGGCCCGGCCTACCAACTTTGGCTCGAGCACGGCCAACCGATGAAGTTCGGGGCCAACGGCGAGAAAGGCCTCCGGTTGAAGCCGGAAACGCTCAGCCTCGAGGTCGTGACGATCGGCGAGGACGGCGTCACCGAGCAGGACATCGTCGTTCACGACGAGACCAACGCTTCGCTTGCGTGGATGCTCACCGACCTACCCGAGGTCGTCGCGCTCGGCGTGCTCTATCGTCAGCCAGGCCCCGTCTACAACGAGAGCATTGCAACCCAGCGCGACCTCGCGGAGGACCGGTTCGGCAAGCCGGACCTACATGCCCTTCTTCGACAAGGGCACACCTGGACCGTTTCCTGACGCCGCGCCGTTGGACGTGGGCAACGTCAACACGATACGAAGGCCGTGCGGTTCGCGCACGCTCGCCGTGACGTAGCCGCCGGAACGCGACGCTAAATCTGCAAGCCTGGTCAGTTCGAACCCTACTTTCGGCCGTCGATCGAGCTTGGTGAATGGGGTGAACAAGGCGCGAAGCTCCTTCTCGCTCGGGCTCGCGCCGTCGTCTTCGATGGTCAACGCAGCGGCGGAGCCGACGACGCGCGTGGCAACGCGAAGCGATGTGACGGCCTTGGTCTGTGCCATGAATTGCGCCACTCCCGAGAGCGCCTCCCTAGCCATCCAAACATCCAGCTGGACCGTCGAGTCTTCGGCGCTCAGATCGAGCTCGGCGGGTGTTTCGAGCTCAGAAACCACGTTGGTCACGAGATCGTTGAGGGAAAGAGCCCGCGCGCGAAACGACGCTTCTCCTGCGAGGACGGCAAGTTGACGCATGAGCTCGCGCCCATCTTCCGCCGCATCGCGAACTTCGCCCATGTACTTCTCGAGCGCCTCCACGTTTGAAGCGTTCTTCTGTGCGAGATGCGCATTTCCGATGATCACCCCGAGGATGTTGTTGACTTCATGAACGACACCCGCCGCGAGGTCTCTCGCCGCCTGCATACCCTCCGGATGCAAGATGCCCTTCCCCGGAACCTGCGATTCGTCGGCGGCCATCGTCGTCAAACCTCGAGCAGCTTCTTCACGGCGCGGATGACCCGTGGTGCTTGAATCGGCTTTTCAATGTACGCGTTCGCGCCCAGCGCCAGCGCCCGGTCCCGATCGTTCGGCGCGCTTTCCGTGGTGATGATCACGATGGGGGTCTTCTCGTGCCGCGGGTCAGCCCGAACGTGCCGTACGAGCTTCAGACCGTCCATCACAGGCATGTTGACATCAGTCAACACGAGATCGAATCGCTGTGTGGCCAGTGCGCGGATGCCGGCCAGGCCGTTCTCGGCCACGACGACTTCCATTCCAGGGATTCGTTCGAGAGACTCTGCCAACATGTTGCGCATCGTCTTGGAATCTTCGACTACGAGGCAGCGGTACCGACGCATGGCTAACTCAATCCTACGATAGGACGCGGTGTGCTCAAAGTTCGAGCCTCATTTCGGTCCTGGCCGCGCGAGCTCGGCGAGCATGTCGCCGAGAGCCCAAATCCCCAGTGATTGATGCTGCACCCCGGACCGCTGCGCGGCCAGAGGCATTCCTGAAAGAACGGCCGTCTCAGGCGCTTCGACCAACACCGTTCCGCCTCGCTTCGAGATGGCACGCACTCCTTCCGCCCCGTCGTCCCCCATTCCTGTGAGCACGACGGCGATCGCCCTATCGCCGAGCACACGGGCCGCGGAGCTGAAGAGCTGATCAACCGAGGGGATGTAGTGGGAGCGTTGATCGGGAGCCACGACGCGAATCGCAGGTCCGCGATCCGAGGGAACGACCTCGATACACCGCCCTCCCGGGCAAACATAGGCATGCCCACGAGCGAGGCGCTCGTATTGCTTGGCTTCCGAGACCTGCACCACGCCGGTCCTGTCGAGGCGACCGGCAAACGTTCGGGTGAAGCGTGGCGGCATGTGCTGGGCGATGACCAGCGCGGCATCGACCTCCTCGTGCAGGTGGCGAAACAAGGTGACCAGCGCTTTCGGACCCCCGGTCGAGGCACCGATGACGATGACCTTGCTCGGCACCCTCTTGAGCACTGAGGGCTCCCGTACAGCGCTCGGCGTCTCGCGAACGTCGCCGTCGAGAGCTAGACCGCCGAGGGTCGTCCTGCGAAGGGCCAGGGGCGATAGTTGCTGGACGACACGCACTTTCTCGATGAGCTGCCTTCGAAAACTCTCGAGCGGGGCATCTGACCCCTGAGGCTTCTCGAGGAAATCGATCGCGCCGAGCTCGAGGGCGCGAAAAACGTTCTCCTTTGCCGATAGCCCGGACACCACCACGACGGGAAGCGGATTGCGATCCATCAGAAGTTGAAGAAACTCGAACCCATCTATCCGCGGCATCTCCAAGTCCAGCGTGATGAAGTCCGGCGGCTTTGCTTCGACGGCCCGCAGGGCATCTGCCCCGTCGCTTGCGACATCCACGCTCGAGATGCCCGGAATTTCCCCGAGGATCGCAGCGATCGTGCGCCGATTCAGCGAAGAGTCATCTACGACCAGTGCGCGGAGCTCTCTCACCTAGCGTCTCCTCGGAGGCAGCTCGGTGTACGGGATCGGCCGCCGATAGACGATGTCGGTGGTCAGCTGCGCGATTTCAAAGGCGGTGCTCGACCGGAGCAGCGACTCGCTGTGACCCAAAAGCAGGTAACCACCGCGATTCAACCGCTGGTAGATCGTGTCGAGAACGTTGCGGCGCGAGGCGTCATCGAAATAGATCAGGACGTTTCGGCAGAAGGTGACGTCCACGCGCCCCACGATGGCGGCGCGCCGCTGATTCATCAGGTTGAGGTGCCCGAAATGGCACATCGACCGGATACGCGGATGAACCTGTCTGCCTTCATCCGTGTCGATGAAGTAGCGCTCATATTCGGGAATCATCGCCCTGAAGCTCGCTGAGGTGTAGGTGGCCCCGCGTGCCTTACGCAACACGCGGCGCGAAATGTCGTTTCCAAATACGCGGATGTCCCAGCCCTCGAACAGACCGGTCGCGTCGATGAGCATTGCAATCGTGTAGACCTCTTCCCCGCTCGAGCATCCCGCGCTCCACACGTCGAGCCGCTTCGATCCGCGGGCGAGCGCACGCCCTCTAACCACGGGGAGAATTTCGTCGGTGAACGCTCGCAGTTGATAGGCCTCGCGAAAGAAATAAGTTTCGTTCGTCGTCAGAACCTCGGCGGCCGCTTCGAGCTCCGCGTCCGCTCTCGGGTGGTACTGCAAGTAGCGGTAGTATTCGGCGAAGTCATCGATGCCGAGGTCGCGAAGACGCTCCCGAAGACGCCGTTCGACGACGTACGCCGAGTCGTCCGCGAAGTAGATCCCACAGAATTGGTTCACGAAATCCCGAAGGAGGCGGAATTCCTTTAGGTCCAAGGTCGGCCCTGCGTCGTGCAGCAAGGTCACGTCAAACTCCGCGCAAACCGCTCTCGATGGCGTGCCGAACCATGGAATCGCTCTCGCTGGCTAGCGCCTTGGTTAGAAGCTTTCGCGTATGCTCGGTATCGAGATCGAGCAGCAGCTTGACCGCCAGCATGCGAACGTTCCACGCCGAGTGTTGGAGACCCCCGCCCACGAGCCGCTCGGCGTTGCGAACAGGCAAGGTGTGGGCTGCGCGGAGCCCGGCCTGAAAGACCTCGTCATCGGAGTGAGCGAGCGCGCGCTCGACGGACACGACGACTTCGGAATCCCCTAGCCACGCTAGGGCATCGAGCGCCGCAGCGATGACTACCGGCTCTTGGTCTTCTAGCAAGTCTCGAATTCGGGGAATGGCATCACTGGCGTCACGCCGCCCAAGAGCAAGAGCTGCCTCGGCCCGAATAGGAGGAAACGGGGAATCGAGCGCGGTGCTGAGCGGCCCGTTGGCCTCGGCGGTGCTCATCTGGCCGAGCGTTCGGACCGCCGCGATTTGAACGTCGATGTCCTCGTCTGCAACGGCATAGCCGATCAGTTGAGCCACGTCGGTCGCGTTCGCCATGGCAAGCGCCTGAACGACTGCTCGGCGTGTACGCGGATCACCGCTATGCAAGCCGCGTTTGAGCATTTCGACCGCGCCTCTGGAATCTAGACGGGAGAGCACGTGCGCGATGTCGGCGCCCCCAGGGCCGTCGAGGTCGGCGCGTTGGAGGGCCTCCTCCACGACGGTGGGCACTCGCTTGGCGAGCGCTTCGAGCGCGCTAGTTGCCGCTGCGCGAACGTGATGTGACGAGCTGCTCAAGCATTCGACGAGCGCGCGGCAGTCGCGTGGGTCACCCCACCAACGAAGGCTCTCGGCCGCGGCGGCTCGGACGGCGTCCGTTGCATCGGTCAGATCTCGCTCGATCAAACTGCGAATGCGATCGCGCGTGCCTTCTGAAATCGAGTCGAGATGCCGATAGCTCAGCTCCGCAGCAAGCTCGAGTGAGATTGCCCAAACCCGCGGCTCGCCACGGTGCTGCATCAGCAACGGCTCGATCAGCCCGGGGCCCCAATTCCGGAGGGCGTCGACGGTTTCGGCGTTGGCGACGTCATCGGCAACCGCTTGCAGAACGGCCTCGAGAGAGCTCTCGTCCCTGCACAGCACCGCAAGGTAGGCAGCACCTTGTCGAGTCGCCGTGTCCCCATGAAGGAGCGCCTCGTGGATCGCATGACGGAACGATTCGTTCGAGGCGCTCAATCGCTCGATCAATTCGGCGCGATGGGCCTCGGCCTCCTCGGCAAGCTCCGCGATGGCGCGAAGGGCCGCCGAGGACGTCTGAGGCGAAGCATCGGCCGCGAGCTCGAGAAGAAACTCCAGTGCTTCTGGCTCCCCAGTCCGTCCGAGAAGCTCAGCGGAAATGCGGCGAACGATTGCGTCATCGACCGCCGGTTTGAGCTCTTCCCAGGGAACACGGGTGCCCAACCGCGTCAGCCCCTCGACGATGGAGATGCGGAGAAACAGATGGGGCGTGGGCAGATGCTCCCGAAGAAGGCTTTCGGCGCGAGCGCCCCCGATGCAAACCAGGGCCTCCACGGCTGCGGCCGCCACGTTCGCATCTGAGCCTCGAACGAGCGATTCGAGCTGGTCGATCATCTGAGGATCTCGCGTCTTGCCCATCGCCTCGACGAGGAACTTCCGCACGCCCTCTCCCGCAGCTTCGCAAGCGCTGGCGAACTTCTCGGCGTTGCCCTGAGCGACCATCCCGAGGACTTCTATCGCTGCGTTGCGCAAACCAATGTTGTCGGTCTCGACCACTCGAATGAGAAGCGCGTCGATCAGCGCATCCTTCTCACGAGTTTGCGCCGCAAGCGAGATCGCTTCTCTTCGAACGCGCCAATCCGCGTCCGACAACGCATCGAGAATCTGGGTCAGCGGCGTCCCCTGAGGACGCAGGCTCATTCCATGGACCGCCTGACGGCGGACGTCCGGGTCGGCGGAGTGAAACGCCTGATCGAGCCGATCGCTGCTCACGGCGCCTCCGATGGCAAGGACGGCATGTCTCCGGGATGAATCGCCATTGCGGGTTCGACGAGCCGTTCGGCATCGAGCAGGAACACGAGCCGATTGTCGTGCCGGTAGGCTGAGGTAATCCCGCGTCCGCGATGACGCTCGTCCAACACCGGCACTTCCCGCTGCTTTGCTTCGGCGGACGAAAAGACGTCAAGCACGGCATCTACGACGACCCCGACCAACATTCCGGCTGTTTCCAGGATGATCCACTTGGTTCGTCGAGTCGCCTCCTGGGCGGGCAGACCAAAAAGACAGCGCAAGTCGACAATCGCCACTACATGCTCGCGGTAGTCTGAGACTCCGAGGACGAAGGGGCGCTCGCGCGGCAGCTCGATGACCGGAAGCGGGTTGACGATCTCACGGATGCGCGCGACTTCGAGCGCATACAGGACCGTTCCGACCTCGACCCGAATCAAGTCTTTCGCAAGTGTCGCGCTGTATGCCCTGCCTCCGCTCACTTCATTCCCCTAGCAACGACACCGGATCGATCAGAATCAACATGTCTTCCGAATCGGTCGGCGAAGCCGAAGGAACACGACCGACGCCCACGACGTACTCGGAAAGCTCGGCGCCCATCGCACTCGCATACTCGATCTGGTTGGGTTCCATTCGATACACCTGAATGACACGGTCCACGGCGACACCGATGAGCTCGTCGCCGTTGTCGACCAACAGGACACGGCCGTATGGCTCCGTCTGCTCCACCTCGAGATGCAACATCTTAGGCAAGTCGATCAACGTGATGATCTGGCCCCGCACGGTGATGACTCCTAGGAAGTGCTCGGGCGCGCGCGGAACCTCGGTCAGAGGAGGCGGCACCAAGATCTCGCGCACCGCGGACAGCGGAAATCCATAAGCCTCATCGCCCGCCAGGACCGCGAGAACCGCGACGGCCCCAGTCTCGCTGTCCAAATCGGGCGCCAGCGTCGCCCGTTGTCCGGTCGGGTTCATGGGTGCGTCTCCAGGGCTCGGAGCGCGTCCGGCCCGTCGAAATGCTCGGTGAAGAGCGCCGGTGCGTCGAGCACCAACGCGACTTTCTGGTCGCCCAAATCGGTCGCACCGGCGAAGCCCCGAACCGACGACAAGCTCTTCCCGAGGGCTTTGATGATCACGTCGTCCTGACCGATGAGCTCATCGACGACGAACCCCAGCTCTCGGTTTCCCATCGAGCCGACGACGACGAATCGGCCTTCTTCTCGGCTGGGGCCTCGAAAACCAAACAAGCGAGCGAGATTGCAGATCGGAAGCGTCTCGCCGCGCAACGTGATGACCTCACGGCCTTGAATGGTGCGCACATCTTCCGGCACGTACGGGATCGCTTCGCGAACCACCGTGATCGGCAACGCAAAGGTGCGCGACGCGACCGTGACGATGAGCGCACGAATGATCGCAAGGGTGATCGGAAGCGTCACCGTGATCTTCGTTCCGCTGCCCTGCTCGCTCGCGATCGAGATCATCCCGCCCAACC
>Ga0233409_10000063_pt1 | contig 15806 bp, 17 predicted proteins | sample Na_oxic_13_MG_FD_179871 | JGI IMG/M metagenome (GOLD analysis project Ga0233409, IMG submission 179871) | Seawater microbial communities from Saanich Inlet, British Columbia, Canada - Na_oxic_13_MG | ecosystem: Environmental > Aquatic > Marine > Inlet | place: Canada: British Columbia... | reverse complement strand
CGGGCGCTGTGAAACCGGGCGCTGTGAAGCTGGGCGCTGTGAAGCTGGGTGCTGTGAAGCTGGGCGCTGTGACTCAGGGTGTTGCGACGCAGAGCCGGGCCTGACGCTCGGCTTGTTCGTCAGCGGAAAGAGGATGCTGATGACGTCCGCGATGCTCTCGGTGGCGGTTTGCACGCCCGAGTGCTCGCTCTTCACGTCTTGGAGCAGGGCGAGTGTTTGGCTGAGCGTACCGAGCGCATTCTTTACGCAGGTCTTGCCGTCCGGCTCGGTCGAGGCGTACTCCGCCTCGAAAAGCGCGCCGACGGACTTCGCGACGTTCTGGATGATGCCGAGCACCTCCTCCGGAACGTCTTCGTCTTGCTGTAGCGCTTCGAGCGCTTTGCCGAGCGCTTCGCGAGCTTGTCGTGCTTCGCCCGCCGATGAGTAGCCCATGCCTGGTTGTCCCCCGCTTACCTGCTCCTCAGGATACCGGGACTCGCCACCAGGTCAAAGCTCCTTCACGAATACGACGCGTGAACGCCCCGGGCCCGCGTAGTCGGGGACCTCGGTGCTCGCGAAACCCATCGACTCGTGGAACCGCGCGGGGCCGTCATGGCCGGCGGCCGCCAAGGATTTGATCCGTTTCATCCCCGCAGCTCGGCATCGCTCCGTAAACTGGGCGTAGAGTCGCTTTCCGACCTGTCGCCGACGGTGATCCGGGTGAATCCCAACGAGGTGCACGTACCCAGTCGCAGACGGTGCAGGCACCATCACGCCGAGCAGGAAGCCGATCACTTGTCCGTCGAGCTCGGCAACGAGCGCGTGCTCGCCGAACTCGTAAAAAAACATCGGATCGGCACGCCTTCCAGCTGGCCCATCCCACCACTGATCGAGCACCGAAATGATATAGTCGTAGTCGACTTTTGTGAGGCCCCGAATCCGCATTGCCTGGAACAGCGAATAACACGATCGCAGGAAAGACGCACGGCGACCCCGATTCGGGCATGCCTCCGTCCGAAAGCTCCGAAGTTCTATTCTGTCCTTTCTGTCGTGACGGCTTCGAGGGTCGTAACGAATGTCCGGAGCACGAGCTCACTTTGGTTGCGATCGACAAGCTCCCTCGGAAGCCGGCGGCCGCGCTGGATGGCGTGACGTTCTTCGGGGACCCGCGTTTGGGTCGCGGCGCGGTGTTGCTCGGCGCGACACTCGTTCTTCTGGGCTTCGTTGCGCCGCTTGTGAGCTCCAGAGCCGTCGTGGCTTCGGCGTTGGAGGTGGCCATCGACGGCGCCGGCAATCTCTGGCTCACCCCGGCCGCCGCGATCGCCCTCCTATGGATTCTTTGGCGACGCCGCAACCGTCGCGCGATGATCGCTGCGCGTGCGGCGGTGCTTGGATTGGCAGCAGGTGGGGTGTTGCCATTGGTCTACACGGTTCGCCGGATCGGCTTGATGGCCGACGTCCAGGCCTCAGGCGTCGAGTGGCTGTGGGGCCTCTGGCTCATGGTCGCCGGCCTCTTGGTCGCTGCGTTCGGCAGCCGCCGGATGGGAGGTTCTGACGACGACTAAGCTGCGCCGGGGAGCGTCGGGCTGAAGATATAACCCTGCTGCTGTACGACGCAGACGCGATTCGGTCCGGCGACCCGTGCTCGGGCCACCGCGATGCTAGCCGCGTCCAAAAGCTCGCTGTGCGAGCGAACGCTTCCGCTCGGATACAGCCCAACCCCGATCGAAATCGTCAGCTCGATGCTCGTCCCATCGGCTTCAAACGGTTGAAGGGCGACTTCGGACACGATTCGGTCGGCCAAGGTCAGCGCCCGCGCTGGGCGGGTGTTGGGCAGCAGGAGCCCGAACTCCGCTGTCCTGAATTGGGCTGCGATGTCGGTTGCGCGGATTGTGCGCTGCACCCGCCTGGAAACTTCGTCCAGAACGTGTCCGGCCGATTCGGCGCCATGCTCCGAGACCAGTGCTCGGAAGTCATCGACCGCGATGATGCAACAAGCGAGCGGATCCAAATGACGTTGCGCCTCCTCGAACTCGATCGCGAGGCACTCGTGAAAGTAGCGGTGGTCCGGCAGCGTGCGGAGCTGGTCATGCATGGAGGTATAGCGAAGCTCGTTCTTGGCAAACTGCACGTCGTCGTGCGCTCGCTTCACCCGCAACATGTTCTCGACACGCGCCAGCAGCTCCGAGTCCTCGAACGGTTTCGTCACATGATCGTCCGCTCCCGTGCGTAGCCCTTGAACGCGCGCGCTCAGGTCGCCCGGCGCCGCGAGAAGGACGACCGGGACGAAGCGATCCTTGGTGATGGTCTTGACGACTTTGCAGGCATCGATGCCGTTCAATCCAGGCATGTTGACGTCGAGCACCACGAGGTCGACCGGCTGCGCACGAACCGCGTCGATCGCCTTCTGGCCGTTGTTTGCGGGGACGACCACCAGGCCGCGCGCCCGAAGCAGTTGAGATAGGTGCTCGCACGTCGCACGATCGTCATCGGCGACGACCACCACCGCCTTTGGAAATGGACGGGCAGTCCCCACCCGGACACAATAACCGAGCGAGGTGAGATTCGCGAGCCTGGGCGGTCGAGTTTCCCTCAGAGCCTGACCCGTCTATACTGCGAATCGACGCGCTTCCAGGGGCGTGGGGCCTAAATGGAGCTCAAGCAGCAACTCAAACTATCGCAGCAGCTCATCATGACGCCGCAGCTTCAGCAGGCGATCAAGCTGCTGCAGATGTCACGCATGGAGCTGAGCGAGCTCGTGCAGGAGGAACTGCTCGAAAACCCCATACTCGAGGAGGGGCTCGAGCAACGTGACTCGAGCACCGCGGGCGCCGAGGAAGCGCCAACGCCGGAGGTCGAAGCCCACGAGGCCAAGAAAGAAGAGATCGACTGGGAGCGCTACCTCGAGAATCAGTCGAACGAAGCGCCGATGCCCTCGGTGCGCCGCGCGCTGGACGAAGAGATGCCCGGCCTCGAAGCGACGTTGTCGACCTCCGAACATCTGAGTGACCACCTCGAATGGCAGCTGCGCATGGGCGACTTCGTCGAGGACGAGCGTCGTTTCGCGGTGTTAGTGATCGGAAACCTCGACGACAACGGCTATCTCAAAGTTGAAGGTGTCGCTCCCGAAAGCATCGTTCCGCGGCTCGCGGCCGAGGCCGGTCTCAACCCAGAAGATGCCGAAGAAGTACTCGCGATGATTCAGCAGTTCGATCCGCTAGGGGTCGCCGCCCGATCGCTCGCCGAGTGTCTGCGCATTCAGGCGAAGCACTACGGCATGGACGAGCTCGTGCTCCGCGTGCTCGCCGATCACTTGACCGACCTCGAGAAGCGGCACTATCCGGCGATCGCCAAAGCGTGCGGGTGCCCGCTCGACGAGGTGTACGACGTCGCGCAAATCATTGCCGACCTCGAGCCTCGGCCCGCTCGCCGGTTCCAAACCGAGGAGCCGCGGTACATCGTGCCCGACGTCTACGTGCACAAAGTGGGGGATGAGTACTACGTCGTGGCGAACGACGATGGCATGCCCAAGCTCAAGATCAGCGGTTTCTACCGCACGGCCATGGCGGACAACCCCAAAGCCAAGGAGTACATCCAGGACAAGCTCCGGAGCGCACAGTGGTTGATCCGCAGCATCGACCAGCGCCGTAAGACCATCGTCAAGGTCACCGAGTGCATCGTCGAGAAGCAGCAGGATTTCTTCGACCTGGGCATCGAGCACCTGAAGCCGATGATTCTGCGCGACGTGGCGGAGGCCGTCGGGATGCACGAGAGCACAATTTCCCGCGTAACGAGCAACAAATACGTCCACACCCACCGCGGCACTTTCGAGTTGAAGTACTTCTTCAACAGCGCCATAAGACGGGATAACCAGAACGATATCGCCTCGGAAAGCGTAAAACAGGCGATCAAGGGCATCATCGGCGGCGAGGACCAGAAGGCGCCGTTGTCGGATCAACGAATCGTTGAAATACTCGGACAAGACGACATCAAGATTGCCCGCCGCACGGTCGCGAAGTATCGCGAAATGCTAGGGATCTTGAGCTCATCAAAACGTAAGAAGTACTTTTAGTCGCTGGAGGGTCGATGCGTATTAGCTACACATTTCGTAACATGGAGTCGTCTGACGGCGTCAAGAACTACGCATCCGAGAAGATAGGCAAGATCCAGAAGTACATGCGGGCGCCTCTGCACGCCGAGGTCACTTTTTCGATGGAGCGACACTTCCATCGAGTCGACTTGAATCTGACTGGCGATGGCCATCAGTACGCGGGCCACGGTCAGTCCGAGGACATGTACGCGACTATCGACCAGGTCGTCGACAAGATCGACCGGCAGGTTCGGGACATGAAGGCTACGGAGACCCACCGCCGACGGCACAGTGGCGAGTCTCTCCGTCATCCCGAAGACTGATCCGCATTGCGCCTCTGTGACGGGTGGGGTATCGCCTCGCCGTCATGCTGGCCGACCTTCTTCATCCTGATCGCGTCCGCATCGGGCTGGCCACTTCCAACAAGGAAGCCGCGCTGCGCACCATCGCGTCGCTGCTCTGCATGCCCGAGGGAATCGCGAACGAAGAAGTTGTGTATGACGTGCTCCTCGAGCGCGAGCGATTGGCCAGCACGGGAATCGGCAGCGGGGTCGCGATTCCGCATGGCCGCTACGACGGGGTGGACGAGCTGCGAGCGGCGGTTGCCGTGTGTCCAGCTGGCGTCGACTTCGACGCGGTCGACTGCTTACCCGTGAGGATTCTAGTGGGCGTCGTGGGCCCCAGGTCCATGCCGCAAAAGCATTTGGCCGCTCTGGCGGGTGTATCTCGCGTCCTTCGAAACGAGCAGAAGCGAGCGGCGCTCCTCAAAGCCGCGGACGACGCCGAAGCGTATCGCACGCTGGTCGAGCCCTAACGGGCAGACAGTGACGTGGCACTCGCGTATGATGCGCGCGTGACGCAATCCTCCTCTTCGCAGCGCGGCGGCCTCCCGAGTATGCGCGTCGAACGCGGCATCACGGTCGCGCACTTGCTCGCCGAGCCCCGCCTGCAGGCCACCCTGCGGTTGGTGGCCGGCGAAGAGGGGCGGGACCGCGTGATCGACCATCCCCGTGTGCAGAAGCCGGGTCTGGCTCTGGCAGGGCATACCCACGGGGTGGTTCCCACCCGAGTTCAGATCCTAGGCGAGACCGAGCTCACCTTCCTCGAGGGGCTGTCGCCCGAAGAACAACTTCAACGCGTGCGCGTGTTGTTCGCGTTAGGCTTGTCGTTGGTGGTGGTCACGCGGGGCGTCGATCCGCCGGTCGCACTACTCCAAGCTGCGCAGGAAACCTCCACGCCTCTGGCCGTCGCCGAGCCGCGGTCAAGCCGCGCGATTCAGGCTATTCATCGGGTGCTGGATGGCATCCTCGCACCGTCCGAAACCCGTCACGGTGTCCTGATGGACGTGCATGGCGTCGGCACCTTGCTGCTAGGACCCAGCGGCATAGGCAAGAGCGAATGCGCGCTCTTTCTGGTCGAGCGTGGTCATCGGTTCGTCGCCGACGATCAGGTGATCTTGTCGCTGCTCCCGTCCGAGCACATCCTGGGCCGCGCGCCATCGTTGTTGCGGAATCATCTGGAGGTGCGCGGCATCGGCATCATCAACGTTCGCGATTTGTTTGGCGCCAACGCCGTGCGCTCCGAGAAGACGGTGCAGCTCGTGGTCGAGATCTGCCCGTGGAGCGACGACGAGTCGTTCGACCGCCTCGGCCTCGACGACTCCACGTTGGACATCTTAGGGATTCCGGTTCCGATGTTGAGAATCCCGGTTCGGCCGGGGCGCAACATGGCGGTGATCCTCGAAGTCGCGGCACGCAACCACATCCTCAAGGCCGCTGGGCATCATGGAGCGCAGAAGTTCATCAGCGCGCTGATGGGCGACGTGGAAGACCCGGACTCGGAGCCGGGACGATGAGCGAGGCTCCCCACGTCGTCGTCATCACAGGCCTGTCCGGCGCCGGAAGAAGCAGCGCGCTTCGTGTGCTCGAAGACGCGGGCTTCTTCTGCGTCGACAACCTGCCGCCTGGGTTGGCGCCGGAGCTGCTGGGGCTAGTCGGCCGGGAAGGAAAGCTCTGGCGCGTTGGGTTGGGTATCGACGTTCGCACCGGCGCGTTCTTGAGCGGAGCGGAGGCCATGGTTTCGGACCTCGAGGCTTCCGGCCATCGCGTGCAGGTGATTTTCCTCGACTGCGCGGACGAGGTCCTCGTTCGGCGGTTCAGCGAAACCCGTAGGCCCCACGCGCTTGCCAGGACGGGAGATCTGCACGGGGCGATCGCTCGAGAGCGCGAGCGGCTTGCAGGCCTTCGCGCGCGTGCCGACATCGTGATCGACACCAGCGACTTCAGCGTCCACGATCTCCGGCATCAGCTCATCGACTACATTGGCCGCGACCCGGATCGGCCTTCGATGGTCGTTCGTTTGGTCTCGTTTGGCTTCAAGTACGGGGTCCCCGTGCACGCCGATTTGGTGTTCGATCTACGGTTCTTACCGAACCCGCATTTCGTCGAAGCGCTGCGCCCAAAGACTGGGATGGATCCCGAAGTGTCGGCGTACGTGATGGAGGCCCCCGAAACACAGGAGCTCCTTCGACACCTGAGGCCGCTGCTCGACTACGCACTGCCGCAGTATGCGCGCGAGGGGAAGGCCTATCTGACCGTCGCGCTCGGATGCACGGGTGGGAGACATCGGTCCGTCGCGATGGCCGAAGAGCTCGGTCGTCAGCTCGGTGAGGGTCACGAGGTCGTCGTGGCACACCGGGACGCGCAACGGGCTGCTTCGTGAGCGAACCTCTGACGTCTACCGTAGAGGTGCCCAACCGGTTGGGCCTGCACGCGAGAGCCGCTGCGAAGTTGGTCGATCTCGCAAACCGATTCGAGTCACACATCGAGGTCAGCAAGGACGGTCAGGTCGCAGACGCCAAGAGCATCATGGGCGTGCTTCTGCTTTGTGGTCAGCAGGGCGCGCAAATCACGATTCGCGCGCGAGGCGCCGACGCCAAAGCGGCACTCGCTGCGCTGTGCGGACTGGTTGCCGATGGGTTCGGGGAGATGCAATGACGGGCCCCGCACGGCTCAAGGGGATCGCAGCATCGATCGGCGTCGCAGTGGGTCCGGCTCGAGTGATCGGCCGCGAGCGTCGCAGGCTGTCGTATCGGCGCATCGAAGAGGCGGCCATCTCGTCGGAGCTTGCGCGATTCGAGGAAGCGGTCTCGAGGTCCCGCGCCGAGATCGAGGCGGCCAAGCAGGAGCTTACGGAAAGGCACGGTTCGACGTATGCCGCGATTCTCGACGTCTACCTCTTGATGCACGGCGATGCGCTTCTGATCGACGCGACCTCCGAAGCGATTCGAAACGACAGGGTCAACGCAGAGTGGGCGCTGTCCCGAGTGACGGAGCGTCTCAAGCAGCCGCTCCTCGAAGACGCGTCCTCGTATTTTCAGGAACGCGCGCGGGACATCGAGCACGTCGGGGAGCACTTGCTCCGTCATCTGGGCGGCGAGCAGCGAAGTGAGGTTTCCACCGATGTGCCGACGGTCTTGATCGCCCACGATCTCACTCCTGCCGACGCCGTGCGCATGTTGGCGCCACCGACCGTGGGCCTGGTGACGGAAATGGGCGCGGGGAGCAGTCACACCGCCATCCTCGCCCGCACCTTTGGCGTGCCCGCTGTGGTGGGGGTTGGGCCGTTGCCCATCGAGATTGAAGACGACGAGGTCGTGCTGGTCGATGGCTTCGCTGGCGAGGTGACCGTGGGTCCTTCCGCGAAAGAACGCCGTGCCGCGGAGACGCGTCGTGACCGCTTCACCGCATTCCTGAAAGCGGAGCGTTCGACGAGAGCGGTCACGCGGGACGGAGTTTCGATTTCGGTCACGACCAACGTGGAGCTGCCGAGCGAGGTGCAGGTGGCGCTCGAAAACGGCGCGGAAGGGATCGGCCTCTACAGAACCGAATTCATGTGTCTCGATCACATGGAGCCGCCCTCCGAAGACGAGCAGCTCGAAGTGTATCGTGGCGTCGTCTCGGCGATGGCTCCGAAGCGAGTCGTGTTTCGTACGTTCGATTGGCGAGGCGACAAGCGTCTACGGGCGCGCGATCTCGGCGAACGGGAGCGCGCTTGGCTGAAGACCCAAATCAACGCGGTGCTGCGGGCGAGCGGGGAGGGCTCCGTGGCGTTGATGTTCCCGATGGTGGCTACCGTGGACGAGTTTTGTCGGGCGCGGGCGCTGGTCGAAGAGTGCCGGAGTGAGGTGAGCGACGAACGCGCGAGATCAGCCGAGCTTCCGATTGGGATGATGGTCGAGGTTCCCTCCGCCGCGTTGCTCGCAGAGCGCTTTGCCCAGCACGCCGACTTCTTTGCCGTAGGGACGAACGATCTGGCGCATTACACACTGGCGTTTGACCGTCGGGACAGCCGCTCGGCTGCCAGGCCGCTCGACCCCGCCGTACTCGGCCTCCTCGATCGAGCCATCACCGCGGCAAGGGACGCGCGGCTGCCTTGCTCGATGTGCGGCGACATGGCTGCCGATCCCGTAGCGCTATGCTTGGCATTGGGGCTCGGATACCGACAGATCTCGGTGCCAGTGCGCATCGTCCCGCTGGTGCGTGCCGTCATTCGCAACGTCGATCTGCAAGTGGCGGCGGAGGTCGCGCGTGATGGCCTCCGTTGTGGCTCCGCGGATGAGGTTCGCGAGCTGGTGATCGACCGCCTCGACGCACACCTGGGCGCGCTGTGGAAAGAGCAGGGGATCGTCTAGTTCGCTGGTCTACCTGGCCTTTTGAGACAGCGGCTCCACCAGGCGCGCCAGGTCCCCCTCACTGACCAGTCCGGTCGTGCGATCGATCTCGTAGCCGTTGGCGCCGTACAGGATGAAAGTCGGCACGGTTTCGATCTTTCCGAGCATGGTTTCTCCGTTTTCGACGCGTCCGTACGGGTCGGCGCCTACGACGAAGGGAGGATCGAGCGCATACGCCCATGCCTCGACGAGCTGCACCGCGCGAGGCTGCGCAGCGATGCCGACCACGATCACCTCGGGATGCTGCGGCACGAAAGGGCGCAGTGACTTCAACGATGCTTGGCTGACGGCGTCAAAGGTCGCAAACACGAATAGGAGCACGGGCGTGCCGCGGAGGTCCGCCAGCTCGAGCCACTGGCCGTCCGACAAACGCAATCCGAGGTTGAGGCGTGCGCCTTTCGCCGCATCTGGCGTGGTCTCGACCGCACTGCTCGAGTCGCGCGCGCAGCTCGACACGAGCACCAGAAGAATCGACAGCATGCATAGCGCGCGTTTGGGGAGACTGCTTTTGGTCATTGCAGTTGACTCGGCAATATAGCAAGAACCGCAGGGAAGTGGACGGTATCCGCGAACACCTGGACGCCCTGCTCGCCAGTTGCGACGCTGAGTCTACTCGAAGCCGAGACCCTGTCGATTTCGTCCACGGCTACGATGCGCCTTGCGATCAGGAGGTCGTGGGGCTGGTCGCAGCGAGCCTCGCGTTTGGAAATGCGGTGGCCGCCCGACGAAGCATCGACCGTGTGCTCACGATCCTGGGCCCCGAGCCTGCAGCGACGGTTGCCGGCGCGAGCCACGCGGAGCTCCGCCGCCGCCTTCGGGGATTTGTCCACCGGATCTACCGGGGGGAGCATCTCGCGTCGGTGCTGTGGCGGGCGGGGGAACTGCTTCGCGAGCATGAAACCCTCGGCAAAGCCTTCGCTCACTTCCATCGGGAAGGCGAAGGAGACTTTCGGGAAGGCTTGGCCCGTTTTGCCGATGCCCTTCGCGGTGATGTGACCAGTCGCAGCGCGCGTCACTTGGTCAGCGATCCTCGCGCCGGCAGCGCGTGCAAGCGCCTCGTCCTCTACGCGCGATGGATGGTTCGCCCCGCCGATGGCGTCGACCTCGGCCTCTGGCCCATTGCGCCCTCCGAGCTCGTGATCCCCGTCGACACGCACATCCATCGCATCAGCCGCAATCTCGGACTGACCAATCGCCGCACGGCAACCTGGGCGACGGCCGAAGAGATCACCGCTGCGCTACGGAAGTTCGACCCCGAGGATCCGGTCAAGTACGACTTCGCGCTTTGCCACCTTGGCGTGTCGAGAGAGTGCCCGAGCCGGCCCGACCCAGCGAAATGCGAGCAGTGCGTGCTGCAAGACGTATGCAGCGTCTGGACGACCGGCCGCGGAAAGACGCCCGGAGACTTCAGCGAAGAAATCCAGTGAGCTTCGGCTCTAGGGCGTGCAGGTCGGCGACGCTCTCGACGCCCTCGCCACGCTCGAGGATGTCGTCGTTCAGCCGGATGAGCCGGTAGTCTTCCAGCGCCTTGAGGGCGGTCTCCAGCTTGAGCTTCGAAAGCGATTCACGGCGTTCGATCTCGCCAGCCAGATACATCTGCTGTCCCAACGCGAGCGTGCGCTTGTACCAATCCTTCTTTGGAATCGGGCCGTCGAGGACGATTTCCGCGCCGCGCAGTGCGAGGAGGTAGCTCTCGAAGAACGTCTGGAGCATCACCGCGTATCGCTCGAGCCGGTGTCTCATCGCACCCTCGGTGGCTTGTGCGTAGCCGTCACGGAGCTCGATCTCGCCGTCCCGGGCCATGTCGCGAAGCGCGTCTTGGAAGATGTCGTCGAAGGTCGCGTCGGTTCGATACATGAATTCGTACTTGAAGACCCTCGACAGCTGCTGGACACGGTCGTTGAGCCGCGCGATGTCGACCCACTCCTCGGTGTCGACCAATAGCGCCGCAGAAATCAGAGCCCGCGGCACGAAGAAGTGAATGATCGTGTTTTGGTAGTACTCGAGCGCGATGCGTCGCTCTGAATCCATCGTGTAGATCGGCTCCGGGCCCGTGTCGTGGGCGATGATCAAACGGGCGTCTAGGAACAGATGCAGCGCCTCGTCGATCGTGTCCTCGCGGATACGGCCGTCGCTAATACGGAGCTGGTGTGCGATTCGGGCCTGCATGACGTCCAGCATGGCGAGCAGGTCCTCGCATGCGCTCATCAGCGAAGCCCTGGTCATACCGCGCTTCTGGTGGCTCAGCAGCGCGGTCGCCACGAGCGCCGTCGGCGTCACCACCGTGACCTCGTTGATCGAGTACATGACCTTGTGGGCCAGGGCCCGAACCGCGTTCCGCTGTTGCTCTGCGGTGATCTCGTCCATGTTCGAGAGCTCACCGCCCGATCGCTCGATCGTCTCCTCTTGGAACTCGTCGAAGTCGATGATGTCGCCGAACTGCACGTAGAGCCTGCCCCACTTCGACCTCAGGATGCTCGAGCTCTTGATCAAGTCGCCGACATTCTCCGATTGCTTGTCGCCGCCCGACAGCTCGTGGACAAAAGAACGTTCCTCGATGATGCGCTCGTACCCGATCGAAATCGGAACGAGCTTGACCTTGGTGCCGCGAAGCTTCGATGCCGACTCGAAGACCATCGATAGCAGGCCGTACTTCGGGGGCAGCGGCTTTCCGATTCGGGAGCGGCCACCCTCCAAGAAGAACTCGATAGTGAACCCTTCGGCCAGCAGCTTGCGCACATAGGCCTCGACGAGCACCGGGTAGAGCGTGTCGCCTTGGAAACTGCGGCGAATGAAGAACGCGCCACCTCGTCGGAGCAGCGCCCCGATCGGCCAGAAGCTGAGGTTGTCGCCGGCTGCGATCAGGGGCGGCATCAGCGCGTTCCCGTAAAGCATGTCGCTCAACACCAAGTAGTCGATGTGACTCTTGTGACTTGGCAGCAGCACTAGCGAGGCGTCGCGGGCGGCCTCGCGTACGCGTTCGAGGCCCTCTTTGTCGAGCACGACGCCGTCATACATCTTGGACCAAACCCAACTGAAGAACCGGTGGAGAATGTCCACGACGAAGAGGCTTTGTTTGGCACAGAGGTGCTGCAGCTGCTTGTGAGCGACCTTTTCGGCCTTGGCGTATGAAATGCCTTTTTCTTCGGCGTAGCGCTCGATGTGCGTTCGGACTCTCGGGCTGCGCAGAAGCTCGTCTTGGATTCGGGCGGTGGTCTTTTTCATCGGGCCGAGGATGACCGCCCGATCGCGCTCCATCCGTCGAAGCAGCGCGTAACGGACCTTGTCGGCGGCGTCGGCGTCGGTCAGGCCTGGGTTCTTCTCGAGGAACTCTTGCAGGTTGAAAGGCTCTCCGGAGCGAAGCTTCGCGTCCCGGTAGTTGAGCAGGAACTGGCACAAGACGCGCACCCTGCCAGGCCACTGCACGGGGCCGAACAACAGGTCGAGCAAGCTCGGGCTCGCGGTTGCGGCTTGCTTGCTCCACACGAAGGTCTGCGGAACCAGCAGGATGGGCTGGGATGAGGTTCGCTGCTTCGCGACGAGCGCTTCGATGAGGTCGACTTCGAGCTCACGGCCACGGCGCGCTTGGCTTCCAAACTTCGGCGGGCGCCTCAGGAACAGCAACGCGCTGTACCCGTCGCCGACGGCTTGCTCCAGGGCTTCGGTTTCCGGAATCTGCCGCCGTAGGCTCAGCCGGCGCTCACCCTTGCCGAAGGGCTCGAGAATCCATAGCCCCAGGTCATTGACGAATCGCACCAAAGGCAGGCCGAACTTCTTCAGTAAGAAGTCGAGGCAGAGGAAGTCCAAGAACGAGAGCGATCGCATGACGTAGACGACGACGCCTTTACTCGCGGCCTCTCGTACACCGCGGCTCCAGTTCTCATCCACCCGGATGCGGGCGAAGAATCGCCGGTAGAGCCATCGTAGGATCGCGTTGGGCGCGTATGGCGACGGCGTGGGTGAGCGCCGCGCAAGCTCCGGCATGTTCGTCATCGCTCCGTCAGAGCCTAGCAGCGTGCAAGATCGGGTCGAGTTTACGCAGTTCCGCTTTTATTCCGGCATTTTACCGTAGCGATCCCTAGAACTGTGCGCGCACGAGGCGTCGCTGCCCGGGGCGCAGATCGACGCTGTAACGGCGCTCCTCGCCGCCGAGCCGTACGACTACCTCGTAGCTGCCCGCGCTGAGCCGCGCGGCGACGCCGCTCCCCAGCGTGCCGATGCGCTGCGAGCCACGGTTTACGGTGACGATGCCCGTACCGCGCTGCCCCTTGGTTTCGATCCGAACTTCGAGCACGCCGGTTTGGAAATCGACCGAAACCGGGGTGGCCTTTCCGGGGCTGACCTCGACCCTGACGCTCTTCGACGGGTTGTCGAGAGTGCCGTCCAACCTCACGGTGACCTTGCACTTGCCGGCCGGGACGGAAAGCGTAGCTCCACACGATCCACCGCCTACTTCTCGACCATCCTGTTCGACGACGATGGTCCCTCGCCCTGGGCTGCCGTTCTCCGTGACCGAGCAGCGGATCTGCCCGGTTTGCGCCTCGACGGTCCCGGCCCCACACAACAACGTGACGGCCACCACGAGGGGTGGCACCGAAGCCCCCAGGCACCCACCGCTACGCGGCCTGCCCGTTTGAATAAGAATTCTCACCGTTTACCTTTCTAACCCAATTCGAGTCTCAGGTATGCACTCGATTGAAACCCATCTGAAATCCGCGGTCTACGGCGACAACTATCGCGCCGTGCCTGCTTGACACCGTCGGGGCCGGCGGCTACGAAACGCGCCCTGAAACGGGGTCTTAGGAGCGAATCATGGCTACCCAGAGTGCCAAAGCGTCTGAAATCGAACGCAAATGGTATGTCGTCGATGCTGCGGGCCAACCGCTTGGCCGGCTTGCGTCCAAGGTGGCTCACGTCCTTCGTGGCAAGCATCGGCCCGAATTCACGCCGCATGTCGACACGGGCGACTTTGTCATCATCACGAACGCCGCGCAGATCAGTCTCTCGGGCAACAAGCTCGAGGACAAGTACTACCATCGGCATTCCGGCTATCCGGGCGGCCTCCGCTCGGAGAGCTACGGTCATCTGCTCGAGCGGAAGCCCGAGTTCGTCGTCGAGCGCGCCGTCAAGGGCATGCTCCCGAAGAACAGCCTCGGCCGGCAGATGTTTCGCAAGCTGAAAGTCTACGCTGACGGGACTCATCCCCACGTGGCACAGAAGCCCGAGGCCTTTCCCTTTTGATCTCGAGAGAATTGGTTAATGACACACGCTAAAGTCATCGACGGACGCAACTACGGCACGGGGAAGCGAAAGAACGCCATCGCGCGCGTCTTCCTCAGTGCGGGCACAGGTACCGTCACCGTCAACGGTCGCACCTTCGAAAACTACTTCCCCCGCGAGATCCTCCGGATCATCGCGATGCAGCCTTTCGCCGCGCTCTCAAAGCAAGGCCAGTTCGACGTTGAGGTCAACGTGGCCGGTGGTGGCGTCTCCTCGCAGGCGGAGGCCGTTCGGCACGGCATCGCGCGAGCGCTCGTCGGCATGGATGAGGACAACAAGCCGGTCCTCAAGAAGGCCGGCTACATCACCCGCGACGCTCGCAAGAAGGAGCGTAAGAAGCCAGGTCAGCCCGGCGCCCGCAAGAAGTTCCAGTACTCCAAGCGCTGAGACCTTCGATTACAGCTCTCGAGCCGCGGCGCCCTCAGTGCCGCGGCTTTTTTGCTTAATGCCGTGGACAACGCACATGTCAGTATCAGGATGGAGTTGAGCACATGACCTCGAAACCCATACGCGCGATCGTCGTTGGAGGGACCGGCTACACCGGAGCAGAGCTCGTGCGCTTGGTGTTGGGGCATCCTTCCCTCGAGCTCGTCTCGATCGTCGGGAACACGACAGCGGGCCAAGTGGTTTCCGACGTGCTGCCAAGCTTGAAGGGCATCGTCGACGCCGTGGTGCAGCCGTTCGAGCCCGACGTCATTGCGGCCCAGGCCGACGTTGCGTTCTGCGCATTGCCCCACGCGGCAAGCGCCGAGGCGGTGAGCGCACTACGGCAACGCGGGCAGAAGGTGTTTGACCTCTCCGCGGACTTTCGTTTCGAAGACTTGTCGGTCTACGAAACTTGGTATGGCAAGCATCCGGTTCCCGAGCGCTTGTCCGAGGCGGTGTACGGCTTGGTCGAGATCCATCGAGAGGAGATCCGCAACGCGGATCTGATCGCCGTTCCGGGGTGCTACCCGACGGCGTCGACCCTGGCGCTAGCACCCCTGGTGAAGAACGGTCTGATTCGGCTGGATGGTATCGCCGTCGACGCAAAGAGCGGTGTGTCAGGCGCCGGACGCGGCGCTTCGAGCGCGACCCACTTCCCGGAGACGGCGGAGGGCGCCCGGGCCTACAAGGCCGGCGCTCACCGGCACGGGCCCGAAATCGAGCAGGAGCTGAGCCGGCTTGCCGGCGCACCGCTCAACATCACTTTCGTGCCACACCTGCTTCCGATGACCCGAGGGATTCTCGCGACGTGCTACGCGCAACCGGTGGATTCGAACGCGACCGCGGCGGCGTGCACCGAGGCCGCCCGCTCGCTCTACGAGGGCTCCCCTTCGGTGCACGTGCTCGACGAGGGGCAGCATCCCGACACCCTGTGGGTCCGAGGGTCCAATCGGGTCCACCTGGGCTATGCGCAAGATCAGAACAGCGGGATGATCATCGCGATGAGCGCCATCGACAACCTCGTCAAAGGTGCGTCCGGCCAGGCGATTCAATGCCTAAACGTACGCTTTGGCCTCGATGAAGGCTCGGGGCTAGAGGCGCCGGCACAATGGCCGTGACCAAGGTCCTGCACGTCAGCGACGTGCACCTCGAGGACGGCTTCCCGGGCGTACCGCTGAAGAGCTTCATCAACAAGCGCATCGTCGGGCTCGCGAATCTTCGTTTTCGTCGCCGAAGGGTGTTCGCCGAAGCGGTTCGAAAGGTCGAGGCGCTTGCGGCGTTTTCAAAAGAGCAGGGAGC
>Ga0233409_10000062_pt1 | contig 15831 bp, 10 predicted proteins | sample Na_oxic_13_MG_FD_179871 | JGI IMG/M metagenome (GOLD analysis project Ga0233409, IMG submission 179871) | Seawater microbial communities from Saanich Inlet, British Columbia, Canada - Na_oxic_13_MG | ecosystem: Environmental > Aquatic > Marine > Inlet | place: Canada: British Columbia... | reverse complement strand
TCGAGGAGCTCGAGACCGAGGTCGCGATACCAAGTGATCAACTCCGCTGGTATCGGTGCCGAGCCACTGATTGCAAGGCGAGTTGCACCGAGGCCCAGGTTGCCGATGATCTTGCGCCGTACGATGCCTCCTAGAATCGGGATCTTCAGCAGCCGGCGGAGTTTCTTTTCCGGCATCTTGGCGAAGACCCCGAGTTGGAATTTTAGCCACAGCCGGGGTACCGAATGGAAGATCGTCGGGCGCGCCCGTCTGAGATCGGCGACGAAGGTCTCGAGCGACTCGGCGAAATAGACCTGGTTGCCAAAATGCAACGAACCATTCTCCACTACCGCCCGTTCAAAGGAGTGCGCCAGCGGCAGGTAAGATAGCTGTCTGTCGTCCGGTTGCATTTCGAAGACGTGACCGGCTCCTCGCGTGGCGACTCCCATGTTGCCAAAGGTGCTGATCACGCCCTTGGGTCTGCCGGTGCTCCCAGAGGTGTAGACCAGCAGCGCCGTCTCTTCGGCACCACGGGTTGGGCTGTCGGCAATGGGTTCATTTGCCGCGACGACGTCATCCCATTTTGGGTAGTCGGTGGGTGGACTCAAGGGGAACGCGATGCCCGGCAGGTCCTCGGGCACACCACGTTGGATCTCTTCCCAAGTGTCGAGCTTGCCGACGAACAGGAGCTTCGCTTCGCTGTGCTCGAGAACATAGGAAACGGTCTCTGCGTGCAGCGTCGGGAACAACGCCACGGAGACGTGGCCCGCCATCCAAATGGCCAGGTCGGCCATGATGAAGTGCGCACAGTTCTTCGACACGATTCCGATGCAGCTACCCGCCGGGAGCTCCAACGACCTGAGGTGCGCAGCCATGCGACGTGCCTGGTCGAGAGTCTGCGACCAGGTGTACTCTTTCACCACGCCACCGCCGACCGGTTGAACCATGTAAACGCGATCGGGTGCCTCTGTCTCCCAACGATAGGCACCCTGGAGGGGAAGATATTTTGCTTCGATCGCCATCGGAGCTCCTTTCCTCGAATCGAGATAGTAACTGGCAACTGCCCAAAAACACAGGGAAAACAACAGGCCGCGCGGCCTGCCTCAACCTGGGATGGTTTGTTCGGCGGCCTCTCGCTTGGCCGAGTAGCGGAGCAACTTCTCCTAACCTGGCTATTCGGCCGCTGCTGGCCGGGTGCTCGCTCTCGGTTGTGGCTGCGGCAGCATGATCTGGAACGCCGTTCGCCCGGGCTTGCTGTCCACCGACACGCTTCCACCGTGGTCCTCCACGATGCTCTGTACGATCGCGAGACCCAACCCGGTACCACCCTGCTTGCCGTGGGTAGTAAACGACTCGAACAGGCGCTCGCGAATCTCCTCGGAGACGCCCGGACCGTCGTCGGAGAATGTCAGCACGAGATTTCCCTCGTCCGAACGGTCGACGTCCAACCGGCACACCCCGCCGTCATCGCCAATCGCCTCGGCCGCGTTCCGGGCAAGGTTGTGGAAGACGCGCTGCATTTTTTCTTCGTCGAAGTGCGCCACGCCACGGTCGTGCAGCGCGAGCTCGAGACGGATGCCGCGCTCGGCGAGCTCGGGTTTGAGTTGGTCGGCGAGATCCTCGAAGAAGGCGTGGAGATACACCCGCCGAATGAGGATACGCCGCTCGCCCTTTGCGAAGGCTAGGGTCTCGCCCATCATGGTCTTGAGGAGCTGAACCTGGCGCCGGATCGACGCGGCGGCGTCTCGACGCTTGTCTTCGTCTCCCTCTTGGACGAGGAGCTGGGTGTATCCCGAGATGACCGTCAGCGGGGTTTTCAAATCATGGAGCATGCTCGATAGGAAACGTCCGAGCGTTGTGAGGCGCTCCTGGCGCGCCTTCTGGGCCCGGGACTCCGCCTGGGCGATGGCTGTCGACAGGTGGCCCGCGATGACCGTGGCCATCTTGAGGTCGTCGTCGATGAACGGAGCGCGTCCGCCGGACTTGTTGAGCAGCTGTAGGGCGCCTGCCCCATCGTCCCAGCGCAGCGGCACGCACAACACCGACTTCGGGTGATAGCCAACCTGATCGGAGATGTGGGTCGAGTGTCTCGGGTCGTCGTGGGCTCGATTGACGATCTGCGGGCGACCGTTCTCGGCGACCCACCCGGAGATGCCCTGCCCCGCCTTGATCTTCATCTTCTTGACGCGGTCCGGCTCGCCACCGACCGCCGCACGAAACGTCAGGTCACCCGTGTATTCGTCCGCTAGGAGAATCGACGCCGCCTCCGCGTCGGTCGCGCGCATCGTTCGAGCGAGCACACCGGCCAACAGGTCATCGAGCTCCATCGCGCTCGCGGCGACCTGCGTGATCTCGAATAGAACGTCGAGCTCGCGAATCTTCTTTTCGAGCTTCTCCTTGGTTTCGAGCAGCTCGATGTTCTTGCCGACCACCGAGAGGAACAGCTTCGAATTCTCGATCGACACGGCAGCGTGGCTCGCCAGGGCCGTCAGCAGGGCCTCGTCGGCGACCGTGAAGTGCCCCTCGTGCTTGTTGAGGACCTGAACCACGCCAATCGTCCGGCCGTGCTGGTTCTTCATGGGCACGCACAGGGTCGAGCGCGTCCGGTATCCCGTCGTACGGTCCCATTCGGCGTCAAAACGCACGTCTTGGTAGGCGTCCTTGATGTTGAGCGGCTTGCCTGTGCTAGCTACCGCCCCCGCGAGCCCCTCGCCCGGCTTGAGCCGGATTTCGTGGACTTCCTCTCCCTGAAGCACCTTGGACCAGAGCTCGTCTGTCTCCTCGTCGAGCAGGTAGAGGGTCGACCGGTCGGCTTCCATGACCTCCGAGATCCTGTCGAGGATCATCTCGAGCAGCTCTCCGAGGTCGAGAGTCGACCCGAGGGCCGAGCTGATGTCCTGCAGCGCCCGCAGCTTGGCCCTTTCGCGATCTACGACGCTCTGCAGTCGCAGCGCTTCCTGGCTGTCTCGGTCGCCGTCTGAAGCCATACTGAGGTCGATACTCCCCCGAAGCGGGGCCAAGAAGCAACGACCTTCGCGGCGGCTCTATTCCCCTTTGCGCAATTCCGCGCGATCGCCCATGCGAACGGCCCGGGTAGCTCGTTCGAGCAGGATAGCCGTCGTGTTCGGCTGCACGTTGACGGCCCGGCCGAGCGCCACCACCTCCCAGGGGTAATGCTCAGGTTCATCCGGCAAGGGCACCGTGGTCTCGATTTCACGGCCGATCTTCCCTTCCGCACTCCGACGCCATTCGTCACCCTGGCGGACGATGTAGAAGCGGTTGCCCAAGACCACGCCCTGCTCCGCGCCGACGTTGACGAAAACGATCTGGTTGGTCGACGGAAGCTTGCGAGGATAGAGGCTCGCCACGACCGTGGCGCGAAGCGAAACCTCCGCAGGCACGACGCTGACCCAGTGGAAGTTCCGCTCCGTCGGTGCGATTCGGAAGCCTCGCTCGATTCCCTCGAGCGCTCGGACGACGACCGCGTGGCCGAGTCGGCGCTTCTCGTCGTAGTCCTCGAGCCTCACCGCCCCGATGATGCGTATCAGCTCGCCCGCTTCCCATGATTCTCGTTCGATTTTCTCGATCTTGCGGAAGACCGTGTAGATGCGGCCGATTTCCGGCTCGACGTCCTCCGCGAACCGGACGTATGCGACGTCGGACTCGGCCAACATCATGTGCTCCTCGTTGGCGCCGATGACGTACCCGGAGTCCTTCAGGGCATTCGAGTCGAGGAAGCCATACTCCGCCTGATAGACGGCGGGGGTCGTGACGCCGGAGAACCTGTTCACTCGCTTGAAGCCCTTCGGCGCGGTTTCGACCACGTTGCCGTCCTCGGGGCGAAGTTGAACCGTGGCGTCGGGATAGATCCAATGCGGGTTGGTGATGTCGGGGTTGTACGACCAGACCTGCGGCCACCTGTAGGGGTCGCCGTAGTAAGTCTGCGTGATGTCCCAAAGCGTGTCGCCATCTTTGACGGTGTGCGTCTGCGGCATGTCCGCCGGGACCTCCACCTTTGCCCTCTCGGCGCCTTGGTCCTCTTCGACCTGTGCGATCGCCGTGCCCGCTATCAGCACGGCCACCATACTCGTCCATCCCACCAGCTTCATGATGCATCCTCCCGCAGCGCCAACCGCGCGGCCGCGGTATCCGGGAACTGCTCCCTAACCTTGTCGAAGTAAGCCTGAGCGCCCGCGGTGTCACCGCGCCTCAGATAGATTTGCCCAATGCGGTACAGCGCGTCCGGGGCCTTGTTGCCCCATGGATGTAGCTTCTCGATGCGTTCGAAGTACCGAAGCGCACGATCATATTCATGCCGCAAGTAGTGGATCTCCCCGCACCAAAACAGGGCGTTGTCCGTGTACGGGTGACTCGGGTGGGCGGACGAGAACGCGTCGAGCTCGACCAGCGCCTCTTGGAACTTCTGCTCCCGGATCAAGCTCAGGCCTCGGCGGTACCCCTCGACGCTGACTTCTTTGCCCGGGGGCGCCTGCGCAGGCTGTGGCTCGACGAACGGCGGAAGGTCCGGCACGTCCGCCGTGATCGGCAAACGCTCATCGACGACCTCGCCATCGAGCCGGAGTACCGGCTGCATGTCGAGTCCCCCGTGCGTGTCCTTCGCCCACGGGAGCTCGTCGCCGCTGGACACCTTCCTCGACAATGCCGGAGCGAACTCTTTGTCGCTCTTCAGCTCCTGGACCTCCGCGCGCGCCAAGGCGAGCTGGCCCCGCAACGTTCGAAGCTCCTGCTCCTGCTCTTCGTTCTGCACCCGAAGCGCGGTCATCTCTGCGTCCCGGGTGGCCTCATCGGACGCACCGCGAGCCTGTGAATGCACCCCCACCGAGCTGCACCCGATCAGTGTCGAAACACCAGCCACTGCGAAGAGCGTCTTCACGGCATAACCCCGCATTTGGATCGTAGGTAACCCAGCGGACCTGCGTCAAAAAAGCCGTGCCCTATTGCCAGGTGCCAAGTGCTCGAAATCGCTGATATCGTTGGTTCACGAGCGCATCTCCGGAAAGGCCCCTCAGCGCGTCGAGATGGTGCCGTAAGCGCACTCGGAGGGACTCGGCGGCGGTTTCGGGCTTTCGATGGGCACCTCCCGCTGGCTCGGACACCACCTCGTCCACGATGCCCAGGCGCTTGGCGTCGTTCGCCAACAACCGAAGCTGCTCGGCCGCTTCCGCGCCCCGGGTGCCGTCGCGCCAGAGGATCGACGCACAGCCTTCGGGGGTGATCACGCTGTAGGTTGCGTACTCGAACATCAGCACCTGATTGGCAACTCCGATGGCCAGCGCGCCTCCTGAGCCGCCTTCCCCGAGCACGGTGCAGATGACAGGGACCCGCAACCCGCTCATCACCTCGATCGCTCGGCCGATGGCCTCGGCCTGCCCCCGCTCTTCCGCTCCGAGACCGGGATAGGCGCCGGGGGTGTCGATGAACGTCAGGACGGGCCGCCCCGCTTGCTCCGCCAGCTTCATGACGCGGATCGCCTTCCGATAGCCTTCGGGATGCGCCATGCCGAAGTTGCGGAGCGCCTTGTCCCTGGCCGTTCGACCCTTCTGGTGTCCGATGACGGCAACGATTTCGCCTTCGAAGCGCGCAAAGCCAGAAATGATCGCCGGGTCGTCTCTGAAGCTTCGGTCCCCGTGCAGTTCGATGAAGTCCTCGAACAGGAGCGCCAGGTAGTCGCGGAGGTATGGCCGGTCGGGGTGCCGGCTCAACTGGACTTTCTTCCAGACATCGAGGTCGGCGTAGAGCTTGCGCTGCAAGTCCTCCACCTGGGCTTGCAGAGTCTCGATCTGGGTGTCGATGGCCTCGGCTTCCGGGGCGCCAGCCTCGGTCAGCTCCTTGAGGGCGGCGATCCGCTCCTCCAGCTCGACCAAGGGGGCTTCAAAGTCCAGGTGCGCCATCTTGCTTGGTGCTTCGCATATCTGTTGAGGGTGGCAAGCTCCAGCCCGCTTACTCGCGAACGGCGCGGCCAAGCAGCTCGAAGACTCGAATCGGTTGGGCCTTGCCCTTCACCCTCTCGGCGGGCAGCTCCTCGAGGTCGAAGCTGCCGTCCAACTTGTCGACGGTCCCCTCGCTAATCAGGGTCTGCCCGGCACGGGCGAGCGAGCACAATCGCGAGCCGGTATTCACCGGGTCTCCGATGACGGTGTACTCGAGCGCTTGGCTGCTTCCGATGTAACCCGCAACGACCTCTCCGGTGTTGATGCCGATTCCGATCTCGAACGGCGGCAAACCTCGAGCCTCGTGACGTTCATTGAGAGACGCAAGCGCTGCTTGCATCTCGAGTGCCGCGCGCACTGCGCGAATCGGATCGTCGCTGTGTGAAACGGGTGATCCAAAGAGCACCATCATCTCGTCGCCGATGAACTTGTCGAGCGTTCCTTCATACCCGAACACAATTTCGACCATGCGTTCGAAGTACTCGTTGAGCGCGTCCACCACGATCTGGGGCTCACAGGATTCGCTGATGCTGGTGAACCCGCGAATGTCTGCGAAGAGAATCGTCGTCTCGCGGAGCTCGCCCCCCTTCTTCACCTCGAGCTTTCCGGAGAGCACCTGCTCGGCAATGTCCGGTGACAGCAAGCGTCGGAAACGCTCCCGAGTCACCGCTTCCTGTTCGAGCTTCTTGGCGAATAAGGTATTCTGGACCGCCACGGCCGCCTGGCTGGCGACGGTTTCGAACAGCGCTAGGTCCTTCTCCGTGAAGGCATGCGTGGCGAGCTTCGAGTCGAGCATCATCACGCCCAAGACCGTCTCGTTGTGGATCAAGGGAACGCACATCGTCGAGCGAATGCCCTGCATGATCACCGACTGCGCGCTTTGAAAGCGTGCGTCTGCCGAGGCGTCGTGCGAGAGAACGGCTTCCTTCTCGCGGACGACCGTATCCAGCACGGTTTTCGAGACAATGACCTCTTGCTCGGGGTCGACGCCCTCCGCCGTGCGTACCGACACCGGCTCGAGAATGTTGTGGTCGTTGTGCAAGAGCACGACGCCGCGATCAGCGGGCACCAGTCGAAACGCCACCTCGAGGATCTTGTTGCAGAGGGCCGTGATGCTCGTGCCGAGCTCGATGGCTTGTGTGACTTCGTAACTCGCGCGGAGCTTTTCGTAGTCGCGACGCAACGACGCGTCGTCTTGAATGAGCTCCTCGGCGAAGAAGGTCTTCTCGGCTAGGATCGAAACTTTGGCGCGAATTAGAGGGCCCGCGTCGCTGTCGCCGATCTTGAATCGGTTGGTGGCTTCGCGAGACTCGCCGCTCAAGAGCGCGTCGAACGACACCCCCCCTGGCCTTGCCGCCGGCTCGAAGACGACGCGTGTCGAGCCGATCGTGATCTCGTCACCGGGCTCGAGGAGGCGCTCTTTGTGGACTCTCTCGCCGTTCACGTAGGTGCCGTTGAGCGAGCCCAGATCTTTGAGAACGTACCGGTCGTCGATCAGCTCGATGTGGCAGTGTTCCTTGGACACCACGCGGTCGAGGACCTGATGCGTGTTCCTAGGATGCCGTCCAAGCGAATTGTGGCGGAAGAGCTGACGCTCCTGCCGCCCGCTTGGCCCCATGATACTGATGCGAGCCATAACCCCTCCATCAGGCTACCCGGGGCGTTCTCAGGCTGCAAAGATGGCGTTTGCCGGCGGCGGCGGCACTACCCTTCAGGCGGACGAGTCCTTCGCCTTGGTCTCGACGATGAACTCCTCCACCGCGCCCCTGACGGGACGGGAGAAGTAGACCTTCTGGGCCGCAATTTCGCGGAGCGCGGTCACGATCGGCCGGTTTCTGCTGTGAACCAGCGCCGGGGCGCCCTTGATGAGCTGGCGAGTCCGCCGGGCGGCCAAGATGACCAGCGCAAAGCGGTTTTCCTCGTGTTGCAAGCAGTCTTCGACGGTAACGCGTGCCATAGGCGCCGGAGGCTAGCAGGGGTCTCCGCCCCCGGCAAATCCGTCTCATCACTTCTGTGAAAAAGCCCAGTGACGTGCCTTGACTCCCCACTTTTCATGACTAGGTTGCCGGCCCATCAGCACTCTCTAGCATCGAGTGCTAACAAGGTACCGGGCAGCGAAACTGCCCTAAAACGGAGGGATAAATGGCCATTCGTCCATTGCATGACCGCATTTTGGTCAAGCGCGTCAAGGAAGAAGAGACAACCAAAGGCGGGATCATCATTCCGGATACCGCTAAGGAGAAGCCGATCGAGGCCAAGGTGGTCGCGGTCGGTACCGGGCGCATCCTCGATAGCGGAGAGGTCCGGGAGCTCGCCGTGAAGAAGGGCGACCTCGTCCTGTTCGGCAAGTACGGCGGCACGGAGGTCAAGATCGACGGTGAAGACCACCTGATCCTCCGCGAAGACGACATCCTCGGAATCATCGAATAGGAGACTCAGAAACATGGCTGCGAAAGAGATCATTTACGATACAGCTGCTCGCGATCGCATTCTGAAAGGCGTCAACGCGCTGGCGAATGCCGTGAAAGTCACGCTCGGTCCGAAGGGCCGCAATGTCGTGATCGAGAAGAGTTTTGGCGCACCGACCGTCACCAAGGATGGTGTCACGGTGGCCAAGGAGATCGAGCTTGCGGACAAGTTCGAGAACATGGGCGCACAGATGGTGCGCGAGGTCGCTTCGAAGACCTCCGACATTGCAGGAGACGGCACCACGACCGCCACTGTGCTTGCGCAGGCGATTATCCGTGAGGGCACCAAGATGGTCGCTGCGGGTCACAACCCGATGGAGATCAAGCGGGGCATCGACGCAGGCGTCATCCAAGTCGTGGAGCAGCTCCAGGGGCTCTCGAAGGCCACGAAGGATCCGAAAGAGATCGCGCAGGTCGGCACGATCAGCGCCAACGGGGATCGCGCCATCGGTGAGATCATCGCCGGCGCCATGGAAAAGGTCGGCAAGGAAGGGGTCATCACCGTCGAAGAGGCCAAGGGTCTCGAGACGGAGCTCGATGTCGTCGAGGGCATGCAGTTCGACCGCGGTTACCTGTCGCCCTACTTCGTGACCGATTCGGAGCGCATGGTCGCCGAGATCGAGGACCCCTACATCCTCATCGTCGAGAAGAAGATCTCGAACATGAAGGATCTTCTGCCGGTTCTCGAGGCGATTGCCCGTCAGCAGAAGCCCCTGATCATCCTCGCCGAGGATGTCGAGGGAGAGGCGCTTGCCACACTCGTCGTCAACAAGCTGCGTGGCACGCTGCAGACCGCTGCGGTCAAGGCGCCAGGCTTCGGCGACCGCCGCAAGGCCATGCTCGAAGACATCGCCATCCTGACTGGTGGCACGGTCGTGAGCGAGGACCTCGGCATCAAGCTCGAGAACGTGACCCTCAACGATTTGGGCGGCGCGAAGCGAGTGACCATCGACAAAGAGAACACCACCATTGTCGATGGCGCTGGCAAGAAGAAGGACATCTCGGGCCGCATCGAGACCATCCGCAAGCAGATCGACGACACCAGCAGCGATTACGATCGTGAGAAGCTGCAGGAACGCCTCGCGAAGCTCGTCGGTGGCGTTGCGGTGATCAAGGTTGGCGCAGCCACCGAGGTCGAGATGAAGGAAAAGAAGGCGCGCGTCGAAGATGCGCTCCACGCCACGCGCGCGGCCGTCGAAGAAGGCATCGTGCCTGGCGGCGGCGTTGCGCTGATTCGTGCGCAAAAGGACCTCGAGAAGCTCGACGTGAGCGACGAGCAGAAGGTCGGCATCGGCATTCTGATTCGCGCCATCGAAGAGCCCCTCCGTCAGATCGCGGCGAACGCGGGTCTCGAAGGCTCGATCGTCGTGAACGAGGTTCGCAACGGCAAGGGGGCCTACGGCTTCAATGCCGCGACCGAGGAGTACACCGACCTCGTCAAGGCCGGTGTCATCGACCCGACGAAGGTCGTGCGTAGCGCGCTGCAGAACGCGAGCTCGGTAGCGGGCTTGATGCTCACCACCGAGGCTCTCGTGGCTGAGCTGCCGAAGGAAGAGGCCCCCATGCCGGGCGGCCACGACCACGGCGGCGGCATGGGCGGCATGGGCTTCTAAGCCAGCCGCACACGCACTCACAAGAAGAGCCGGAGCATTCGTTTGCTCCGGCTTTTCTGTTTAAAACTAAGTCACCGGAGAACGCCTCGCGACGGGCGTGCTCGCGATCGGGAGCCCCGTCGCCACGGCTACTCAAGTCGACATAAGGCTAGGCGCCGACCCAATCGCTGTGCTGCCCATCCCGAGCCGTTCTCCTCCGTCGAAGTCGATGTGCGGACAGGGGTCGGTGACAGCGATCCCGACGAAGAGTATGGGAGCTGGCCGCACGGCCCGTGGTTTTTCCCTCGTTTTGGGAAGGTTGCGAGCGGATCTGCCCCGGGCGCTGACGCTTCCGCTGGCCCCGGCGCTGACGCTGCCACTGGCGCTGACACTGCCACCGGCGCTACGATCGCCCCGTGGGATCCAGCACCGGCAGGCTGACTGAGTATCGGCGACGCCTTCGGGTGGCTGCCGCTACGGTGCTGGCGGTGCGAATCGCGGCTGCGGCTGCAGCGGTGGGACTCGCGTCTTTCGTCTTGGTTGCGTGGGTCCTTGGCCCCATGACGCCGCTCGCCTGGTTGTGCGTCGGATGGGGCGTGGTGTTCGGGATGACCACTGCGGCGGTGGCATGGTCGATCCAGCCGCTGTTGAAGCTTCGCGGGCATGGGGCGCTCGGGCTGGTTGCGGCTCAGCAGCCTTCCCTCTTGTCGCCGCTGCAAAGCGCCTATGAGCTTCAGGCTGAGCGGGCCTTCTCGCGCGAGTTGGTCGTCGCGCAGCGGGTGCGCTTGCTGCGGGCGCTCGACGCATCGCCAGCCCGAAAGTTCATTCCCTGGCGTTGGGTGGTGCAGCCGGCTTTGGCCGCCACGCTGCTGTTCGCGGTATTCGCGTGGTGGTCGTTGGACTTCGATCGAGCCGCTGCGGGTCGTTACGCGCTCTTGCACACCCAGACCGGTGAAGTTGAAGGCACGCGGACGAGCCACGTCGTTGCACGCACCGATGCCGAGCTTCTCTTCCCCGATTACATGGAGCGTGCGAACACACGCGTCGAGGATGCCGATCGGCTGGTCGTGCCCAGGGGGACGGCCGTGGAGTATACGATCACGCCAATCGGTGATGCGGCTCGTGTCGTGGTCGAGCTGCCTGGGCGCCATGTGGAGGCAGACCGCATGGGCGATCAGTTCGTCGCTTCTTTCGTCGCCGACACCGACGGGCCGTTGGAGATCTACGTCGAGTCTGCCGGTGGCGAACGCCGAGTCGACTATCGTTCCCGGTCGATCCAGGTGCAGCTCGACGAGCCGCCGCGGGTGAGCATCATTGCCCCAAAGGAGGACATGGTCGTCGAAGCCCGGCAGCCGATCCTTTTGCAGCACAACGCCACCGATGACTACGGCGTCCAGGAGCTAACTCTCATCATCAAGCTGCCCAGCGGCGAGCATCTTCGGAGAGCTGTCCTCACGCCGTCAGAGGATGTGCCGCTCGAGCTCTTCGGAGAGACCGTGCTGCACTTGGAGGAGTTCTCGCTTGCTCCCGCGGACGCGGTCACCGTCTGGCTGGAGGCCAAAGACGGGAATCGGGTCGACGGTCCGGGAATCGGTCGCTCCGAAGTGCGAACCCTGACGCTCGCGTCGGAGATCACCCGCCGTCGCGATCGAATCGTCGAGCTCGAGAAATTGTTGGATTCGTTGCTGACGACCCTGGCCGTTCGCCTGGAGGAGCCCCTTCCCAAGGGCTTGAAGAAGGCTCTTCAGCGGCGCAACGCAAACATGGTTCCGTACAACGCTACGATGGCGTTGCTTGGCAACGTTGGCGATCATCGCGGACCCCGAACCATACCGTTGCTGCTCGACATGAGAAAGCGGCTCAAGCGCGCTCATGAACGAGAAGCAACGGCCTACCGTAGCGGTGTGCAACCTCGCGTCCGATCGCACTACGACGGGGTCATCGTCACCGAGCTCGAGCAGGACACCCTCCTGGTGGCCGACCTCATCAGCGAAGCGCGTCTCAACGATGCGGCAGAAATCGCACGCGAGATGCAACAGCTGCGCAGCGAGATAGCGTCGCTGATCGGCGAGCTGCGTCGTGGGCAGACTCCGGAGCTCCAACGGGCGCTCGCGGCCGCGATGGACCGAGCCGAGCGGCGTCTCGAAGCCCTCCGGCAACAGCTTCGGGAGGCCATGCGGTACGTGCCCGGCGAGTTCGTGAATCGCCAGTCTCAGCAGGCGAGCAAGTCTACAGACGCCCTCCAAAGTGTTCGCGAGGCACTCGCGAGCGGCGACCTCGATGCGGCCGAAGCCGCCTTGATGAAGCTCGATCAAACGATCGAAGCCATGACTCAGGCCCTCGCGCAGAGTGAGGACTCGCTGGTTGAAGCTCGCTTCGGTCCGCGTGAACGCGCGCTGATGAAAGCGACCGATACCATCCGCGACCTCGAGATCGAGGAGAAGCGGATGGCTGACAAGGCTCGGCGAGTGGGGGAGAAGGCCGTGAAGAGCGCCGCCGGGGACAAGTCGCTGGCGTCGGAAATCCGCACCGAGCTGGAGAAGATCGCGGAGGAGATCGCGGAGCTCTTGGGTGGCGTCGATGAAGAGGCGCTCGGCCCTTACGAGTCGAGCCTCAAGGGGCGGGCGGACGAACGCCTGAACGACTTCGAAAAAGCCCTCGAGGGCGGCGACATCGGCGAAGCGTTGTCGATGGCCAACCGGCTGGCTCAGGCGGCGAGTGCGCTCGCGAAAGACCTCGAGCTCTCGGCGATGATGTTTCGCGGACAAGATGGCAAGACCGCCGAGGCAGCGGCACAGGCACGTCAGGCGGCGGCGCGCACACAGGACCTCCGCGATGCCGCGCAAGGCGCAGTCCCTGACGTCGCCGGCGCGCTGACCGACCGGGAGCGCGAGCAGCTCAGCAAACAAGCCCAGCAGCAGGGCAAGGCACAGGAGGCGACACATCGGCTTGCGCGTCGCCTTCGTGAAGAAGTCGGCGGTGTGCCGGTTTCCGAGGAAGCCGCCGAACAACTCGAAGCGATCGAGCGGCCGATGCAGCGCGCGGCGCAGGCGTTGAAGCAAGGCAATCCTCTCGAGGCCAACAAGCAACAAGAGGCCGCGGCGGATCAGCTACGGCGGCTGCGGGAGCACCTCGAGGCCCAGCAGCGCGCGAAGCCGGGCGGCGACGGCGGGCGGGAGCGCACCGAGGGTGCACGCGCCAACGAGCGCGTGGAGATCCCGACCCACCGATCCAAAGTCGACGAGCTCGCCTGGCGCCGCCGCGTCCTCGACGCGATGAACGGCGCGCCTCCAGAGGGCTACCAGCAGGCTGTCGATGATTACTATGAAAGGCTTCTGCGATGAAGCGCCTCGCGTTGTTCGTGGGCTGCGCCCTACTCGGTTCGATCTCGACGTCCGCACCCGCGGAGACGCCAGCGAGCTCGGACGTTCTCGGCCTGCTCGAAGCGTCGCTGGCCGCGGGCGAAGGGGTCCCCGCACAACTCCTGCTGCAGAAGTATCTGGATGACTACCCGCGCACTTCGCGCGTCATCGAGCTCGAGGTCCTCGCCGAGTTTTATGCCGGTGACTACGAGGCGGCGGCCGACGGGATTGCAGAGCTTCGACAGGACGCTCGTTCAGAGACCAACTTGGGCCAGCTGGTGGACGTCATCGTCAACACCTACGAAACGACGAAGAACTACGAGACGTTCACTCACGGGAACTACGAAGTGCGTTACGCCCCGGGTCCGGACGAAATCCTCGTTCCCTATGCGATCGACACGCTCAAAGCCGCCGCGGAGGCGCTCGAGGCGGAGCTCGGCGTGAAGATGGTGAGCCCGGTTCGTCTCGAAATCTATCCCGACGCGGAGTCGCTGGCGCGTGTCTCGACCTTGTCCGTCGAGGCGATTCGCACGACCGGCACGATTGCGTTGTGCAAGTGGGGACGCCTGATGATTGCGTCGCCGGCAGCGTTGATGCACGGCTACCCATGGCTGGACACCATCGCGCACGAATACGTCCATTTGCTGCTGACCAAGGCTACGCTCGACCAGTCGCCTGTGTGGCTGCAAGAGGGGCTCGCGAAATTTCTCGAGACCCGCTGGCGGCAGAGCCAGGCATCTCTTCGGCAGGATCCCGCCTCGAATCAGTTGCTCCACGATGCAGTGGAGGCCAACGAGCTGCTGGATTTCGATCAGTTGCATCCATCGATCGCTCTGCTGCCCACGCAGGAGGCGGCGTCACTAGCGTTTGCGCAGGTCTCCTCGTTCATGGAAACGTACTACCGCGAGTACGGTCGCGATGCTGTTCAGCAAGCGCTCTACCTCGTCGGAGAGGGCGAAGATGCGAGAAGGGCTTTGGCTACTGTGGCCGGTGTGCCCTGGACGAAGCTCGAGATGCGCTGGAAGCAGGCACTTGCGAAGCGACCCAAGCCGCCCGCGGCAAGGCTGCTGCCCCGTTACCTCAGCGACGAGGCCACCGAGCAGGACGAGCTTGCCGGCGTGGAGCTCGAACGCGCGCGCAACTACGTACGGCTTGGCGACCTCTTGTGGACCCGCTCCCGGCCCGCCGCGGCATCGATGGAATATGCGAAGGCGCACCAAGCCGCGCCGAGCGATCCCGTCGTCGCATCACGCTACGCCCGTTCAGCCATTGCTGGGGGTCGCCCCGAAGAAGCGCTCGCACCGCTGATGCGAACGCTCGACCGGTACCCCACGCATGCGCCTGCACTATCGAGTCTCGCCACGGCGATGTTTCGGATCTCGAAGTTCGATCTTGCCAAGGGCGCCGCAACCCAGGCGATCGCCCACAACCCATTCGACCCCCAGCCCCACTGCATTCTCTCCAAGCTTGGTGTTCCCCAAGCCCAGCACGAAGCGAACCTGTGCTCGCGGCTCGGAGGCATACGGGAGTAATGTGGCAATTCCAGCAACCAAGCGCTAAGAGGTCCTCGTGAGCGAACCCGTACGAAGCACTCCGCCCCCACCGCCGAGCGGCGCCGCCTCCGACGTGGTGCGGGTGCAACAACTCGCCAGCGCACGCGATGAGATCGTCGCGCGCCTCAAGCAGCGCATCGTCGGTCAGGATGAAGTGATCGAGCTCTTGCTCATCGCGTTGTTCGCACGCGGCCATGGCTTGTTCGTCGGCGTGCCCGGGCTCGCCAAGACCCTTCTCATCACGACGCTCGCCGACGCGCTCTCGCTCCACTCGAACCGCATCCAGTTTACGCCAGACCTCATGCCGAGCGATGTGACGGGGACCGACGTTCTCGAAGAGGACGCGACCACCGGAAAGCGCCACTTCCGTTTCATCCCTGGTCCGGTGTTCACCAACATATTGCTCTCAGACGAGATCAACCGCGCGCCACCCAAGACGCAGGCCGCACTTCTGCAGTCGATGGCCGAGGGGCAGGTCACGGCCAGCGGCAACACGTACGCGCTCGAGCAACCCTACTTGGTGTTTGCGACGCAGAACCCGATCGAGCAGGAGGGCACCTACCCCCTCCCTGAAGCGCAGCTCGACCGGTTCTTGTTTCAAATCGATGTTCGGTATCCGAGCCAACACGAGGAAGTCGACATCGTGAAGCGCACCACTGCGCCGTTGCCGACGACGATTACGCCGGTGCTCTCGGCGCAGGATATCATCGCGTTTCAGGATCTCGTGCCCCGCGTCCCCGCGGCCGACCACGTGGTTCAGCACGCGGTGACCCTGGTGAGGGCCACCAGACCAGATGATCGCAACGCCTCCGAGCTCGTTCGGAAGAACGTTGCGTTCGGCGCTGGGCCGCGAGCGAGTCAGGGTTTGATCTTAGGGGCCAAAGCGCGGGCGATTCTCCACGGGCGATACGCAGCGGAGATCGAAG
>Ga0233409_10000059_pt1 | contig 16108 bp, 16 predicted proteins | sample Na_oxic_13_MG_FD_179871 | JGI IMG/M metagenome (GOLD analysis project Ga0233409, IMG submission 179871) | Seawater microbial communities from Saanich Inlet, British Columbia, Canada - Na_oxic_13_MG | ecosystem: Environmental > Aquatic > Marine > Inlet | place: Canada: British Columbia... | reverse complement strand
CTGCCGTCAGAATTATAAAACCGCCACTTGAAATCCGCAGCATCAGTGTTTTCCACAAGTATAAAACCGTCAGCACCGACTGACATTTTTCTACGGCATGCTTTGGCGATAAAATTTGGCAGATCGGTTTCATCGACAATTTTATCGCGGTTATCAATGATTATAAAATCGTTGCCGCTGCCGCTCATCTTGTAAAAATCTATTTTTTTCATAATAATTTAATCATCAAGAAACGGTGGAACCGATTCACCGTCAACAAGATCCTCGTAACTCTCTCGAGCCCTAACAACATGAAATCTGTCATCCTTTACCATCACTTCAGCCGCTCTTGGCCTGGAACAGTAGTTGGACGACATGGTAAAGCCATACGCACCCGCGCTCATCACCGCAATAAGATCGCCTTTCTTTACATCGGGCATCTTGCGGTCTATCGCCAGAAAATCCCCGGTCTCGCAAATCGGACCAACAACATCAGCTGTTATCGGCTGATTTTCAGTGTTTATAACCGGTTCAATAGCATGAAAAGCACCATACAGTGTGGGGCGCATCAGATCGTTCATACCTGCATCAGCAATAACAAACTCCTTAACTTTTCCCGATTTTCTAAAAAGAACCCTGCTAACCAGTATTCCGGCATTTCCAACAATAACTCTGCCCGGTTCCAGAATAAGCTGAAGATTCGAGCCTTTGAGAGACTCCACAATCGCCCTGGCATATTCACGGGGATGGGGCGGCGATTCATCCTCATATTTTATTCCAAGACCCCCACCCATATCCATGTATCTGATTTCGATTCCCATTTGCCCGAGTTCATTTATCAGCTTCTTTAGGCTTTCCAGAGCTTCTATAAAAGGTTTTGATTCTGTAATCTGTGATCCTATATGGCAATCAATTCCCATTATATTGATGTTCTTAAGCTTGCTTGCGATCTTGTATCCTTCAGTGGCAGTCTCCGTATCAATGCCGAATTTGTTTTTTTTCAGACCGGTTGAGATGTATGGATGAGTTTTTGGATCAACATCAGGGTTTACACGAATGGCCACAGGAGCTTTCCTTTGTAAAAGGCCTGCCCTTTCGTCTATAAGTTCAAGTTCTTCCAAAGACTCTACATTGAACATTAAAATGTCTGCTTCAAGAGCATAGTCTATTTCGTGGATGCGCTTTCCCACTCCTGAATAAACAATTTTATCCGGAGAGAAACCGGCTTTTAATCCGCGATACAGTTCTCCGCCAGAAACAACATCGAGCCCGCTGCCAAGGCTTTCAAACAGTTTTAAAACTGCAAGGTTAGTATTGGCCTTTGCAGAAAAACATACAAGCCTTTCTAAACCTTCAAAGGCCTCATTAAAAACAAGAAAATGGCGCTTTAAGGTGGCATGGCTATATAAATAAAAGGGAGTGCCGACCTTTTCGGCAATCATACGGATCGGAACATCCTCACAATATAACTCGTTGTTCCGGTATAAAAAATGATGCATAAATCACCTTAACCCAATAGGATTGAAGATTGAATGGGGTTTTTCATGATCCGGCGGCCTGGGGGGTCCCTTCTTGCCACATGCTGAGAAAATGAAGACAATTGAAATAACAATAGAATATATTAAAATAATATATTTTTTAGAAAATTTTTTTTTTATCAATAGATTAACCTTCCATCTTCACGGCAAGGTTCTTTTCAGCATTATTTATGGCAGCCTTTACGTTTTTTAGCGCCGTCCCGCCAAAAGATTTTCGCCGGTTTATCATCTGGTCAATGGTTAAAATATTAAAGATACCCTTTTCAATATGGGATGAAAAGGATTTTAGCTCTTTTAAGGTAAGTTCATGAAGCTCCTTTTTTTTGTTCGATGCGTAGGCAACTGCCTCTCCCACACAGCCATGGGCCTGTCTGAATGCCATGCCTTTGGTCACAAGATAATCCGCCATATCGGTTGCATTTAAAAATCCCGTGGATGTGGCCTGCTGCATCGCTTCTTTGTTTACTTTCAGTTTTGGAAGCATTTTTATGTAAATTTCCAAACATTCTGACAATATATCCACAGTACTGAACAGTGCGGTTTTATCCTCCTGCATGTCCCGGTTATAAGACAACGGCAATGATTTCATAACAGTTAAAAGTGAAACTAAATCCCCGAAAACACGGCCGGTTTTCCCTCGTACAAGTTCAGGCACATCAGGATTCTTTTTCTGAGGCATTATACTGCTGCCGGTGGCAAAGGAATCCGGGAGCTCGATGAAACCGAATTCCGATGAAGACCAGAGAATTAACTCTTCTGACATACGGCTCAGATGAACCATGCAAATACTTGCTGCTGACAGAAATTCGATGATAAAATCCCTGTCTGAGACTGCATCTATGCTGTTTGCCGATACTTCCGGAAAGTCAAGAATCCGGGCTACATACTCCCTGTCAATCGGGTATGTTGTTCCGGCAAGGGCGGCACTGCCAAGCGGCATCACGTTTATGCGTTTCAAACAGTCTTCAAACCTGCCGACATCTCTTGAAAACATCTCATAATACGCCATCAGATGGTGGGACAAGAGAATCGGCTGAGCCCTCTGCAAATGAGTGTATCCCGGCAAAACAACGTCAATATGGGCTTTTGCAAGCTCGACTATAACTTTTTGGAGCATAATAAGACGCTTTACTGTATTTAAAGTCTCCTTTCTCAAATACATCCTGACATCCAGAGCCACCTGGTCGTTTCGACTTCTTGCGGTATGAAGCTTCTGGGCGACTTTGCCCACTTTCTCGATAAGCCTGGTTTCAATATGCATATGGATATCCTCCAGGCTTTTATCAAACTGAAAATCTCCCCGATCTATCTCTCTTTTTATCACGCCAAGACCTTCTATCAATGATGAAGCATCCTCCTCGGAAATAATAGACGTTTTGGCAAGCATACGGCAATGGGCAATACTCCCTTTAATATCATAAGAATAAAGCCTTTTATCAATATCGATCGATGATGTAAAATCTTCAACCATTCTATCTGTCTTTTCTGAAAACCTGCCATCCCAGAGCTTTGTAGCCATACTTACCTCATTTATTTTTTTCCATCATCTTCTGAATACGGAGTCTCAAGGCATTCAGACGTATAAAGCCTTCAGCATCTTTCTGGTTGTACACACTGTCATCTTCAAAAGTTGCAAAATCCTCACTGTAAATCGATTCATCTGATTTACGTCCCAGGACACGGCAGTTCCCCTTGTAAAGCTCAAGTCGTACAACACCGGAGACATTCATCTGGGTTCGATCGACCATATCCTGCAGGAGTTTCTTTTCAGGTGAAAACCAGAAGCCGTAATACACAAGCTCGGAATATTTTGGAATTAGAGAGTCCCTCAGGTGCATTACTTCCCTGTCCATTGTAATCGATTCAATCGCCATATGGGCTGCTCTCAACACCGTGCCGCCTGGAGTTTCATAAACACCGCGGGATTTCATCCCGACAAAACGGTTCTCGACAATATCGACCCTGCCGATGCCGTTACGTCCCCCCAGCCTGTTCAGCTCTTTGAGAAGTTCGACCGGGGACATATTTTTATCATTTATGGCCACAGGATCACCCTGTTTAAACGTTATTTCAATAATTTCAGCCTGGTCCGGCGCATCCTGGGGTGAAACCGTCATACTGAACATATCGTCAGGCGGCTGTCTCCAGGGATCCTCAAGCAGACCCCCTTCAAAGCTTATGTGAAGGAGATTTCCGTCGGTACTGTATGGTTTTGCACGGGTTGTCGGCACCTTGATACCGTGCTGTTCGGCAAAAGCCATCAAGGCACTTCGCGAGTTAAGCTCCCACTCACGCCAGGGAGCAATGATCCTTATATTCGGATCTATTGCAAAATAACTGAGTTCAAACCTCACCTGGTCGTTTCCCTTTCCGGTCGCACCATGGCTTACAGCTTCCGCCCTCTCAATCTGTGCGATCTCCATCTGCCGTTTTGCAATCAGGGGCCTCGCAAGAGCAGTGCCCAGAAGATACTGTCCTTCATAAATAGCATTTGCCCGAAACGCAGGGAAAACATAATCTTTTACAAAGGTTTCCTTCAAATCATCTATATAAACCTTGGTTGCCCCTGTTTTTAAGGCGTTTTCCTCTACCCGATTCAGCTCATCCCCCTGGCCTATATCTGCAGAAAATGCAACAACATCACAACGGTAAGTTTGGATCAGCCACTTTAAAATCACTGATGTATCCAGTCCACCGGAATAAGCCAGTACCACCTTGTTAACGGTATCAGACACGATCTAATCCCCTTTCATTAAAACATCAAGAATTGCCTTATGCATGTGGAGTTTGTTTTCTGCTTGATCCCAGACAACTGAATTTGGGCCTTCCAGCACATTTTCGCTGATCTCCTCACCCCTGTGCGCCGGGAGGCAATGCATTACTATAACATCTTGGCTCGCATTTTTTAGAAGCGCTTGATCTACCTGAAAAGCCTCAAACACGTGCTTTCTTTTACCGTGCTCATTTTCCTGCCCCATGCTGGCCCAAACATCGGTATAGATTACATCGGCATCTTTTACCGCTTCAACAGGATTCGATGTTACGGCAATTTTACCAACCCCTCTCTCAAGAGCCTTTTCCATAACATCCCTACGAGGGGAATACTTGTCCGGACATGCTAAAACAAGATTCAAATCCAGGACAGCCGCAGCATTTAGCCATGAATGAGCTACATTATTCCCATCTCCGACCCAGGCTATCCTGATATCCTTATAATCGCCTTTAATCTCTATCACCGTCATAATATCACTTAATACCTGGCACGGATGAAATAGATCGGTCAGGGCATTTATGACCGGAATATTAGTAAATTCGGCGAACTCTTTTAACAAATCCTGTGAATAAGTCCTAATCGCCAAACCATCCAGGTATCTTGAAAGAACTCTGGCGGTGTCTCGAACAGGTTCGTTTCGTGCAATCTGAGTGTCCTTGGCGCTTATGAAAATCGGTGTTCCACCGAGCTGAACCATTGCCCCTTCAAAGGAGAGGCGGGTGCGGGTAGACGGTTTGTCGAATATAAGACCCAGGGTTTTACCGGCAAGGGGCTTGTCTGCAATCCCGTTTTTATACCTTTTTTTTAGTTCAATCGCCCGTTCAAAGAGTTCTTCAAAATCCTCTCTGGTAAGATCTATGAGTGTCAAAATGTCTTTTTTCAATTTTACCTCACCATCTGATTGAATATTTTCAATCTAAAACCTCATCCAGACATGCCACTAGGGCGTCTATCTCTTCTTTTTCTATGGTAAGCGGAGGAATAAAACGTAAAATACTCCCCTGGATGCAGTTTATCAGAAACCCTTTTTCCATGCACAAAGTAACAATCTTATCCCCCTCCATGTTTAGCTCCATTGCCAAAAGCAAGCCCATACCTCTGACATCCTCAATCGATTCGTGCCTGTTTTTCAACCATGAAAGTCTTTCCTTAAAATATGCCCCGACTTTTTTGCAATGATCTATTATATTTTCTTCTGAAAGCACTCTGACAACTTCAAGTGAAGCCGCAGTGACAACCGGAGTGCCACCAAATGTCGAAGCATGTGATCCCGGCCCGAAGGCATCGGCCACTTCTTCTCTGGCCAGCATGGCCCCTATTGGCAATCCATTGGCAAGGGCTTTGGCCAGGGTCATTATATCCGGTTCCATATCGAAATGTTCATAGGCGAAAAGTTTTCCTGTACGTCCTATCCCTGTCTGTATTTCATCGAATATCAAAAGAGTGCCAGTTTCGTCACAAGCTTGCCTTACGGCCTTAAGGTACCCTTGGTCAGGGCAGCGAACCCCGCCTTCACCCTGTATCGGTTCTATTAAAACAGCGCATGTGGACGAGCCTATTTTGCTGAGCAATGCACCAATATCATTAAACGGCACATAGTCAAAACCTTCGAGCACAGGTTCGAATCCTTTTTTTATCTTTTCCTGTCCGGTTGCAGAGAGGGTTGCCATGGTCCGACCATGAAAAGAATGCTCCATTGAAATTATTCTGTATCGCCCGTTTTCTCCTTTTTCCTTGAAATATATCCTGGCCAGCTTAATGGCGGCCTCATTTGCTTCGGCTCCGCTATTACAGAAAAAAACCCGGTCGGCAAAACTGTTTTCCGTAAGCCAGGATGCCAGCTCTACCTGGGGAACTGTATAATAAAGATTCGACACGTGAAAAAGGGTGTCAGCCTGCCTTGAAAGCGCCTTTGAAACCCCCGGATGTGCATGTCCGAGATTGCATACGGCGATTCCTGCAACGAAATCGGTATAATTTTTCCCATCGGTATCCCATAAAGTGCACCCCTTGCCTTTTTCTATTACAACGGGAAATCTCTTGTAGGTTTTTGCTATAACCCGATCTGCTTTAGCTTTTATATCTCTGCTCATTTTAAGACCCTTCTGTTACCTCTGTCCCTATCCCCTTATCGGTAAAAAGTTCAAGTAATAAAGCATGGCGCTTGTTGCCGTTTATAATGTGCACTTTTTCAACTCCGTTTTTCAGTGCCTCTAAGGCACATTCGATTTTAGGGATCATTCCCCCTGAAATGGTTTTTTCTTCCACCATCTGATTGATGCTTTCAGCGCTGATTGAAGATATAAGAGCTCCTGAGGAATCCAGGACTCCATCTACATCTGTTAACAAGATAAGTCGACCTGCTGAAAGGGCTATGGCAATACTGCTTGCAACGAGGTCTGCATTTATGTTGTATGTTTCGCCTGAATCCCCGGTACCGACCGGTGCGATAATAGGAATGAAATCCTGTTTGGTCAGCGTATTGATTATATTAGGGTTGACATGTGTAACTTCACCCACCAGGCCCGGATCAATTATCTCCGGCGGCTTATCGTTATCCTCCCGATGAACGATATGAAGTTTTCTGGCACGAATAAGCCCTCCGTCTTTACCGCTCAAACCCACAGCCTTACCACCCTGCTGATTTATCTGAGCAACAATCCCCTTGTTCACCTTGCCCACTAGAACCATTTCCACCACGTCCATAGTCGCCTCATCCGTAAGACGCATCCCCTTAACGAACCTGGAATTCATACCCATGCGGTCAAGGACCGAGTTGATCTGCGGACCACCACCGTGAACAACAACCGGATTCAGTCCCGTAAATTTCATTAAAGTAATGTCACGGGCAAAATCCTCCTTCAACTGCTCGTCGACCATGGCATGCCCCCCGTACTTTACCACTATAGTCATACCGTAGAAACGGCGAATATAAGGCAGAGCCTCAATCAGTATGTCGGCAACATTTGAATTCATATTTATTATCCGTTATAAAATATACCTGCTAAGATCCTCGTCATCTTTGATATCCTTTAACTTGTCTTCCACATACTTTTTATCGATGACTATTTTCTTTTCCTGCATATCCGGTGCTTCAAAAAGGATGTCTTCCAGCATGCATTCCATAAGGGTATAGAGCCTCCTGGCACCGATGTTTTCGGTCATGTTGTTAACTTCTTCAGCAATCCTTGCTATTTCTTCAACAGCCTCATCATTAAAAACAACATCAACACCTTCGGTCTTTAAAAGAGCCATATATTGAAGGATTAAAGCATTTTTGGGTTCTGTCAGTATCCTTACAAACTCCTTCTGACCAAGAGCGTCCAGTTCCACCCTTATGGGGAACCGGCCCTGGAGTTCCGGAATTAAATCCGAAGGCTTGACGGTATGAAAAGCACCGGCAGCAATGAAAAGGATATTGTCAGTCTTAACCGGGCCGTATTTTGTTGTAACAGTGCTCCCTTCTATAACCGGAAGAAGATCCCTCTGAACACCCTCCCTGGACACGTCGGGACCGTGGGTGCTGTTTTTTCCAGCAATTTTATCAATTTCATCAAGAAAAATTATTCCTGACTGCTCGACTTTTATTATGGCCTCTTTTACCACCTTGTCCATATCTACCAGGTTCTGAGCCTCTTCAGCCGCAAGCATCTCCATGGCTTCAGGTACTTTTACCTTGCGCCGCTTTGTACTCCTGGGAAGAAGGCTGCCCATCATATCTTTAAAATTAATCCCCATCTCCTCCATACCGACGTTGGAGAAAATCTCCACCATGGGCATGGTTCGCTCTGATACGTCAAGATCAACATATCGATTGTCTAGTTTCCCCTGACGAAGCATTTTCCGAAGCTTCTCCCTTGTGGGAGAAGATTTATCGTTTTTGTATGTTACAAGTTCAAACTGGGTCTCTTTTGGATCTTCACGCTTCTGTGTAGGCTGCGCTCCTCCTTTTGGAAGCAAAAGATCGAGCATTCTCTCTTCGGCAATCTGGCACCCTTTTTCTTTGACAGCCTCCTGCTCCTTTGATTTAAGTACATTGACGGTAAGTTCGAGAAGATCTCTAACCATAGATTCAACATCCCGCCCCACATATCCGACTTCTGTAAACTTGGAAGCCTCGACCTTAGTAAATGGAGAGTCTGTTAAATTTGAAAGCCTCCTCGCTATCTCTGTCTTCCCCACCCCGGTGGGACCGATAAGGATAATATTCTTCGGGACAATTTCATCACGAAGATCTTCCGGTACCTGTTGCCTTCGCCAACGATTCCTTAATGCAATGGCGACAGAGCGTTTTGCCTGGTGCTGGCCAATTATATATTTATCAAGTTCTTGAACGATTTCGTTTGGTTTTAGACTGCTCATTTTTTTCTACATGTTGTGGATAATTGGTCGTTAGACATTTGTCATTAGTTTGCGATTTTTAAGGGTTGTCAGTATCAATCGATAAATTAGCGTCTATCTACAACTCTTCGATCGTAATAGTATCATTTGTAAATACGCATAGGGAACCTGCTATTTTCATCGCCTCTTTAACAATATCAACAGCATCCATATCCGTATGTTTTATCATGGCTTTTGCCGCCGCCTGGGCTCCGACCCCACCGGACCCCACACCCATGAGACCCTCATCCGGCTCAATCACATCACCGTTTCCTGAGATAACAAACATGTTTTTATCGTCCACCGCAATCATGATAGCCTCAAGACGTCTCAAATACTTGTCGGTACGCCAGTCCCGTGCCAATTCAACGGCACTGCGCGTCAGGTTCCCATTATAACGCTCGAGCTTTTTTTCCAGACGTTCGGAAAGGTTTAAAGCATCGGCCGTGGCGCCGGCAAATCCAACGATTATCCTGTCATTGTAAATCCTTCTGACCTTTTTTGCCTTATGCTTTATAACGGTATTGTTCAATGTAACCTGTCCGTCACTAGCCACAGCCGCTTTACCCTTATGCCTGACAGCAAGAATTGTTGTGCCATGAAATTTCATCATTTTATTTTTGTTCCTATGTTGAGACCTTTGAAAAATGTCCAATTTTGTTCAAGGCCAAGGAAGGCGAAAATTTTAACCACAGGAATACATTGAGTATTTTGAGGATTAAAATTTGAGCCTGACGCCGGAATTGGGCAAAAGGGGGCGTTTTTCAAAGGTCTCGCGTTATCGTCTCGGGTGCGCTTTGTCATAGGTTTCCATTAATCTGTCGATACTTACATGAGTATATTTTTGGGTAGTAGAAAGGCTTTTATGGCCCAAAAGCTCTTGCACCACCCTCAAATCCGCCCCTGCATCAAGCAAGTGGGTTGCAAATGAATGACGCATGGAATGTGGTGAAACAGGTATTAACAATCCACATTCTTTTGCTGTCTTTGCCAGAATGCGTGCTATCGAACGGGTCGTAAGACGGCCCTTGTTTTTATTTAAAAAGAGCGGCGTATTTTCGTCAGTACGTATGCCGACTTCGGTTTGCAACCTTTTTCTGTAATTGCAAATAGCATTTAAAGCCTTCCTGCCCACAGGTAGAATACGTTCCTTGTTCCCTTTTCCAAGCACGCGGATCACTTGCTTTGTAAAATCAACATCAAACACATTCATACCGGCAAGCTCCGAAACACGTATACCGCTCGAATAAAGGGTTTCAAAAATTGCACGACTTCTTAAACCAAAAAGAGTATCTGTCCTTATTGAATCGAGCAACCTGAAAATGTCATCAACAGGAAGATAGACAGGAATCGTTTTTTTCTGTTTTGGCGTCAAAGTCAAATCAAGCGGGTTGTCCAGAATAACACCACGCTTGACGAGATATCTGAAAAAAGAACGGATAGCTGAAAGCTTTCTCGCTATCGTAACCTTTTTGTTCTTCTTGTGTAAAAATCCCAAATAACCCCTTATCATCAGCCCATTGACCTGATCTGCAGTGATATTATCCGTAGAATTTTGGTTCTTGTTCTTCCCTGAAAAGAGTTCTTGATTAATAAATGCTACAAACTCTTTGAGGTCGTGAGAGTAAGCACGGCATGTATTTGCGGAGTACCCCTTTTCAGAGGAAAGGGACTCGATGAAAGATTTTATCTGATTCTTCAAAGAAAGTGAAATCATCAAAATCAGGCTGCTCTACGCGTTTTTGTCTTCAATCTGGTGATGCGGCGTCTGTAAATTTTCGCCATTTTATTATCATTATTGTTAAGCGCGGCTTCTCGCTCCGTCTTCAGTTTTTTAATCTTTTTCTTAATTTCCCGGACCGAGGAATCACTCTTTTTCACGGAATCTTCTGTTATCCCTCTAGCCTTTTTTATAGCGCTGATGAGTTCGGCTTTGTTCATTCCATGAACTCCCGTTAATTCAGGTATTTGTTTGCCAACCTCCCTCAATTCCTTGGCTGTCATTTTCTCCAGCGGTTTTTCTTTGGTCTCTTTTTTCTTTCCACCCATATTCCGTAGATCTCCTTTTCTATCCTTTGTTTATAAAGCACAAGCGGAGGCTGCAAAACCCCCGCTGAAAAGACAATCTATTAACAATTTTTAGATATTATGTCAATAAATAGATAACCGTTATTCTCCCTTCCCTTTTTTCTCTTTATCCATAAGCTCAAAGAACGGCCTGAAAAGATCAATAGGAAACGGAAAGATTGTGGTTGTATTTTGCTCGGTAGACATCTCCTGCATGGTCTGGAGATATCTAAGCTGCAGAGCAATGGGATGGTCACGAATAATTTCAGCAGCCTCAGCCAGCTTGTTTGCGGCCTGGAATTCACCGTCTGCATTGATTATTTTGGCACGCCGCTCCCTCTCCGCCTCAGCCTGCTTGGCCATAGACCGCTGCATCTCCTGGGGCAAATCGATATGCTTGAGCTCCACCGTTGTGACCTTTATACCCCACGGGTCCGTGTGCATATCCAGAATTTCCTGAAGCTGAGAATTAATTTTTTCCCTTGCAGATAACAGTTCATCTAGTTCTGCCTGACCGCATACGCTCCGTAACGTTGTCTGTGCCAGCTGTGACATTGCATAATTGTATTCTTCCACTTCGATAACCGCTTTTATGGGTTCAATGACCCTGAAATAGATAACGGCATTTACCTTTACGGAAACATTGTCCCTGGTGATAACGTCCTGGGGATCAACATCCATGACCACAAGACGCATACTTATCTTTACCATTTTGTCAACAATCGGAATAAGGATGATCAGCCCGGGCCCTTTTGCCTTTATCACCCTCCCGAGCCTGAATATAACCCCTCGTTCATACTCGTTTAAAATGCGTATGGCCGCAGAGAGAAAAAAAACAGTCAGTATAATTATGGCGATTACCGTATACATTATATGCTCCTTTCAACCGGTTCCACTTCAAGGACAAGATTAACGATCTTTACAACCCGGACCCTGGCACCGGTTTGGATCGGATCTTTTGAGGTTGCTTTCCACAGTTCTCCGTGCACAAACACCTTGCCTTCAGGCATGAGAGCTTCTCTTACCACCCCTATTTCCCCGATCAGGCCTCGTGCACCTGTTCTCGGTTTATACAGATGTGATTTAAAAACAAGACCTGAAACAACCACAAAAAAGCCTGAAATCAGAACAAGGGTCGGTATGAGCACTTCCCATGACAATCTCATACCGGCGCCGCTGTTTTCAAATAACATAATAGAGCCGAGCAAAAGCGAAGTAATGCCCGCTATACTCAAAAGCCCGTAACTGGCAATCTTCATCTCCATAATAAAAAAAATAAGGGCAAGAACGATAAGGAGAAATCCTGCATAGTTAACCGGTATGGTCTGAAATGCAAAGAACGCCAGGATAATGGAAATGCCGCCGACAACCCCGGGAAGAACAGCGCCGGGGTGTGACAATTCAAAATAAAGACCGGCAAGACCGATCATCATAAGAATATACGCAATATTAGGATTGCTGATGGTCTTTAAAATTTTAGTCCTTAAATCCTCTTTCAGTAAAATCTTTTTGACATTTTCGAGTTTTAAAACCCCTTTGTCTTGGATTTTGCGGCCGTTGATCTGATGGATCAGATCATCTATGTCTTTTGCCACAATATCTATGACATTTGCTTTTAGGGCCTCGGTTTCCGTCACGGAAACGCTTTTTCGGACGGCCTTTTCAGCCCAATCGGCATTTCTTCCCTTTTTTTTGGCGATGCTCCTTGCATAGGCCGCCATGTCATTTATCACCTTTTCGGACATAGCGCCGCTGATTTCCTTGCCGCCGGCCCCCACCGGATGCGCAGCACCGATGTTTGTTCCCGGCGCCATGGCTGCAATGTCTGCCGCCATCGTGATCATTACGCCTGCGGAAGCAGCCCTGGCCCCGCTCGGAGCCACATAAATCACAACCGGGACATTGCTTGCAAAAATTGCCATTATAATTTCACGCATGGATTCGGCGAGGCCACCCGGCGTGTCAAGCTCTATGATAATACATGAAACGCTTTCCTCCGAAGCTTTGGTAATCCCTTTTTTCAAAAAATCAGCTGCCGGCGGACTGATGGGACCCGACATCCGGATAATATAGACCTCATTTGCTGCTGTAAAACCGTTTCCGGGGCAGCAGAATAAAAACAATAAGGAGACCGATATTAGGAAAAATATATTTTTCATGTTTTTAATTCAAGTTACATCAAGTTGTAGAATCGCTGGGGCGTTTATTCGTCCAATGCCTTCATCAACTTTTTCATATCTTCCCAAACATCACGCTTTTTGGCGGGGTTGCGAAGAAGGTAAGCCGGATGATATGTGGGCAAAACCCTTATCCCGTTATAATCATGAAAACGCCCTTTGAGTTTTGAAATAGGTTTTTTTGTTTCAAGGAGCGTCTGTGCAGCAAAACTCCCCAGAGCACATATAATATCCGGCTTTATGGCCACAATCTGACGCATTAAGAAAGGAAAACATGCCTCTATCTCGTCCGGCATAGGATTTCTGTTACCCGGAGGGCGACACTTTATAATATTACATATATAAACCTTCTTGCGTGTATACTTTATGGCCTCTATTATCTTTGTAAGAAGACGGCCGGCAGCCCCTATAAAAGGTTCGCCTTTTTGATCCTCGTCATAGCCCGGACCTTCGCCCACAAATACCAGTCTTGCATGAGGATCACCGGCACCAAAGACAATATTTTTTCGGCTTTCTGAAAGCCGGCAGCGGCGGCATTCACCAAGATCAATTCGGATCGCCTCCAGGGTTTCGTGTGAAAATGCCTCTTTATGCCCCCAAGATTCCACTATTTCAAGACTTTCCTTTGAACAGTCAAACCCACGGCAACCTGTTTCGGATAAAAATCGAAAGGTTTGGCATAGTTCTTCTACAGCCGTATCAAAATCTTTTTTATAAGACATCCGGACCTCAACTTTAGATCATTTTAGATCACTTCACACTTTTTTTAATATCCGGTCCAGAAGAATATGGGCCACATCATCTTTTTGCAATTCAGGAAAAACCTCTTTTGTGCCGTCTTTATAGAACATGGTCACCTTATTGGTGTCAGTACCGAAACCCGAAGCGGGACGCCCCACGAGATTTCCCACAATAATATCAAGATTTTTTTCAACCAGTTTTTTTTCGGCATACGCTTCAAGCTTTTCCGTTTCCGCAGCAAACCCAACGAGTATGCGGTCTTTTTTTCTCCTCCCAACCTCTTTCAAAATATCTTGGGTTTTTTCCAGTGACAAAATGAGTTCATCCTTTCCTTTTTTGATCTTCTGTCCGCACGGCTCCTTTGGGCGGTAATCAGAAACCGCTGCTGTCTTAATAATTATTTCGGAATTTTTCATCTGCTCAAACACAGCAAGAGCCATTTCCCGGGCCGTATCGACCCTGACAACCGTCACGTTATTTGGATCGGGAAGACTTGTGGGGCCGGTTATCAAAACAACATCGCCTCCCCTTTGTTCTGCAGCCCTTGCAACCGCAAAGCCCATCTTTCCGGAAGAAGGATTGCTAATGAACCGAACCGGATCGATAAATTCGCGAGTCGGGCCGGCGGTTACCAGTATCCTTTTGCCTTTCATATCTTTGGGCGAAAGATAGAACAACAGCCTGTCAAGTATATCTTCAGGTTCAGGAAGGCGGCCGGGTCCGGTAGTGCCGCAAGCAAGCTCCCCTGATTCCGGTTCTATAACAAAATGCCCATCGGATTTGAGTCTATCAAGATTCCTCCGGACCGCTTTTGATTCAAACATATTGGTGTTCATGGCAGGGCAGATGATCACCGGGCATGTTACCGCCAGAATGAAAGTGCTCAGCGCATCATCGGCAATCCCGTGGGCGATCTTGCCGATAATATTTGCCGTTGCCGGTGCAATAATCACCGCATCCGCTTGGTTCGCCCAATCGATATGCCTGATGGAAGCGTCATCCACCGTTTCAAAGAGACCGGTACAGACCGGTTGACGCGATAAGGCCCAAAAAGTTAGAGGCTTCACAAACTCTAAGGCGTTTTTAGTCATAATGACCCTAACGTTCGCCTCCTCCTTGATTAGGAGCCTTAAAAGCTCCACGCTCTTGTATGCGGCAATCCCTCCGGATACACCCAGTACGATATTTTTATTATTGATTATACGTTTCATCTCTCGCCACCGATATAACTTTTTAATTTATTAAGCTTTTGCATGCCGTTATACTTTAGCAAAAGATCGATCCATTCACTGAACAGAAAGAAAAGATTCTCTCGATCTTTATCAAAGCCCTTGCCCTCAATTTCGGAAAGCGCATCAATAAGATCCTGGCGACCCGGGTCTTTTTTTAATAGGTAGTTATAGATTTCTGCCGCTTTACCAAAATTTCCCTGCCCGGCATAGACTTTTGCCATTGTCCTGGTATAAAAAACGTTATCTTCCATCAATTTTTTTTCTGCCTTTCTTTACCTTGATCACAACCTCGTCTTTACCTATCACGCCAAGTTCCTTCCTGGCCACATTCTCCACATACTCGGGATCGTTCTTTAATCTTTCTATTTCGCGATATAAAGAAAGGTTTTTCTGGGTCAGTTCATCATTTTTTTTTAATAGAATGTCTCTTTCCGTTTTCAACCGTTTTAAATCGGCAAGACCATTTTCACTGAATATAATAAACATTAGCAACCAAAACAATATCACTATTGCAAAAGCAAGCAGAATGTTTTTCTTTGAAGTCACTTTTTATCTATCCCCTTCCCGACCATAGCCAGAACATTTTTAAGTTCCTTGCTCTTAAGAAATAAGGAAAAAGAACCATAGAAAACAAGACCAGTCAGGATACTTCCCATGAGCCCGAAAAAAAGGCCGGACAATGTCCCGTCTTCCACGGGAATGATCAATAACGCAGTGACCCAGACAGCAGCCCCCATAACCCCTGAGCAAAGCGTTGTTTTACAGGCAGACTCGGTAATATCTTTCAACCCCAGCACGCCAAGCTTTGTCCTCAAGGCCCGGATAAGAAGTCCCAGATTCAGCATTGAAGCAAGAGAGGTGGAAAGTGCAAGCCCGCCGTGTCCCATCGGTCCCATAAGAATGACTCCTAATATTATATTGGCGCAAACCGATACCACGGCCGTTCGTACCGGCGTTTTTGTATCCTGTAATGCATAAAACGTGGAAACAACGATCCGCACCGCTGAAAAAGCCCAGAGACCTACACTATAATACAAAAGCGCATATGCAGTCAAACGTGTGGTTTCTGAATCAAAAGCCCCTCTTTTAAATAACAGTGCAACAATAGGTTCCCTTAAAACGATCAGGCCGACCATTGAAGGGATGGTAATAAAAAAGACCATTCTCATGGCGTATGAAAATGTATCCCTGACAGCCTGCAAATCTTTTTCCGCCGCCTGC
>Ga0233409_10000057_pt1 | contig 16329 bp, 19 predicted proteins | sample Na_oxic_13_MG_FD_179871 | JGI IMG/M metagenome (GOLD analysis project Ga0233409, IMG submission 179871) | Seawater microbial communities from Saanich Inlet, British Columbia, Canada - Na_oxic_13_MG | ecosystem: Environmental > Aquatic > Marine > Inlet | place: Canada: British Columbia... | reverse complement strand
AGAAAAAACTCAGGTAGATTTCGGATATATAAGAACAAAGTAATTGAATTATTAAAATAGATAGGCTAATTAGTTCTAACTGTTTATTCAGTGGAATAAACCTATAAACTAAAATAAGGAGGTTGCGATCATGAAAACGAAAAAGGAAGAAAAAAAACCGGTATTGGGTCATGGCGTATATCACCCAGGTGCACGTCCAATGCAAGTTTTCTTTGACAAAGATGGCTGCTGGTGGCTATGTGACAAGGGTATAGATCCGAATAAGGATCTAATGGCACAAGGCTGCTGGCGATGCAAGGATATGGCTTTCACCCGAAACGATTAGATACCACTTAAAGCTTGAAAGGTGAAAGGTGTATTGTTTTTTAAAGTTACAGAGGATAACTGTATCTGGACAGCAGCCTCAGATTATCAGGGGTGGTTGCTGCTGTCAGTATTTAGTCGTTTACTTTTAGAAATAAAGATATAGCTCTGGAATAGTATGCTTGTTGGAGCAACTCTAATAATATTTGGTTTTAGTCATTTACTAAAGAATCTTATTAAACTGAATGAGTTGCACATTAGCTAGAAACAAACAACTTTGAGATTGATCATAACAGATAGGATCAAAGGATAACAAAATTGAAACGGAGTTAGTTAAACGTGATATAAATGTTAGGCGTTAAATTGAGATGAAAAAGATTGCAATATCAATATTTCATGATAGAATTGCTTCACGGTTGGATTCTGCAGAAAACTTAATGCTGGTTACGGCTGAAGATGGGAAAGTAAAGTCAAGAGAGTTAGTCCTGCTGAAAGAAGAAGATCCGCTTAGAAAGATTGATTTAATTTTTCAATTAAAACCGGATGTAATAATCTGCGGTGGATTAACAAAGTTATGTGATTACAAATTGAGTCACAGCAATATAAAGGTCATTCCATGGGTTCAGGGAAATGTTGAATATATACTATCTCTTTGTTTAAAAAATAAATTTATTGAAGGGAAATATGATCTGATTGATTACGAACCCCAACCTCAATCGCATTCATTCTAATAAACTATTTATTTTAATAAGGAATGAAATTTTATTGGCTAGCCGAAATACAAACAAGCGGACATTTTATTTGTAGATATGATTTATTCGTTTTAATACCAGTCCCATTTTTGCAACGCACCATCCGTTAAGCTCTTCATATATGCAACATTTCTTAAAGCACTAAACTCAGATAACTCCACTAAAATTTAGAAATCAATCAAAAAACAGAACAATTATTATTCTCCTAAGTGGCAGGCAAATTGAGTATCCTATTCAAACTATTTAATAAATGTATAGCCTTATAATGAAAAAGATAGCACTATCCGTATTCAGAAATCGAATCTCATCACGCCTTGATGCTGCTGATAAGATTCTACTTCTAACTTTGGAAAATGAAAAAGTTAAAAAACGTGAACCGGTAAGGATAATTCCAAGTAGCCCGCTAGATAAAATACACCAAATTATTCAGCTAAATCCGGATGTGCTTATTTGTGGTGGGCTTACGCAACTATGTGACAGTAAACTTAAATTGTCTAAAATAACTGTAGTGCCCTGGATTAAAGGTAATACAGAAGAAGTATTAAAAGAGTTTATAGAAGGTAAGCTAGTCGAACCAGTTACAGTCAATAATGAACGATAAGTTAATTCAATAAAAAGGAAATATTATAATGGATAAGAGAACTTTTAAATGTTTTAAATGCAACCACGTTTGGGAAGTTGAGTTCGGTATTCCTAGACCTTCGAAATGTACAAAGTGCGGAAGCACTAATATCCATCGAGAAGATATGGGGCGTCAAGGATCTCATCAACCGAGAGAAAGACAAAGGAATAGAAGCTATGGAAGGGATCGTAACTAAAAATAAAATTAAAACGGGATTTTTGTATTGTCCTCGTTGTGGTTTGAGAAAACCAAAAAATGAAATCTTTGGCTATTATGGTGGATACTGTCCCTCATGTGGAACCAGAATGGTGGAAGAAGGGCAAATGCCTTATTATTCAAAAGAATATCAATCACGCGCGAATCACATCCTATTTTTTCGGTAAGGAAAGAATATGAGACAAGTTAACTCAAATAACGGATGGATGGACAAACCCAGAGTTAATAAGAATACTCAGGTTGACCATAACTTGTTGGGTATTAATAAAGCTGATAACGAGGAATATGAGGATGCTATTAATGAATTTACAAATGTACTTAGTCAAAATCCTAACGATGCTAATGCCTACTTCAACAGAGCTACCTTAAAGGTTCGTATTGGAGACATTGAAGGAGCAAGGAGCGACTTTAAAATGTCTGAGAATTGTCATAATAATTATAAACTTGAATTTGAGAAATATCCATTACTGTAAGAATTATCCCTGATATTTTGCGAAATACAGGTATAGAAGTATTTCAAAATAAAATTACCGGCTTATTGAGAAAGCTTGATTTAGGGGTATGATAAAGATCTTAATGAAAGGAAAATGAGATGAAAATTGCAATAGCATCTGATGATCAAAAAAATATTGCTTCACATCTTGGTAGAGCTGAAGGTTTTATTATCGTAGATATTGAAAAAGGTAAAGTGGCGAACCGGGTATACAGAAGAAACGATTTCACAGTTCATATGAGCGGTCAAAAAGAGAGTGGACAGGGTGCTGGGAGACACGACTCAGTTATGGCTGCATTAAAAGGCTGCCAGGCAATAATATCACACGGAATGGGAAGACGATTAATCAGCGATCTGGAAGTGGCAGGAATTGAAACATATTTAACTGAAGAAACTGAGATAGAAAGAGTTATAAAACTGTATATAAATGGAACTCTAGATGATAACTGGGCATTGGGCTGTAAGCACGATTAGGTAATTCTAATATCATTTTTCTTTATCAGAATAGAAAAAATAAATTCTTGTAAAGTTTTATAAATGTTATAAGGAAATTAAGATGAAGATAGCAGTAGAATCAAATGATGGTGTTAATATATCATCACCGTATAATTTACTACCAAATTTTATGGTTTATGAAGTTGATGAAAAAAATGTACGAATAAATAGCAAAACTTCAGTGATATTGATGAACGATAAAAGCCGGTTACGACCCATTAAGAATATAAGTAAGACGAAAAATATGGTGAGAGATTTGGGTGATTGTTCAACAATTATTTCACACGGTTTTTGCAGACCTTTACTAAAAAATTTAAGCAGATCAGGGGTTGATGTTTACATTACATTCCAGAATAGAATTGATCAGGCGCTTAATCAGTATTTAAAAGATAAAAGTATCCACGAATTTCATTAAGGGGATTAAGTTATGAAAGTATTTGGACCTATACCGTCACGCCGTCTGGGACAGAGTTTGGGAATTAATAACATCCCACCAAAAACTTGCAGTTATTCCTGTGTTTATTGCCAGGTTGGAAGAACTTCAAGGATGTTGACAGAGCGGCGAGAATTTTATAAACCGGGAGATATTCTTGGTGAAGTTGACGAAGGGATAACAAATATTGGAAAAGCAAACGAGACTATTGACTATATAACTTTTGTCCCGGATGGTGAACCAACTCTGGATTTAAACTTGGGGGAAATGATAGAGATGTTAAAATCTTACAAAATTAAGATAGCAGTAATTACAAATGGCTCACTTTTATGGAAAAAAGATGTTCAGGAAGAATTATCTAAAGCGGATCTTGTTTCGATAAAAATTGATTCGGTCTTAGAAAGTGTGTGGCGGAAAATCGATCGACCACAACATACATTATCTTTAAGTAAAATTATTGAAGGCATAGAAAAGTTTTCCCAGCATTTTAAGGGTGATCTACTTACAGAGACTATGCTGGTAGAAGGCATTAATGATTTTGATGAATCGTTAAAAGAAACCGCATCATTAGTTAGCTGGCTTGATCCAACTAAAGCTTACTTACTCATTCCTACAAGACCTCCCTCCGAAAGTTGGGTTAAACCGCCTGCTAATGAAGTGATTAACAAAGCTTTTCAAATATTTAATGAACGATTAAACAAAGTGGAATTAATAACAGGATATGAAGGTAATGATTTTATTTACACTGGCAATTTTGAAGATGAGTTGTTAAGTACTTTATCAGTTCATCCCATGCGCGAGGAAGCCGTTAAATCCGTCATTGCAAAGAGCGTTGCCGGTTGGTCCATTCTGCAAAAGCTTTTAATTGAAAAGAAGCTGGTTGAAGTAGAATATGCAGGAAAGAAGTTCTACCAACGAAACTTTAATGAAAGAGTAGTTAGTAATTAGATGCCAGGTAACGAATAATGAATAAAGTTTATGCAAAAACAGAAGCGTCTTCTGATACTGTGAGTAGATTAATATTATTTGGTAAACGAATATTGGTTTGCGGAAAAGGTGGTAGTGGTAAAAGTACGATTATTACACTTTTGGCAAATGCTTTAAGCAAGAAGAATTATGAGGTGGTAGTTTTGGATGGGGATGCTTCGAATCCAGGTGGATTAGCAAGATTATTATTTGGATTGAAAGAAGGGGTAAAACCTTTAATTGATTTTTTCGGTGGAAGGGAGAAGGTGGAATGTCCTGTTGATGATCCTTCTATTTTAACAAGATTGAATGATGAAATTCCTATAACGAAAAAACTTATTAATATATCTGAATTACCGAAGGAATATTATGTCCAGAAAAATGGTATTACTCTATTGCAGGTAGGAAAAATTAATCAGCCGTTTGAGGGTTGTGATGGTCCGATGTCAAAAGTTACACGCGATTTTATTTTGGAAGGAGACGCTGTAACACTGATTGATGTTGAAGCAGGAGTTGAACATTATGGCAGGGGAATCGAAAAAAATGTTGATATTGTTATAGTGGTTGTTGATCCGACTTTTGAATCGATATTAATTGCTCAAAAGGTATCAATCCTTTGTCAGGGAATGGGTATTAAGAACTATGGAATAATTATGAATAAAATCTCCACAAATGTTTTGAAATTATATATCGAACAAGAGTTATTTGAAAGAGAATTAAAAGTATATGGCTTAATTAAATATGATGATGGTCTGTTTAAAGCAGGTTTAATTGGATCATCTATTAACCCGGTTACAACCATAGGAAGTACAACTAAAATTGTTCAAAGTATTATAAAATCTTTTACCTAGTTAATTCAATTAGAATATCTATTGTAAAAGTGCTAATAGTCAAAAATAATAATCATAATTCAGGAGGCTTTTTATGAAAAAGTATGAAATTGTGGAAAAAGAAATATTTTCATTGTTGACTTCAAAACAGATTTCGGAGATAAGCGAAGCTGCTGTTATTAAAGATTTTGAGGCAGATCAAATTATCTATGATCGAAGGGAAGTAGCAAAAAATTTATTCATTCTATTAGAAGGTGAAGTATCACTTAGGGTTCCGAGTAGAGATGATACCAGCATCGAATTATTATCCTTAGAAATTGAAAAGATTGCGCAGCATGGTGCTTTATTTGGTCCTAATTTATTATTTGATGTAAAGAGATATATGACCAGGGCACGAGTTATAAAACCAGCTAAAGTTATGATACTTGATGCAAAAAAGTTTTTAGAAATTATCAGGGAAAACAAGAGTGAATTTATAATTATGTCATACCTGGCAAAAGTATATTTTCAACGTTATATAAATGCCATGAAAGAATTTGAGGAATGTGTGCAACAAAATAAATAGAATATAGGCTTTTTAATTCTATTGTTTTACTTTTAAATAAAATTGGTATTTGTTAGACATAATAGTTAATAAACATAATTCTCTATACTGGCAAAAGATGTAAAATTTCCTTATCATTTATAAGAAAAACAAATAGTTCTGATTGCAAATTTGGAAAGGCTATCTCATCCAAAGTTCGAATTTGTTTAATTTTAATACATTTTGAAATGCATTCTATTAAAACCAGAGATGGTATGGTATTTAATCGATGATATTCTAGTAAAATAATTAAAGTACGAATCCCAGTATTTTTTTTCTGATGAGGAGAAAATGCCAACTCAAAATCGCCGCGATTTTTTTAAAACAGCTGCATTCATTGGCGCTAGTGCCGCAAGTATTTCATCTTTACCAATCAAAGCTGCAACGCCTGAAAAGCTGTCCGAAAATAGAATGGGTGTCCTTGTTGATACAACAGTTTGTATCGGTTGCCGAAATTGCGAATGGGCTTGTAAAGAAGCTCATAATTTGAAAACTGATTCTTTAAATACCTACAGCGACCGTTCAGTTCTGGATAAAAAAAGAAGACCAGATGAATACGCGTTAACAGTAGTTAATGAGTATAGCAATCCCAAAAATCAATTACTTCCAACAGATGTAAAAGTTCAATGTATGCATTGTGATGAACCAGCATGTGTATCTGCATGCATAGTTGGAGCTTTTACAAAACATGAAAATGGGGCAGTAACCTGGGATAGCGACAAATGTATTGGCTGTAGATATTGCATGATTGCCTGTCCTTTCCAGGTTCCGGCATTTGAATATTCTAAAGCTTTAGAACCTAAAATAATGAAATGTGATTTCTGTTTTGATAGAACAAAAGAGGGTAAACTACCAGCTTGCGTTGAGATATGCCCTGCTGAAGCCCTCACCTACGGCAAAAGGGAAGATTTAATTAAAATTGCTCACGATAGAATAAAAAAACAACCCGATAGATATTTTAATCATGTTCTTGGTGAGCATGAAGTAGGAGGCACATCGTGGTTGTATCTGGCTGGACAGGATTTTGCTAAGCTCGACTTTCCAGTTCTTGGTGAAGCTCCGGCACCAGGTGTTACGGAATCTATTCAGCATGGAATATTTGCTTACTTTATTCCTCCCATAGCACTATATGCTTTACTTGGTGGTGTTATGTGGCTTAATAAAAAGAAGAATAAATCGGAGGATGAGCTCTAATGGATTTTTTAATGAGACCAACTCCGATTAATAAAAAGTTTATAACTCCTGGTGTTATTATCCTTATTTTATTGGCAATAAATGGCCTGGTGTTTCTTGCAACTCGTTTCATATTTGGTTTAGGTGCGACGACCAATTTATGTAATCAACATCCCTGGGGAATTTGGATTGCCATTGATGTAGCAACAGGAGTTGCATTGGCTGCCGGTGGGTTCACCAGTGCTGCTTTAGGTCACATTATTCATAGGGAAAGATATCATGTTATACTCCGTCCTGCATTATTAACAGCTATGTTAGGATATACTTTTGTTGCTATCGGAGTATTCGTTGATTTGGGTAGATATTATTCTATATGGCACCCGTTAATTATGTGGAATGGAACGTCACCTCTTTTCGAAGTTGGTATTTGTGTGATGATTTATGCTACCGTACTTTATATAGAATTTCTCCCAATTGTAACTGAAAAATTTATAGGCAAGGTAAAATGGAAAGGGATACTTTCTAAACCTATTGATTCATTTTTACGTTTTCTTGATCGTGGATTGGGAAAAACAATGTTCATCTTTATCATTGCAGGAGTTGTGCTATCAACCCTACATCAATCCTCTCTAGGTACTTTAATGGTTATAGCGGGACCCAAAATGCATCCATTATGGCAGACGCCTATACTTCCTTTACTCTTTTTGTTTTCAGCTATTGCAGTAGGTTTTCCTATGATTATTTTTGAATCATTGCTTGCTTCAAGATCTCTTGGTTTAAAAATGGAAATGGACATACTTTCAAGGTTGGCAAAAAGGGTAGCACCACTACTTGGCATTTATCTAGCAGTAAAATTGATCGATATGGTTATTCGCGGAACTTACATTTATTTAACAGAAATAAATGTTCAGAGTGTAATGTTTGTAATTGAGATTGTAATTGGTATTATAATTCCATTGAGAATGCTCTTTTCTGAACAAGTTTTGAAATCTCCTCTCTGGTTATTTGTTTCAGCATCTTTTGTGGTGGCAGGGGTGTTTATAAATAGAATAAATTGTTTTCTTGTTGCTTATTCAGCTCCATATGCTTTAGATTCTTATTTCCCATCTGTTGGGGAAATTTCAGTTACTGTTGGCTTCATTGCGATATTAGTTCTAATTTACAGGGCATTCGTAATGTTCTTTCCTATTATAAGTTTACCTGACAGAAGGTTAACGCAAAAAACAAAATATTCGATAATGGGAGGTGAGAAATGAAAATGTTATTTCATATGCTATTATTTATTACTTCTTTAACTTCTATTTTATATTCCCAGGTAAAAGATCATTCACAATTAGATATCAATTGCAAAACCTGTCATGCTTGCGAAGTTCCTACAAAGGATGATCCATGTCTCATAGCTTGTCCTCGATTTTCAATGATAAAAGAGTATCCTTCTCCGGAAATGGGACCTGATGTTATAGTTATTGATAAATTGGAAGATAGATATACACCTGTTATTTTTTCTCATAAACTTCATGCTCAAATGTCTGAGATGACTGGGAGTTGCCTTGGTTGTCATCACTATAATACTTTAGGACCAATATTATCCTGCAATGAATGTCATTCAGAAAAAAGAAAAAGAGAAGACGTAAGAGTTCCTGATTTAAAAGGTGCTTATCATCAAAAATGCTTGAGTTGCCATCGTCAATGGAGCCATCAAGTAGAATGTATTTCCTGTCATAGTAAAAAAAGTGGAGAGGAAAGCTTGGATTTAACTGAAGCCACCTCTGAATTGATGATGAAATCTCATCCTCCTGTTAAAAAACCTACTAAAATTGTTTACCAAACAAAATATAATAAAGGTAAATTAGTAACATTCTTTCACAATGATCATGAAAAACGGTTTGGATTAGAATGCGTTAGCTGCCACAAGAATGAAAATTGCATTCGTTGCCATGATCTTGAGAAAATCACTAATGGGAAAAATGGGTTACATGATTTTCCTGAAAAAGTTAATCTTTCTGAAGGGTTACGACATTGTAGATGTATCAGTTGTCACGAAAAGGATAAATGCTCACTTTGTCATAAAAACAGCGAAATGAAACCATTTAATCACAAAGTTCGTACAGGTTGGGCACTCACCAATTATCATCAAGATCTTTCTTGCAGAAAATGTCATCAGAACAGAACAAATTATTCCGATATTGATAAAGAATGTAATAGCTGTCACTTCGATTGGAACTCTGAGACTTTTGATCATAAAATAACAGGACTAATTTTAGATGAAGATCACATAGATAACGATTGTGAGGATTGTCATATTGATAGGAACTTCAGCAGTGATCCTTCGTGTGATAATTGCCACGATGATAAGAATTTTCCAGAAGATAAACCCGGTAAGTTTATAGTAAATAAATAAAGAGTTTAAATAGAAATTCTTAAGTAATATATTTGATAAAGATATGTTTACAAGGATAGGTTTAAAATTAATAATTGCAGTGGGGCTGATAACTATAATAATTATTGGAGTATTCTCTTACTTTAATATTCAGTCGCAAAAAGAAACTTTAATGTCTCAGGCAGAGGTTCATGCATATAAATTAAGTGATGCTATAAAAAACAGTTCTCACTCAAGCATGTTACTTAATAAAAGAGATCAGATACACGAAATTATTAATACCATTGGACAAGAACCAGCCATTAGGGAAATACGCATTCTCAACAAAGAAGGTATGATTATGTTCTCTTCTAAAAGCGAATTAATAGGGGAGATGGTTGATAAGAAAGCTGAAAGTTGTTATGCCTGCCACACAGCTGATGAACCATTAGAGAAGCTTCCTATGAAGGAAAGAATGCGCATTTATAGAATTCAACCCGATTCTGCTAGGATATTGGGAATTATCAATCCAATCTATAATGAAAAATCCTGTTGGGATGCTGACTGCCATGCGCATCCTGAAACTCAAACCGTGCTTGGAGTTTTAGATGTAAAGATGAGCTTAAAAGATGTTGATGAACAGATTAGTGATAGTGAAATCCAGTCTATACTTTTTGCAGTTATTGCCATGATTACTCTAAGTATCATTATTGGATTCTTTGTAAGGAAATGGGTAGCCCTGCCAGTTAAAGAACTTGTTAAAGCCACTCATCAAGTAAGTTCAGGCAATCTGAACTATACAATTAACCGTCTTGGAAATGATGAACTGGGGATTCTTGGAACTTCATTTAATAATATGACTCAAAAATTAGCCGAAGCAAGACTACAACTTTTTCAATCGGATAAAATGGCTTCGCTGGGAAGACTTGCTGCAGGTGTGGCTCACGAAATTAATAATCCGCTTACAGGTGTTCTAACTTATAGCAGTTTTTTATTAAAAAGAACTAAAGATAATTCGGAATTGCAGGATGATCTTAAAATAATTGTTAGAGAAACAAAAAGAAGCAGGGAAATAGTAAAAAGCTTACTTGATTTTGCAAGGCAGTCTGTTCCTAAAAAACATAAAGCTGATGTCAATGAAATAATTGAAAGTTCAATTAGCGTTGTTGATAATCAGTTATCAATTAATCATATACAGCTAATTAAAAATTTTGATAAAAACATTCCGCAAATAACTGTTGATACGAACCAGGTACAACAAGTGTTTATAAATCTGATTGTAAACGCTTCCGATGCTATTGGAGATAAAGGAGGTACGATAACCATCACATCTACATTGCTTAGTCTCTCTCCTTATGGAATTGTACAGGTTAAAAATGCTTCCTGTTCAAAGAGGCACGATTTGATGGATAACGAAATTAAGATTGATGGTTTGCCCACAATAAGAGTTAAAGCAATATCTTCCGGTATTGAAGGATATATAAATCTTGATCCCGTTTATGGAAAACATAGACATCGGTATGGAATTAAAGTGAAGAAAGGAAAAGAAGTTCAAATATCTTGTCCTAAGTGCAATATATCATTATTAGAAAAAGATGTAACATGCCCTAAATGTGAATCGATTGTGTATTCCTATGAAGTTTCACCACAAGGTTTATTCAATGGTTGCACTAATCCTGAATGCGACTGGGAAAAGTGGGATGCTGTTGATGATGCCGGTTATAAAGATTTTGTGGAAATAAAAATTTCTGATACAGGCAGCGGGATTCCAAATGAAAGCTTACCAAGAATTTTTGAGCCGTTTTACACTACAAAGGGACAAAAAGGAACCGGTTTAGGATTGGCAGTTATCTGGGGAATAATTGATAATCATAACGGGACGATAAACGTCAACAGTAAAGTAGATAGTGGTACAACATTCACAATTCGGCTTCCTGCACAACGGAACAAATGATTTGTATGAATAAGAAAGCAAAAATATTATTGATCGACGATGAGCAGGTAGTACTTGATGCTGTATCTAAAATTGCTTCGTTAGAAAGATGGGAAGTTGATGCAGTATTGAATGTACAGGATGGTCTGAATAAACTAAGCAGCAACAAATACGAGCTGATTCTAAGTGATATAATGATGCCTGATAAAGATGGTTTCCAGTTACTTGAGGATCTATACTCAATGCAAGTTAACGTACCTGTAATTATGATTACCGGCTTTTCCACGGTGGAGAATGCGGTAAAATCACTATACAATGGTGCAATTGATTTTATTCCAAAACCTTTCACCTATGAGGAAATTACCAGCTCAATTTGCCGCGGCTTAGAATATTATAAAATTCAAAATAAAGCTATGGAAGCTGAAAAAAGCCGCAAAGATGAGTCAATAATATTTGTTCCTTGTCCTGCTAAGTATAATCGATTGGGTTATATGAGCTGGATGAATCTTGAAAACGAAGGATCTGCAAGAATAGGTGTAACAAATTTATTTATTGTAACTATTGGAGATATTGCCAAAATTGATTTATTAGAAATTGATGATTTGATGATCCAGGGAAATTCATGTGCTAAGTTCGAAACTGATAACAATCTTATTCACACTTGCCTGGCTCCGTTAGGGGGTAGGATTGTTGAAAGAAATGAAAGGGTAATCGCTGATCCATCCCTGTTAGAAAAAGATCCTTTCTTTGAAGGATGGCTCTTCAGGATAATTCCATCGGATATAGAATTTGATATGAAATTCCTGATAGCATGTAGTTCGGATAGAATTTAAAATTTTTATTGAATAAGGAGACTTCTTTATGGCTCTATTTATTGCCGCAGTAATCGTTTTCATAATTGTTGATATTATTATTCGCTTAATTGCTAAAAAGGTCCGTGAGAAAAAAATTCAGCAGGAAAGAGAAGAAGCACTTAAAGTAAGTCTTAATCTCGATTTTAGCAGTGAAGCAAAAACACTTAAACGAGCGGAAGTTGAAAATCCAAAAGCCAGGATACTTTGTGTTGATGATGAAGCAGTAATTCTTGACAGCTTTCGTAAAATATTAGTTCTCGATGGATATTGTGTTGATACAGTTGAGACCGGAAAAGAAGCATTAGGATTGATTCAAAATCACGCCTATGATTTTTTGTTTACAGATTTAAAAATGCCTGAAATGGATGGTGTTGAAGTTACAAAATCGGTTAAACATTTACGTCCGGATATTGATGTGGTAATTATAACAGGTTATGCTACAGTCGAAACTGCTGTTGAATGTATGAAGTTTGGTGCAATGGATTATGTGCAAAAACCGTTCACAGAAGATGAGCTGCTTGAGTTTACTAAAAAGGCATTCATTAAGCGTGAAGATAGAATAAATAAGATGCTTAAACCAAAAGTACATATAACTCATCTTAGAGAAACTGCTGAAGCTAAAACCCCTGAATTTTTAATACCGGGTGGCGTTTTTATTTCTGAAGGACATTGCTGGGCAAATGTTGATGACAAAGGCATGGTAAAGGTTGGTCTCGATGATTTTGCGAGAAAGTTAATAGGTAAAATTGATGCAATCGAATTTCCTAACTTGGGATTGAGCATTAGAAAAGGGCAGCGCCTATTTGCAGTAAAACAGGATAAAAGGAGAGTCATATTCAATTCGCCGGTTAGCGGAAAAGTAAAAGAAATTAATAAACTGCTTAACACTAATCTTGAATCGATTGAATTTTCTCCTTACGAAAATAACTGGATTTGCCAGATTGATGCAGAAGAACTTGATAGTGAAATTCCGCAGTTAAAGATTGGTAAAGCTGCAGTTACTTTTTACCAGGAAGATATTGAACATTTGCAGACGCTTAAGAAGAAAATTAAAACAGGTAGTGAAGAAGATATTGCTAATGGACATCTGTATATTGGAGAAATGGAAAAGCTGGATGACGTTAGCTGGAAAAGATACTGCGAAGAGTTTTTTGAAAAGTAAATGGAAGCCGGTTGTCGCCAACTTCCTTAAAGGGTTCAAATAAATAATTAGTTTATTTTCTTGCTTCTGCCGTTATATTAATTTCACCTGCTTGCTTAAAGTGAAGTAAAAATTCCACTTTATCACCAATTGGAATATCTCTTATTAATTTCATTACCATTATGTGATGTGATCCTGGTTTCAATTCGAAAGACGAATTCGGCTCAATTACAATCATTTCCACTTCGCGCATTCCCATCATATCACCTGATTTATATGTTTCGTGAATTTGAACCATCTTTGAAATTTCTGAATCAACTTTGTAAAGCGTGTCGGCTTCTTCGCCGGAATTTTCTATTGTAAAATAAAGTGCAGTTGCCATTCCTTCCGAGCTTGGTCTAACCCAGGGATCATTAATTTTTATTTTCTCTTCTGCCGGTACGATGAAAAATAGTATTGCTAAAATCAGGTTCATTTCTATTCTCCTATATACTTTATATCGGTTATTAATTCTTCAATATTAATTGTGCTGCCTTTGTAATTCTTTTTTAAAATGCCCTTATTATTAATTAAAGAAATCCTGTCTGTATGCATTATTGAATAACTATTTGTTCCGTCTTCAAAGAAAGTTGAATCTGTCGGAATTGCCCTTACATCAAATCGTTTTAACAGGTCTTTTGTAGTTGTTTCATCACCTGTTAAGAAGATCCAGTTATTAAAATTAATTCCTCTTATCTCCGCAAATTTCCTGAGAACTTCAGGTGAGTCTCTTTCAGGATCAAAGCTAAGCGCAACAAAAAGTACATTATCAATTCCTTGATTATGCAATCTTTCCTCTGTTAATGCCATGTTGTGTGTGGTCATGGGGCAAATATCAGGGCAATGTGTATAAATAAAACCAATGACGGTAGTTTTACCAAGAATTATTTCCGGAAAATTTACAGCAGCACTATCTTGATTAAGAAAAGCATAACTCCGTTTTGTTAAGTCTTTATTTAAAGGAAGCTTCTCCTGGCAGCTAATTAAGAGGAAAAACAATGCAACAAAAAATAACTGCAGGAAGGTTTTGATTAAGTTCAATTTAAAGATTCTTTTCAATTGAGAAAAATATATTTAATAAAAGTAAAACTATTAAAATTATATTCAGAATAGAAATTGTATTAATTTAAGTTTGATTTTCGAATTAATTGAAATGAATTAATTGCAATCTTTAACTGAAAATTTTTTACTGCCATTTAGCATCTGCAGATATGATGAGAAAGAACCTAAGAGTCATTTTGTAAAACTGAATAAGAATACTAGGTGGTTAACATTTACACGGTTTCCGTACAATTATGACTCAAATAAGTATGTGGAAGAATTATTGCAAGGAGGGAAGAGTGGAATATTGATTGATGGTTGTAATAAAAAATTTGCAAATCATCTCTCCCAATCCGGGTATGAAATATTATCTATAGGGAAGGAAGCAGTCTTAAATATTCAGGGTAATCACTTCAAAAAGAAATCATTAAAAGAATTAATTCGAAGAGGTAATCGGCAAAAGTTCTTTGAAGAAATTCCTTTTTCAACTGAGGTGAAAGAAAGATTAAATAATTTTAAACTCGATTGCTCTCATGGAAATGAACCACAATTAAAATATTTATTTAACAATGAATTCGAACCATTTTTCAGATTATTTGTATTGAAAAATAAAAACGATAAATGGTATGGTGCGTTTATGCTTTCGAATAAAGAGAGTAATTTTGCCCAAACGGAATTAATATTGCGCCGCAAGAACGCACCGGTTGGTGTAATTGAAGCATTAATATTTTCTATCTTTATCAAATTAAAAAATGAAAAATATGAATACTGGAGTCTTGGTGCAGTTCCATTTACAGTTTATGAGGATAAATTCCTAACAAAGGAAGGAGTAATTAATTTTATAGGGCGAAGATTAAGGTTTGCATATAATTATGAAGGATTGTATTTCTTTAAAAATAAATTTAGCCCAATTTGGATTGATTACTATTTTTGTGTTAAATCTAAACTTACGTTTTCTATTTTGTTTAAAGTTTTAATCAAGACGAATTTGCAAAAGCTTATTTTAAGAAAACTGCCCCATGCTTTATCATTTGGAATAATAAACAAAGGTCACTGAATGAAGAGTAAAAAATTAAACAATTCAGGTATAGGCGATATGCCTGTTGATGAATTTAGAAAATATGGTCATCAATTAGTTGAGTGGATTGCAAATTATTTAGAGGGAATTGAAAACCATAAAGTACTTCCCGATATCAAACCCGGAGAGATAAAATCAAACCTTCCATCAGATCCTCCTGAAAGAAGTGAACCTTTAGAAAGTGTAATGAAAGATTTTGAGGATAAAATAATTCCAGGAATTACACACTGGAATCATCCTGATTTTATGGCTTATTTTAATTCAACATCTAGCGGTCCCGGAATTTTAGCTGAACTATTATCTGCCGGCTTAAATGTAAACGGTATGGCTTGGCACACCTGCCCGGCTGCAACAGAGCTTGAAGAAGTGACCCTTGGATGGTTTAAAAAAATGCTTGGATTACCGGATCAATTCTGGGGAATTATTTATGATACGGCTTCAGTAAGTTCTATGCACGCCATTGCTGCTGCAAGAGAGCAAGTGAATGATTTAATGTTAAGAGAAAAAGGATTATCAGGTAGAAAAAATATTCCCCGATTAAGGTTGTATCTTTCAGAGCAGGCGCATTTTTCAATCGATAAAAGTGCAATAACTCTTGGAATTGGTTTAGAAGGAATAAGAAAAATTCCTGTTGATGATAATTTCAAAATGATTCCCACTGAACTTCAAAATGCAATTAATGAAGATAGGAAAAATGGCTGGCTCCCATTTTGTGTTGTTGCAACTGTTGGTACAACTTCTACAACAAGCGTTGATCCTGTTAAGGAGATTTCAAAAATATGTTTAAAAGAAAATCTCTGGCTTCACGTTGATGCAGCTTATGCAGGAACTGCTGCTGTTTTACCAGAAATGCGATGGATATTTGATGGAATTGAAAACGCTGATTCGCTTGTAATAAATCCGCATAAATGGATGTTCACACCAATTGATCTGAGTATCTTCTACACAAAAAAACCTGAGGTGCTTAAGCGAGCATTTAGTTTAAGCGCTGAATATCTTAAAGCTTCCGAAGAAGAAT
>Ga0233409_10000056_pt1 | contig 16351 bp, 13 predicted proteins | sample Na_oxic_13_MG_FD_179871 | JGI IMG/M metagenome (GOLD analysis project Ga0233409, IMG submission 179871) | Seawater microbial communities from Saanich Inlet, British Columbia, Canada - Na_oxic_13_MG | ecosystem: Environmental > Aquatic > Marine > Inlet | place: Canada: British Columbia... | reverse complement strand
CAGCGGAACGCCGTGCGGCGAGGTCCCGGCCGGGGCGTTCGTGATCGCGGATTCCGAATTTCTGGATTCCAACTGGGAAGCCGAGGCCGTTCCCATAACGGGCGCGGTTTTTGACATCGTTCGAGAGACTTCAGGCGGCCTCGGCAATAGCCCATATCGCAACATGACTCACTCGATTGGGCCTGCCACGAACTGCGGCGGGAGCTGCATCCTCTTCGTCACACACGAGAGGCTGGGCGCGACCTACAACCCGAGTCAGCAGGGAGCGATCGGCTACATCGATTACTCGGAGGCGCAGCGCGTCATCATGTCCGAGTTCGAAGGCGGTGCGGTAGATTGGACGTTCGCCGTCATTCAGAGTGGGCGACCTTGGAACTTTTTCACCGAGACGCGGCAGTTTGCCAACCTCGACTGGGCGACCAGCGGTCTCTGTGGGCTTACGGCCCAGGACTTCGGTTCTCCTGGTGACCATCCGGATTTCAGCGCCTCGGGTACCGAGATGACCTTTGCTTACGTTCGGATCAATACGAACACGTCCGAGACCGACACAGTCACGAGCGTGCATGGAATCGATGACTTCAAGGTGGTGATCGTCCGGGAGTGACCGGGCGGCGCCCGCGGATTTGACCGGGTGCTTGGATGGCACTAAGTAGCCGGTCCGAGAGGGTTTACAGGGCTTTTTCATGTCAGACACGTACAACAACGTCCCGATGAGCGATGCGATGGCCGCGCGTACCGAAAAGGAAGACGCGTTTTGGACGGGGCCCAGGCTCATCGTCCTGAGCTTCGCGACTCTGGCTGTGGCGTTTACGCTGCTCTGGTTGATGGCCGAGGGCATCATCGGCCCAACCCAGCACGACGCGGATTACGGGCACGAGATCCACTTGCTCCAGCCCGGCGGCGGTCCGGCGGACTGAGCCCGCCTCGCGGCGACTGCGCGGCTAGAAGTCGAAGTCGAGCTCTTTGGGCTCGTCGTTCTTGAGGGAGTCGTCTTCGCCTGGTTCGAAGGTCGCTTCGGAATAGAGATCGTCGAGAGACCACCCGGCCTTGTGGTGGCGACGCAACTCCTCACGCTCGAACTCGGCCAGGTTCTGATAGTTCTTCGGTCCTCTAGGGCGCATGTCCCCTCCCTTTTTGCCACCTCGCCAACCGGAAATGGGTGTGGCAAATGACTACGTTGTCCTACACTGCAGCACACCCTACCCACCGCGATCGAGATGGCAAAAAAACAGACGAGATTGAAACCGTGCACCGGCGCTGGTAGACGCAATCCATGAGTCGGGTGGTAGCGATCGCCAATCAAAAGGGCGGCGTTGGGAAAACGACGACGGCGGTCAATCTGGGCGCCAGTCTTGCGGTGGCGGAACAACGTGTGCTGTTGGTCGATCTCGATCCGCAGGGCAACGCATCGACTGGGGTCGGGTGCAGCCCTGGCGACGAGGACCAGGAAGGCTCCTATGAGCTGCTGCTCGGCGAGGTCGAAACGGCCGACGTGATCTACGAGACCGAGATGCCGTACTTGCACGTGATTTCCGCGACCCAGGACCTCGTCGGCGCCGAACGTGACTTGCTTCAAGTGGACGACAGCGCAACGCGGTTGCGTGATGCGCTCGACGCCGTGCGCGATGACTACGACTTCATCATCGTCGATTGTCCTCCGTCACTGGGGATGTTGACGATCAACGCATTGACCGCAGCGGACATGGTGATGGTTCCGCTTCAGTGCGAGTACTACGCGCTCGAGGGGTTGTCGCAGCTGGTGGGGACGATCGAGCGCGTGCGCGCGTCGGTCAACGAGCACCTGGAGATTCACGGCGTGCTGCTCACCATGTTTGATTCGCGCAACAACCTCGCCAACGAAGTGGCCGCCGAAGTGCGTCGTCACTTCCGCGTCTACGAGACGATCATCCCGCGCAACGTGCGCCTCGCAGAAGCTCCGTCCCACGGAAAACCCGTGATTTTGTACGATGCCTCCTCGCGAGGGTCGTATACGTATTTGAATCTGGCGCGTGAGCTGCTCGATGATCTGGAGGCAGCGGCGTAGTGGCGCGCAGACGATTGGGGCGCGGGTTGGACGGCTTGCTTCCGGCGGCGCCGCCCGCCTCGGAACGCTCCGTAAGCAACAATGCCGCCATCGAAGACGTCCGCCCGGGGCACATGCAGCCTCGTGGGCGGATGAATCCAGAGGGGTTGGCTGAGCTCGCTGCGTCGATTCGCGAGCACGGCGTGCTCGAGCCCATCCTGGTGCGCAAGCGGCCCTCCGGTGGCTTCGAGATCATTGCCGGCGAGCGCCGTTGGCGAGCCGCGCAGCAAGCGGGCCTGAAGGAGGTTCCGATCTTCTTGCACGACCTCGACGACGAAGCGGCGTTCGAAGCCGCGCTCGTCGAGAACCTTCAGCGCGAAGATCTGAACCCAATGGAGACCGCGCGGGCGTTTCAGCGCTTGGTCGACGACTACGGGTACACGCAGGAAACGATCGCCACCAAAGTCGGCAAGGAGCGCTCGACGGTGGCGAACGCGTTGCGGCTCTTGAAGCTTCCGAAAGACGTGATGGAGCTCGTCGAAGACGGCGAGCTCAGCGAGGGGCATGGGCGCGCCCTACTCGCGGCGCCCAATGTGTCGAGCATGAAGAAGTTGGCGCGGACCGCCGTGTCGAAGGGCTGGAGCGTTCGTGAGGCGGAGCGGCAGGCGCGACGCCAGGCACGCGACGACGGCAGCGGAGCCGCCCCGAAGAAGCCGGGCAAGAGCACCAACGTCCGGGACCTCGAGAATCGCCTATCGCGAGCCCTAGGCTCGTCGACCAAAATTCACGAGAGCGGCAAGGAACGAGGCCAGGTTCGGATCAGCTACTCCAGCTTCGACGAGCTAGACCGCCTCATCGAAAAACTAACTTAGCGATAGCGTCCGCCGGGGCACGGCGGAACGCGACACGAAGATCAACTGCAATACCGGAGAACGGCGCCCGACGGGCGTGCTCGGTCGCGAACCGGGGCACGGCGCAACCCCATGTCGCGTTCCCCCGTGCCCCTCCACACGTAGACATTCAAGAAAAGGGGTCAGACCCCTTTTTCAAAGGGTTAATACTGCGCACGTCACACACGCCTCCGTACGTCGACTTCTACACAGGAGAACGGCTCGCGATGGGCAGCACAGCGATTGGGTCGGCGCCTAGCCGTATGTCGACGTATGGAGCCGTGGCGACGGGGCTCCCGATTGCGAGCACGTCCGTCGGGAGCCGTTGTCCGGTATTGAAGCTTCCATGTCGCGCCCTGCCGTCCCCGGGACGAGCGAGTACGTCCGTTGGGAGCCGTTCTCCGGCTGGTGAGTTACATGATGCGGGCTTGGGCTGCGTCTACTGTGTTGCTTAGGAGCATTGCGATCGTCATTGGGCCGACGCCGCCTGGGACTGGTGTGATGTGCGATGCGCGCTCCTTGGCGCCGTCGAAGTCGACATCGCCGGTCAGCGAGCCGTCGTCGAGTCGGTTGATACCGACGTCGATCACCACGGCACCCTCTTTGATCCAATCGCCTTTGACGAGGTTCGCGCGGCCGACCGCCGCGATCACGATGTCGGACTCACGGACTCGGTCGGCGAGATCTATCGTTCGCGAGTGGGCGATGGTGACGGTCGCGTGCTTCTCGAGCAGCATCAGCGCGATCGGTTTGCCAACCAATGTGCTCCGGCCAAGGACCAAGGCGCGCTTTCCCTTGGGGTCGCAGGCGACGTGCTCCAGCATGCGCATGCAGCCGCTTGGTGTGCACGGTCGAAGCCCTTTTCGGCCGACGACCAGCAGCCCCGCGTTGAACGGGTGTAGGCCGTCGACGTCTTTGGCAGGGTCGATGGCGTCGATGATGGTTTGGTCGTGCAGATGGTCGGGCAGCGGCAGTTGGACGAGGATGCCGTCGATGTGGTCGTCGCCGTTGAGCTCGAAGATCAGCGTCAGGAGATCAGCCTCGGTCGTCTCGGCCGGGAGCCGGTGGACGCGTCCTTCGATTCCCGCTTTGGCGGCGGCGCGCTCCTTGTTGCGGACGTACACCTGAGAGGCGGGATCCTCCCCGACGAGCACTACGTCCAAACCCGGCGCTCGGTTGTGCGTCGCCCTGAACGCCTCCGCCCTCGCCTTGACCTCCGCCCGCACCTCTTTGGCAAGCGCCTTCCCGTCGATCAACTCAGCCATGGGCCGGGGTCTACCAGGAGCCCCACCAGTTCTCAAACCAGCAGGTCCCGGTGGAAATCGCGGCTTGGCGTGGTATGCCGCGGGGCCATGTTCGACCCCGTCTCCCCGCAGGTTTCGTTCACCGAGCTCGACGCGACCCATCTCGCGTTCTGGGAAAACGCTCGAATTTTCGAAAAGACCCTGGAGGGCGGCGAGGACAAGCAGGCCTTCATCTTCTACGAAGGGCCGCCCACGGCGAACGGTATGCCGCATCCGGGTCACGTGCTCACGCGCGTGATGAAGGACGTGTTCCTCCGCTATAGGACGATGTGCGGCTACCACGTCCCGCGCCGGGCTGGGTGGGACACCCACGGTCTTCCTGTCGAGGTCGAGGTCGAAAAGGAGCTCGGCATCAGCGGCCGCGAGGCGATCGAGGAGTACGGCGTCGAGGCGTTCAGCCGCAAGTGCATCGACTCGGTGTTCCAGTACATCGGCGAATGGCAGAGGATGACGGAGCGAATCGGCTTCTGGGTCGATTTTGATTCCGCGTACGTGACCTTCCACAAATCGTACGTCGAAAGCGTGTGGTGGGCGCTTTCCGAGATGTTCAAGAAGGGGCTTCTCTACCAGGGCTACAAGGTCGTTTGGTGGTGGCCTCAGGGCGGCACGGCGCTTTCTGCCGGTGAAGTCGGTCAGGGGTACAAGAAGCTCGACGATCCGTCGGTGATGATTCGCTTCCCCGTGCGGGGTGAGGACAACACTTCGTTCCTCGCGTGGACGACGACGCCCTGGACGCTTCCGTCGAACATCGCGCTCGCCGTCGACCCCAAGACCGACTACGCGACGGTCGAAATCGATGGTGAGCGGCTGATTCTTGCGGCGGCGCTCGTGGGCAAAGTGTTGGGCGACGATGCGAATGTCGTGGCGACACGCAAGGGCTCCGAGCTCGTCGGGATGAGCTACGAACCGCCGTTCCGCTATGCCGAGCCGGAAGGCGGCCCTGCGTGGCAGGTCGTCGATGCGGATTTTGTCTCGCTCGATAGCGGATCAGGCCTCGTTCATCTCGCGCCCGCTTTCGGTGAGGACGACTTCCGCGTCTGCAAGGAAAAGGGCATGGGTTTCCTTCAGCTCCTGAAGCCCGACGGCACCTTCCCCGACGAAGTGACCGACTTCGCCGGCCGGTTTTGCAAAGAGGCGGACCGGGACATCATCCGCAACCTCCGCGCACGCGGGGTGCTTTTCAAGGAAGAGGTCTACCGCCACGACTATCCGTTTTGCTGGCGGGCGATGCAGGACCCGCTCATTCAGTATGCGCGCCGTTCCTGGTTCATCCGAACCACGCAGGAGATCGGCCGCGTCAAGGAGAACAACCAGGACGTCCACTGGGAGCCGGAACACATCAAGAGCGGCCGCATGGGGCAGTTCCTCGAGGGCAACGTGGACTGGGCGCTTTCGCGTGAGCGATTTTGGGGGACGCCGCTTCCGATTTGGAAGAACGACGAGACGGGCGCGGTGGAGTCGGTCGGCTCGGCTGCAGAGATTCTCGAGCGAAACCCCGATGCGTTTGAGCACTTCGAAAAAGCAAAGGCGGCAGACCCGACGTTGCAAGACCACCTGATGGTTCACAAGCCATGGATCGACGAGGTCACCTGGACCAAGGACGGCGAGCCCGGTGTGTACCGTCGCGTGCCCGAGGTCATCGACTGCTGGTTCGACTCGGGCTGCATGCCCTTCGCACAATGGGGTTTCCCGCATCAGAACACGGACGGCTTCGAGGGGACCTTTCCGGCGGATTTCATTACCGAAGCGGTCGATCAGACCCGCGGCTGGTTCTACTCGCTGATGACGATCAGCTCACTCATGTTCCCCGAGCGCGCCCTTCCCCATCCGTTCAAGAACTGCGTGGTCCTTGGCTTGATGACCGACGAAAAGGGCAAGAAGCTCAGCAAGCGCGACAAAAACTATACCGACCCGCTGGTACTCATGGATCGGGTGGGCGCAGATGCGGTCCGATGGGCGCTTTATGCGGGCACGGTGCCTGGGCAGAACACCCGCTTCTTCGACGACGCCGCCACCGATGCGGTGCGCGAGTTCCTGCTCAAGATCTGGAACGTTTACAGCTTCTTCGTCACCTACGCGAACATCGACGGGTGGACCCCAGATGCTGAGTGCCCGGCGCTCGAGGGGCGGCCCGACATGGATCGTTGGGTGCTCGCCGAGCTCGAGGCGACGGTGCGTGCCGTTCGAGAAGAGCTCGATGACTACAAGAGTCACATGGCGGTCCGGCACCTCCTCGGCTTCGTCGACGGGCTGTCGAATTGGTATGTCCGCCGGAGCCGTGCTCGCTTCTGGGCGTCGGACGATTCCGCTGACAAGCGTGCTGCGTTCAGCACCCTCTACGAGGCGTTGGTCGATCTGGCCAAACTGACCGCGCCGTTCATTCCATTCATGACCGAGACGCTGTTCCAGAATTTGGTTCGCAAGGACGATGCTTCGGCCCCCGAGTCGGTGCATCTGGCGTCGTTCCCCGAGCCGGACGAAGCGCGTCTCGACGACGAGCTCCGGCAGACCATGGAGCGGGTTCGCAACGTCGTGGCTCTCGGACAGCGTGTCCGGAACGAAAACAAGCTCAAGGTTCGCCAACCGCTGGCCGAAGCGATTGTCGTCGTGGCGGATGACACCGAACGGCAGGGCATCGATCGTTTCGCGAGCGCGATTCGCGAAGAGCTGAACGTGCGCGAGCTCGGGTTTACGCAGGAACCGCATAAGTACGTCGAATTCGAGTTGGTGCCGAACTTCCGCGTGCTCGGGCCGAAGCTCGGCAAGCAAGTGCCGGCCTGCAAGAAGGTGCTCGCCGAGGCGGACGGGTCCGCGCTCTACGCTGAGATGGAAGAGAACGAGAAGATCGTCATCGAGCTTCCGAATGGCCCGATCGAGCTCACGCCCAGCGAGGTCGAGGTGCGATTGAGCGCGCGCGAAGACTTCGCTGCCGCCTCAGGTGCAGGCCAGGTCGTGGTGCTCGACACGCGCGTGGATGATAGCCTCCGCCGCGAAGGCCTCGCCCGCGAGGTGATCAACCGCATCCAGCGAGCCCGCAAGGCGATGGACTTGGCCTACGAAGCGAGAATCGAGGTTAGCTGGAACGCCGCCGGAGACCTCGCCGAAGCGATCGAAGAGCACGCCGATCGAATCGCCGCCGAAACCCTCGCGTCGGCCTTCGCCCAGGGCGGCCCCGACACCAGTAGCGAGCACGACACCGAAATCGACGGCGACCCCCTGGGCCTGTCGATCAGCCAGGCGTAGCCGGTCGCTCAAACAGCGACAGTGTCAGCGACAGTGTCAGTGTCAGTGTTAGCGTCGCTTCCAGCGGGGGTAGAGGGTGGCTACCAAGAGGAGGGCTGGGATCGCCAGGAGTTGGGAGGTGCTTAGGGTTAGGAGCTCGCCGCGGTCGTCGGCGCGCCAGTACTCTAGGACGAATCGGAGGATGGCGTAGAGGGCGATGAAGGTGAGCATGACTTGGCCGTCGAAGCGTTTTCGGGGACGCAGCCAGAACAGCAGAAAGCCGGTGATCGCGAGACAGCCGAACGCTTCGTAGAGTTGCGTCGGGTGGACGGGGAGTGAGGGCAGGCGTGGCGCTTCGAGCAGCCCGGCGCGCCATTGCGATTCGCTGGCCGGTGAGAACGCCGGGAAGCTCACTCCGAACCGGTGGTCGGTGTGTACGCCGAAGCAGCAGCCGCCGAGGAAGCAACCCATGCGACCGAACACCAAACCCAACGAGATGCTGATCGCGGCAATGTCCATGCCGCGATAGAGGGGAACGCCTTCGCGCTTCAAGAACCAGATTCCAAAAATCGATGCCGCGATGAGGCCGCCGTAGTAGGTGAGACCGCCTCTCCAAAACGCGGCCCACGCAAAGCAGTCGCGCTCCGACGGCTGGCAGACTTCCCGCGTGGCGTCCCAGATGCCCTCAGCCCGCGTGCATTGTGTGGCAGTGACTTCCCACGCGACTTTCGTCGGGTCGGTGCACAAATGAACGTAGTCCCAGAAATAGCCATCTGCGAAGACGTGTAGGACGCGGGCGCCAAGCACGCCGAAGATCACGCAGAATAGCCCCAGATCGATGAACGTGTCTGGGTTGAGTCCGTCGTGCCTTGCAAGGCGCGCGGCGAGCCAAGTCGCCGCTGCGAAGCCAATCAGCAAGAGCGTGAAATACGCCGGGATCGGTTCTCCGAAGATCTCCGCGAGGGTCGGCAGCATTCAGCCCGACCCTACCATGCCGACTCAGCTGCCAAGAGGCTCGGCGTCAGCGGCGCGTGCCTGCTTAGCCCGGCGTCCATCGACGAAGCCTTCGATCAAGATCAACGCGACGCCGATGGTGATCCACGCGTCGGCGACGTTGAATGTTGGATACGCCCACCGGTCGTTGAGATGAAAGCGGACGAAGTCGACCACGTAGCCCAACCGCAGACGGTCTACGAAGTTCCCGATGGCTCCCGAGACAATCAGCGGGACACTGATGGCGAACAGCGCGCCGCCGCGGCCCGTCACGAACATCCACAAGAGAAGGATCACAGCCCCCGCCGCCGCAACGTAGAAGACGCCCTTGCGGACCAGGGTTGGCATGTCGCGCATGAACCCGAAGGCCGCGCCGCAGTTCTCGGCGTATCGAAACTCGAGATAGCCGTCGATCAACACGACCGGTGGCCGTTGAGCCCGCTGGGGCTGAATTCGGCCATACTCGTTGGGCTGGCAGACCGGCTCCGCGGCGAGCTCCGAGGGCTGAGAGAGCCGGTCGAGGGCCCAGTGCTTGGTGCCGAGGTCCATGGCGGTGAAGACCGCGGTCGCGGCCAGACACAGAATCAGGGCCTTCGATGAGCGGGGTGTGCGAGTCACGGCGGGCGACTCTAACAGTTGAATTTCGTGGGTCAAATCACCGCCGGCGCCCCGCAGAACGAGGTGCGACCCATCGGTGAAATCGACCCAGGTTGAGATAAAAGTTCACGATTACAGTTGCTTACAATAATGTGACACAGGCATGGTTGCGATTGTGTCACGTTGTGTTACAAGTGGGGCATGAGCGACGAAGACGACAAGAAGAGCCGCCAGGACGCCAAGAAAGAGCGGGTGCTTCATACCCGTGTGCCGGCTGTCCTCGAGCAGGAGCTCAAGCGGGTCGCCAATGCGTGGCGGGTCCCGGTGTCGAATGTCGTTCGGGCGCTACTCGAGGACGCCCTCGATACCCTCGATGTCGTCGGTGCGAAGGCCGAGGGTGAGCTCCGCGAGGTCGTGGAGCTACTCGCGTCGGAGCGTCATCGGTTTCGCCGAAAATCGAGCGAGCACTTGAGCAAGATCCCGGGCGCGCCAATTCCAGACGAGGTAGCGGGTACTGCAGAGCCAACCAACGAACCGGCGCCCCCTGCCGATCCGCTCGAGGGCGCCGTCGGCGTCACGCCGATGACGCTCGTGCACGACGCGGTCTGCGGCCTGACCGGGGAGAAGCTTCCTGCCGGGTCTGAGGCCTACATGGTCCTGTTCGATGACCCGAGCCGAAAATTGATCACGGGCAGGGACGCCTTGCCCCGAGCATCGACACCCAACCAGGAGAAAGCCGATGACTGAGCAAGAAAAGATCCAATCCACTATAGAAGAAAACGTCAACGCAGCTGTCGATCAGGTCAGCAAGACCGCCGAGAGCGTCACGACGCTGGGCCGCAAGGTCACCAGCTTGTGGCTCGGGGTCTCGCGCACCGCGATCGACGCCGCTGCCAAAACCCTCACGACCACCTCCGAGATGATCAGCAGTCTCGCGGAGTCGATGGGCGAGCTTTCCGACCGCGTCGAAGGCCCCAAGAAAGAAGCTTAATTCCAAGCCGGCGACCGGTAGGACGGCCTAGGGGTCATTCTACCGGTCCATCGGCCCGTGAGGGAGCCGCCGCCCTTCCCGCAAATGACGGAAGGCGTTGATGCCCCACCGGGTGACGAAGTACGAAGGAAGCGCCACGAGCAGGCCGCACACCAGTGCGCCCATCCAAAGCTCCCCGCCCGTGCTGGCCAAGAGTCGGCCCGCTTCACTCCAGAATTCGCTTTCGAGCAAACGGCCGGCACCGTCGTCTTTGAGCGCCCGACCGGTGTTCCCAAGCCAGGTCTTGATCGTGGCTCGTGTGACTTCCTTTTCTGGATGCAGCACAGCCGCCCCGACCGACCAGGTCGTGTAGTACAGCGGCACCGCCGTGAACGGATTGCTGATGAACAGGATCGGAATGCCCGACACCTTGTTGGCGCGAAGCAGCGCAGCGATCGGCAGGTACAACACGATCTGAAAGCCGAGGGTCGGCGTGAACGCAATCATCGCGCCGATGAACACGCCCCACGCGATGCGGTGCGGAGTATCATCGAGGTGCAAAATGTTGTGGAAGACGATCTGTTGTAGACGCCGCCACAGGTCTCTTGGCTTCATTCCGGGTCACCCCATGCCCCGCCCCCCGGCGTTTCGACGCGCAAGACGTCGCCGGGCGACACCTCGAGGGTGACGCGATGAGCGAGTTGCTTACCGTTCAGTAGGTTCATACCCGGAGCCCCTGGACCGCCGCCGCGCATACCATAGGGCGGGAGGATACGCCGCTCGGAGAGCACCGAAACCCGCATTGCTGCGAGGAATTCGAGCTCGCGAATCAGGCCGTCCCCTCCTGCGCGCCTCCCCTTGCCGCCCGAGCCGCGCCGAAGCTCGAACCGGCGAACCCGGATCGGGAACCGGGTTTCGAGGACCTCGGGGTCGGTGCATTTGGAGTTGGTCATGTGGGTGTGCACGCCCGACGCGCCCGGCCGGCGCTGCGTTGCGCCAGCACCGCCGCCGAGCGTCTCGTAGTAAGCAAACCGATCATCGCCAAAGGTGATGTTGTTCATGGTTCCCTGGCTCGCGGCAGCGAGGCCGAGCGCGCCGAACAGCACATCGACGATGCGCTGTGAGGTTTCCACGTTGCCTGCGGCGACTGCCCGATCGGCATCGGGAGACAGAAGCGAGCCCTCCGGGATCCGAATGGTGACCGGCCGCATGCAGCCGCTGTTGAGCGGGATCGGTTTTCCGACCAACACGCGGAGGACGTAGAGAATCGCCGCTATGGTGACGGCCCGAGGTGCGTTTAGGTTGTTGGCGAGCGCGCCGTCGGTCCCTTCGAAGTCGATTTCCATCGCGCCGCCGCGGACGCTGACCCGAACCGCGATGCGCGCCCCGTCGTCCAGTCGATCCTCGAACCTATGCTCGCCATCCGCGAGGCCCTCGATGGCTTGGGCGGTCAGCTCAGCGGCGTTGTCCTGGATGTGCTGCATGTACGCGGTGACGACGTCGATTCCGTAGCGTGCGAGAAGCTCGTCGAGTAGCTGCGTGCCCTTCTCGTTGGCAGCGATTTGCGCTTGCGTGTCGGCCAGGTTCTCTTCGGGGTTGCGTGCCGGGTACCGGCCGCCCGTGAATGCATCGCGCAGGCGCGTTTCTCGAAAGGTTCCGTCACTGACGACTTCGAGATTCCGCAACACGACGCCCTCTTCTTCGAGGGTGGTTGAAAACGGCGGCATGGAGCCGGGGGTGAGCCCCCCGACGTCTGCGTGGTGCCCGCGCGAAGCGACCACGAAGAGGAGTGCCCCGTCCCTGTTGTGCACGGGCGTGACAACGGTGATGTCGGGAAGGTGTGACCCGCCTCCCGCAGGGTCGTTGGTGACGAAGACTTGGCCCGGCGTCGAAGCGGGATGCGCGGCGAGGACGGCGCGCACCGATTCGCCCATGGCTCCGAGATGCACCGGGATGTGCGGTGCGTTGGCCACGAGCCCTCCCTCCGCGTCGAACACTGCGCACGAGAAGTCGAGACGGTCACGAATATTGGTGCTCATCGCCGTGCGTTGCAGCACCACGCCCATTTGCTCGGCGATTGATTTGAACTGGTTGTTGAAGACCTCGAGGAGCACGGGGTCGACGCGGGTATCAGCGGCCTCGCGCCCGGCGTCGGTCTCGGTGTCTCGGAGGATCAGATAGTCGCGCTCGTTTCGAAGAGCCACGAAGCCCGCGTCCACGACGACGGTTCCGGTGGCATCCAATACCAGCGCGGGCCCGGGGACCTCCTCGCCGATCGGGAAGCTCTCGCGGCGGTAGACCGGTGCCTCGACCAGCCTCCTCCCCGACCAAAGCATTGTCGTGCGTATGGGCTCGCCCGCGCCAGGCTCGGCGGAGGGGAGCTCGGGTTTGGCGGCGCTCAGCTCGACGGTGACCCGCAAGGTGGCGGCCTCGACGGGGTGCTCGGGCCGCACGTATCCGAACTCGCGTCGATGTAGCGCCTCGAACGCTGAGCGCATCGCGCTCGATTCGCCCCAGTCGACGGCAAGTGCGGTTTCGGTGCCCCGGTAGCGAAGCGCGATTTGGCGGCGGACACTCCATCGCGCCCCGGGGCTAACGTCCCGCGCGAGCGCGGCACGTCCGGAATCCTCGAGCTCTGCGAACGCGCTCTGCCAGCGTTCGGGCAACGGGCCTTCCAGGCTCGTACGTCCTGCGTCGCGCTCGCCGTGCCATTCGAAATTGGCGACTCCCATCCCAAACGCCGACAGAGCGCCAGCGTACGGATGAAACACCAAGCTTCGAATCCCCAACCGGCGCGCGATGAGGCACGCGTATTGCCCGCCAGCGCCGCCGAAGACGACCATGCCGTGGGTGCGTACATCGTGGCCACGGCCGACGGACACCTTTTGAATAGCGGCCGCCATGTTCTCCACCGCAACCCGAAGGAAGCCATCGGCGACGTCGGTGGCGGTTCGTTCGACGCCGAGCGCCCGCAGGGAAGCCGCGATCTCATCGAGCTTCTTCCGCGGCCTATCTTTGTTGAGCGCAAAGGGAAATCGGTCGGCCGCGATGCGTCCCAGACACAGCGAAACGTCTGTCAGTGTGAGCTCGCGCGCGTCCGGTTCTCCATAGCAAAGCGGACCGGGCTCGGCGCCCGCGCTTTGTGGGCCGACCGTCATGCGTTTTCCTTCGAGCTTGCAGATCGAGCCACCTCCTGCGGCGACGGTATGGAGCTCGATCATCGGGGCGCGAATCCGAATTCCGCTGATCTCGGTTTCGAACACCCTCGAAACCTCGCCAGCGTAGCGCGACACGTCGGTTGACGTTCCGCCCATGTCAAAGCCGATCACCTCCGAGAGCCCTAGCTCGTCTGCTACTGCGCCTGTCGCGACGACGCCCGCGGCGGGACCGGACAGCACTGCGTTCCGTCCGATGAAGCCGGACGCGTCGACCAAGCCACCGTTGCTTTGCATCATTCGCAGACGCCCAACGCCGAGCTCCTTTTCGAGCTCCATCAGGTACCGCGTCAGCAACGGGGTGAGGTACGCATTAGCGACCGTTGTGTCCGTGCGGCTCAGTAGCCCGGGTTCGTTTGAGATTTCGCTGGAGATCGAGACGTGCGTGAATCCGAGGTCCTTTGCGATCGCTGCCACCCGATGCTCGAGGCCGCCATCGCGATACGCGTGGATCAATGCGACAGCCACCGATTCGACGCCACGGTCTCGCGCCCCCTCGAGCGCCTGGCGGAGCGCCTCTGAATCGAGAGAGTGAAGGACCGATCCATCTGCCGTCATCCGGGCGCGAACCTCGATGATCGCGTCGGGGAGCGGCTCGGGCTTCTCGATTTCGAGCGCGAACAGCTCAGGGCGCGTCTGGTCGCCAAGTCTGATCAGGTCCCCGAGCCCCTCGTCGGCGACGAGGACGCACCGGCAGCCGCCCCGCTCGAGGAGCGCGTTGGTAGCCAACGTCGTCCCCATTCGAACCTCGCTCGGCGGGATCGGGTCGTCGGGCCCGAGGTCCAAGAGCGCGCGAATGCCTTCGAGTGGAGCCTGATCTGAGGACAGCACCTTGGTGACCCGCAGGGCGCCCGTGTCCCGGTCACGGTGGATGCAGTCCGTGAAGGTCCCTCCACGGTCGATCCAGAACTGGTGCCGGGGGGCTGGTTGTGGCATCGAGCCTTGCATCGAAGCACGGCCGTAGACGGGGTCAAGAGATCCCGTACGATCTGAGCCTTGGCGTGCAGAACTCGCCCGAATAGCCTACAAGAACATCACAAATGACTCTCCTGACCCAGACTGGGCGCAATTTTCTGGTTTTCAAATGAGTTTCCTGGACTTATACAGGCCAGCGAGTCAAAGAATTTGAGGACGATGGACACGGAAGAATTTACTGTCTCGTCCGTGATACCTGCGAGTCCAAACCGTATTTATTCCGCGTGGATGGACGAGCGCCATCACTCCGCGTTCACTGGAGCGCGGGCTACGGTGGACCCTTGGGTAGGCGGTCGAGTCGTCGCAGACGATGGTTTCATCGATGCGACCCACGTCTATCTGGTGACCGGAAGTCGGATCGCGATGACCTGGCGGACCCGGGATTTTCCCAAAGGGTTCAACGACTCGCACGTCGATATCACGTTTGAGCCTGTAGCGGGCGGCACCAAGATCGAGGTCACCCACACCAAGCTCCCTCCGGGCCTCGGAAAGGCATGCGAGAAGCTCTGGAAGAAGCTCTACCTCGACTCGATGACCAAGTACTTCGGCGAGCCCGAGGCGATGCGGGCCGCCTACAAGGCCGCCAAGAAGGCGGGGCACCTTCCGCTCTCTGGTATCAAGGCGAGCCGGCCGGCGCCTAGGCGACCTTTCGTTCCCCCTCCCCAGCTCCCCGTGGAGGACGTGGAGGAAGAGGACGAAGACGAGAAACCCAAAAAGACCCGCAAACGGATCGAGTCCAAGACGATCGACCTCCGGGAGCTCGCGCGGGCCCAGGCCGAGGCGCGCAAGGAAGCTGCCCAGAGGAAGGCCGAAGTCAAAAGGAAGGCCGAAGTGGCGCGCCGGCAGGCCGAAGCCATTCGCAAGAAGGCCGAAGCCAAGAAGAAGGCCGAGCTGCTGCGGATCAAGAAGGCGGAAGCCAAGCTCAAGGCTCAAGAAAAAAGAGCGGCCGAGCGCGAGAAGAAAATGGCGGCCGCGAAGAAGAAGGCCGAAGCCAAGAAGAAGGCTGACGACGTGAAGCGGAAGAAGGCCGCGGCGAAGAAGAAGGCCGACGCGATCAAGCGGAAGAAAGCCGCTGCCAAAAAGGCGGTGGCAAAGAAGAAGGCCGCTGCCAAGAAGAAGGCCGCTGCCAAGAAGAAGGCGGCCGCGAAGAAACGGGGCGCAGTGGCCAAGCGTCGTCCCGCCGCCAAGAAGCGCAGCGCGACCAAGAAGAAAGCAGCTCCGAAGAGGCGGACCGCCGCTCCAAAGAAGCGTGGCAAGGCCACCAAGAAGCGCAGCACCGCGAAGAAGCGGGGCGCCGCCGCGAAGAAGCGTGGCACCGCTCCGAAGAAACGTGGCAAGGCCACCAAGAAGCGCAGCACCGCGAAGAAACGGGGCGCCGCCGCGAAGAAGCGTGGCGCGGCTCCGAAGAAACGTGGCAAGGCCACCAAGAAGCACAGCACCGCGAAGAAACGGGGCGCCGCCGCGAAGAAGCGTGGCGCGGCTCCGAAGAAACGCGGCAAGGCCACCAAGAAGCGCAGCACCGCGAAGAAGCGGGGCGGAGCACCGGCCAAGAAGGCCAAGCGCCGTTCTTCGCGACGCTAGTCGAGCAGCGACTCCGCCCGTCGCCGGCTAGTCGAGCGGCGACTCCGCCCGTCGCCGCAGGCCGTCAAACAGCAAGTCGAGGCCGCGATGCTCTTCCGCGCGTTCGATGATGCTGACCTCCTCGAGCTCGCTATCCTGTGGGCTCGCAGCAAGCCAGAGCTGCATGCTGTCTAGCGCGGGCAGCAGACCCATGCTCCGTCCCGGCAGCGCGAGGGCGGCGGTCGACACCTTGGCCGCGGTCAACGCCTCAGCGATCAGTGTGCATGCCCTCTCGGCAACGTCGGTGTCGAACGCCGTGCTCGGCCCCAGGCCGACGAGCAGCAGCCCCTCGGATTTGAGCTTCGGCGGTGCGGTCACCAGGGCTTTTTCACCGAAGCTCCCGTCGAGATAGCCGGCCATCAGTTTCCTCGAGAGCGCTCCGCACAACCGCCAGTCGATGAGCCCAGCAGCGCCACGGAGTGGGCGTTCGTCCGAGAAGAACGGAAGGACGATGATTTCGGTTTGGAGGTCGTCTAGGCTTCGTGGGGCTGCGGAGACGAAGTCGTACGCGATCACGACTTGCCTAGCTCGCTGGCGATGCG
>Ga0233409_10000055_pt1 | contig 16457 bp, 12 predicted proteins | sample Na_oxic_13_MG_FD_179871 | JGI IMG/M metagenome (GOLD analysis project Ga0233409, IMG submission 179871) | Seawater microbial communities from Saanich Inlet, British Columbia, Canada - Na_oxic_13_MG | ecosystem: Environmental > Aquatic > Marine > Inlet | place: Canada: British Columbia... | reverse complement strand
AAACATCCTGCACTCGGCAAACTTGTGGGCTGTCTTTGCCGACGTGTTTCTAAAATTTTTTTGGCCTCTTTTTTCAGTTTCTCAGGGTCCGAAGGGTGCAGGCGGAAGCAGCCGTCTAATACAATCCGTTGTCCGCGATTAACATCTATCTGTTCTTTGTTCCATGAAAGTTTCCTGTAAGCAAAATTGAGTTTTGCTTTTTTAATTTTGTGCACCTGACCTGTGGGAAGCAGAATGTTTATTGATTCAAGGACACTTTCCATAGAACCGTAGGATGTGCCCGCGTTCATCATAATTCCTCCCCCAACCGTACCGGGAATGCCGATGGCAAAATTCATTCCTTCAAGCCCCCTTTCCAGGGCAAAGGAACAAAGTGTTTGCATGCGAACACCTGCCATGGCGGTAACAATAACCCAATTGGTGTTAATGTCTGTTTGAGAAATTGTTTTAAGACACTTTGTCAACACGATCACAACTCCATTTATACCGCTGTCTTTAACCAGCAGATTTGTGCCGTTGCCGATAATCAGATAAGGGATTTTTTTTTGCCATGACCATGTTACAAGGACCTTTAATACCTCAATATTTTCCGGAGCAACAAAAGCTTCGGCCGGGCCGCCCACACGTAACGATGTATGTTTTGACATGGGTTCGTCAAATTTGACATTGTTGTGGAAACGGCTTTTAAGCCATTTTTTTGAATCAGAATCCAGAGCCATAATTTACGTCTCGGAATTTCTACAACTATATGAAATCAATAGTCTTTTAATGGTAACCTGTTTGTGCCATCGGAATGGAATGCTGGAATACTGGAATGCTGGAATATTGGGGATAAAAGCGGAAAATAAACCATTTAAATTGTAAAAAAACTCCTTCAAACCCATCATTCCATTACTCCATCATTCCATTATTCCAATTGGGGCGAAGCCCCTAAGTTCCTGCTTACAGTCCTTTCAGTACCATCTCCCCAACTTTCCAAACATCTCCTGCGCCCAGGGTTAGAAGGATATCTCCCGGGTTTAGATTTTTTAACAGATGCGAAACCGCTGTTTCGAAATTTTGCAAATAGACGATTTCCCTGTGGCCATGATTCCGGATTCCTTCAAACAGAGTGTGGCCTTCTACTCCATTTATCTTTTCTTCTCCGGCTGCATATATGGGAAGAACAACCAGATGGTCCGACTGATAAAATGAACGTGTAAAGTCATCAAAGAGCGCCTGGGCTCTGGTGTAGCGGTGGGGCTGAAACACCACGACAACACGCCTGTTGGGCCAGCTTTTCCTGACGGCTTCCAGCGTGATTTTAATTTCCGTGGGGTGATGACCATAGTCGTCCACAATTGTAACACCCTTTTTTTCTCCTTTAATTTCCAGCCTGCGCTGAACACCTTCTACGGTTTGCAGGGCCGATTTTATAACATCAAATGAAATATTGAGCTCGATTCCCACTGCAACGCTTGCCAGGGCGTTATAAACATTATGAATGCCCGGAAGATTCAAAACGATTTCTCCGAGTCTTGTTCCAAGATGATAGACGTGGAACCTGCTTTTTAGCCCTTCAAAAACCACGTCTTTGGCCTGGAAATCAGCCTGGGTACTCATTCCGTACGTTGTAAAACGTTTCTGGATGCTCGGAATAATATCCTGGATTGGCTCATTATCCAGACATAGGACTGCCAGACCGTAAAAAGGTATTCTGTCAATAAAGCTTAAAAAGACTTCTTTGATGGCGTCCAAATCCCTATAAAAATCGAGATGTTCACGATCTATGTTAGTAACCACTGCTATGGTTGGAGAGATTTTTAGAAAAGAACCGTCACTTTCATCGGCTTCAGCCACTATGTAGTCTCCCTCTCCAAGAAGAGCATTGGAATCTATGCTTTTGAGTTTTCCGCCTATAACTACCGTGGGATCAAGCCCGCCTTTGCCCAGTACGGAAGCGACGATCGACGTGGTCGATGTTTTGCCGTGGGCACCTGCAATGGCCACGCTGTACTTTAAACGCATAAGCTCGGCAAGCATTTCGGCTCTTGGTATTACAGGGATTGATGATTGACCGGCGGCGACAACCTCAGGGTTTTCGGGACCGATCGCCGATGATGTTACAACAACATCCGCTCCGCGGATTTGTTCAGCAGAATGGCCTTTAAATATAGTACCTCCAAGGTTTTCCAGGTGTCTGGTAATGTCTGAAATACTGCTGTCAGATCCCGATACCTTGTAGCCTATATTGAGGAGGAGTTCGGCAATTCCGCTCATCCCGATACCGCCGATTCCGACAAAATGGATATGGTACTTTTTTAGAAACATGTGTTTTAATAGCTCCTGGTTTATGCCATCATTTCATTACTCCATTATCCCAATTGTGAGCACTTCGTTCCTCAGCATAAACTCAGCGGACTAATTTATAACAGTCATCAACAATAGCCGCTGCCGCATCGGGACGACCCAGGTCCTTTGCCTGGGATGCCATCTGACGAAGACTATCCGGGCTTGAAGCGTAAAAATTAATTCGCTTGACAAGAACTTTGCCATTGAGATCTTTTTCAAGGATCATTTCAGCGGCCCCGGCTTTTTGCAGCGAACGGGCGTTTAAAACCTGGTGATTATCAGCAGCAAAAGGAAACGGTATGAAAATAACGCCCTTTCCAATGGCTTTGATTTCCGCCACTGTTGTTGCTCCTGCCCTGCATATTACAAGATCGGCTTTTTGATATTGCCGGGCCATATCATTGAAAAATGTCTGAACTCTGCAGGACATACTGTAGAGCTCGTATGCATTTCTTACTCTTGTTTCATCATTAAGTCCGGTCTGATGTATAAAGAAAAATTTATCTTTGTCTTTGATCTTATTTATGGCTTCCAAAAGAGCCATATTTATGCTGTGAGCCCCCTGGCTTCCACCTAATATCAGGATCGTAAAATGTTGTTTTTGTTTTGAATCGTCACTTCCGAAGCCTTTTTGATTTTTTTCGTATTGCAGAATTTCTTTGCGTACAGGGTTTCCAGTATAAAGAACTTTTTTGGGGTTTAAACCGGTTTGCATATCATCAAACGAAACATATATTCGGTCGGCAAGACGGGATAAAATTCGGTTTGTAATCCCCGGCAGAATATTCTGCTCATGAAGAACTATTTTAATGCCCAGAATCCATGCTCCAGCAACCAAAGGGCCCGCGGAATACCCCCCCAAACCAACAACTATATCCGGCCTGAAACGTTTCAGGATCATTATAGATTCAAATATCCCCTTTGGTATTTTCATGATAGACTTGGCCTGGTTCCATAACCCCCGACCCTTGATTCCTTCTGCTGTAATACGTTTATGGGCAAAATCTGCTTCTGATAAAACCGTAGTTTCAAAGGGCTTCCCGGTACCGACAAATAATAGACTGCTGTTCGGATTTCTGGCCATAAATTCTTGAGCTATGGCGATGCCTGGAAAAAGATGGCCGCCTGTTCCTCCGCCGGCGATGACAATGCGCAAGGAATCTGAAGACTGCCGCAATGAGCGAAAGTTTCTTGCTGTCCCTGTTTTTTTGTCGCTTAGTTCCATAATTGTCGTTTAGCACTTGTCATTCGTTATTCGTCATATGAACCGAATTCAAATCTTCAAACAACTCAACCTTGTTCTTAACAAATTGTCCATAAATGACTAATGACCGGTGACTATTGTCCTTAGACGGGTAAAAATCGACAAAATATCCGAATCTGATGTCTTATTAACTTTGGACTTTTTAAGCACTTTTTTAGCTGTTCCTATATTCATCAGTATCCCTATGGATGCCATATTTAATAATAGGGATGTGCCGCCGTAACTCAAAAAGGGGAGGGTGAGTCCCTTGGTAGGGAGGAGCCCAAGGGCAACCCCCATGTTAACACCAACCTGGAGGCCTATTGCCGTTGTCAGTCCGATGGCTACGAATGATCCGAAAGAATCCTTACAATTTTTGGCGATAAAGATCCCCCTCCAGAAAATCAGTATATAAAGACCTAGGATAATCAGGACGCCCAAAAGGCCGAGTTCCTCTCCGATCACCGAAAAGATAAAATCGGTATGGGGTTCAGGGAGGTAAAACAGCTTCTGATAGCCTTTTCCGATACCTGTGCCCCATATTCCTCCTGTTCCAAAAGCCATGAGGGAGTGTACAATCTGGTAACTGTCGTTTGCAGAATACTGCCACGGATCCAGAAAACTCATGATCCGTTTGGAGCGATAATCAGCACTGATCATAAAAAAATATGCCATGGGGATTATCAAAACCAATGACGTTATTAAATGCGAAATGCGAACTCCGCCCACAAAAAGCATAACCCATGTAAGAATGACAAGAATAACCACTGAACCGAAGTCAGGCTGAAAAATGATCAGAACTGTAAACATGCAAAGGACCATAATATGTGGCAGAAAACCGACATAGAAATCCTTGAGCTCATCCTTTTTTTTATTCATGGAGTATGCAAGATAGATTACCAGTGCAAAGCGGGCAAATTCAGAGGGCTGAAATGAAAAAGAGCCAAGACGGAACCACCGTTTTGCACCTCCTACAGAATGTCCGAGCTCGGTAATTAGAGTTGCAGCAAGAAAAATCAGAGCCAGAATAAGGAGCGGATATGTCAAAGAACGATAAAGCCTGTATGGAAAATGTCTACAAATTATCAGGGCAACTATCCCTAACAGAGCGAAAAGCAACTGTTTTTTTAAAAAATAATAGTCGGTTCCAAACTTTTTAAAGGCCAGGGCGGAACTCGCGCTATAGACCATTACAATCCCTATCCCCACCAGGAAAAGAACAGGGAACAAAAGCCTGACATCATAATAGAAAGGCTGTTCACGAACCTTCCGGCTATTTTGATTATTTTTGGTCATGCTTTTTTCTTTTGACTTCTTTAAGATTGCTGATCGCCCGGCAGAAATCTTCTCCCCGCTCAGCATAACTGCTATACATGTCAAAGCTTGAACAGCCTGGAGACAAAAGCACAATATCACCGGGCGATGCCACACGATATGCCGAAAATACCGCATCTTGCATTGTGGATGCGGTTTGCGCTCCTTCCCTACAAATGTCTTCAAGAACAGATTTTATATTATCCCTTGCTTCTCCCATGACGATCAGTTTTTTAATGTGTTGTCGAACCGGTTCCAAAAGTTTGCGAAAATCTCCCCCCTTATCACGGCCGCCCATTATAAGGATGATGGGTTCACCGAAGGTTTCAAGTGCTCTTATTACCGCATCAACATTTGTTGCCTTTGAATCGTCGAAAAAACGCACATGGTTTATGGTTTCGATATATTCTATTCGATGGGGAAGCCCCTTAAAATTTTTCAGTGCCGATTGTACTCCTTCCGGGGTCCCGCCAACAGCAATGGCCGCCAGTGATGCCGCGGCAGCATTTTCAAGATTGTGCCGGCCCGGAAAATTTGTCCCGGAAAGGTCGAAGGATATTTGTTGGTGTCCTTTCATACGAATCGTTATGTTGGCAGGGGTTGACGGATTACCCCGGCTGATGAGCGCATTTTCGCTGTCTTTAGCCTGAGAATTCTCCTGATGACGGAAGAGAAGTTTTCGGGCGTTAAGGTCTTTGGTTACCGAACTGATGATCGGATCAGAACCGTTTAAAACCGCGATGTCGCTTTGTCGCTGATTTTCAAAGAGCCGGCCTTTTGACCTGGCATAGGACTTAAAATCCGGATAACGGTCCAGATGATCGGCAGTGATATTTAGCAGAACACCCACATGCGGCCTGAACGTATCGATTGTATCGAGCTGGAAACTGCTTACTTCAGCCACAACAATGTCTGCTGTTCCTCTTTTGTCTGCGTAATCGATCAATGGGTTGCCGATATTGCCGCCAACGAAGACCTTAAAACCCGAGCTTTCAAGCATGCTGCCCAAAAGCGTTGCTGTTGTGGTCTTGCCGTTAGTGCCGGATACGGCAATAACAGGTTCCCGGATATATCTTGCAGCAAGCTCGAGCTCTCCTAATACTGGAATTCCTTTTGCTATGGCCAGTTTTATCGGCAGAATTGTATGGGGAACGCCGGGGCTTACCACAATAAGATCAGAGCGTTCAAAGGTTTCAATATTGTGCTTACCGAGTTCCATGTTGACACCTAGTTTGTGTGCCATGGGTGCATAAGATCCCAGCTTTTTTTCATCGGCCATATCCGTTACAGTTACAAATGCGCCTTTTTTTTTAGCGAACCGTGCCGCTGCAATCCCTGATATGCCGAGGCCCACGATAAGAATATTTTTGTGATTTAGATCCATGTGACAAAACTTTTTTTCATTGCCACCAAGACACCAAGGCACGAAGAAAGATTAATAAATTTATCCTTTGTGTCTTTGTGCCTTGGTGGCCAATATTTTTTTACCTATGCCTTATCTTAGTTTCAGCGTACTCATGGCAAGCAGTGCCAGTGCGATTGCAATTATCCAGAATCGAACAATAACCTTGGGTTCAGGCCACCCTTTAAGTTCAAAATGGTGGTGAAGCGGGGCCATTCTGAAAATTCTGCGCCCGTTTGTCATCTTGAAGAAACCGACCTGAAAAATTACTGATAGTGTTTCGATGACAAAGAGCCCGCCGACCAGAATTAGCAGTATTTCCTGTTTGATGATAATAGCCACGGTGCCTATTGCCCCGCCCAGGGCAAGAGAACCGACATCGCCCATGAAAATTTGTGCGGGGTATGAATTAAACCACAGAAATCCCAGACCTGCTCCGGCCATGGCTCCGCAGAAAATGGCGATTTCTCCACTTCCGGCCACATATTTGATCTGCAGGTAATTGGCGATTTTAAAATGTCCGGCCACATAGGCAAAGATCATATATGTGGCTGAGGCGATGATAAAAGGTCCGATTGCAAGACCATCAAGACCGTCTGTGATATTGACCGCGTTTGATGTGCCGATAATTACAAGGGCGGCAAACAGGATGTATCCTTTTCCGAGTTCCGGTGAAATATTTTTAAAAAACGGAATGGTCAAGCGAGTAGAAAAGCCCACGTATGAATAAATAAGTACCCCTGTCACGATCGCCAGAATCGCCTGTAGCAGAAATTTGTTTCGGACACTTAGCCCCTTGTTACGCTTTTTGATTTGCATAAGATAATCGTCTATGAAACCGATACCGCCGTAGCCGAGGGTGACCAGAAGGACTATCCAGATGTAATAATTGGTTAAATTGGTCCATAAAAGGGTAGAAATGATTATGGAAAAAATTATCAGTGTTCCGCCCATGGTTGGTGTTCCGGCCTTTTTGTGGTGGGTCGGCGGACCGTCTTCTTGTATATACTGTCCTATCTGCAGATAGCTCATTTTTCGGATAACCCACGGTCCAAGAAAAAAACAGATCAAAAAGGCCGTCAGACTGGCATAGATCGTCCGGAATGTAATGTACCGAAATACATTCAACACTGATATGGATTTGTGAAGCGGATATAGTAAATGATATAGCATAAAATTAGTTCGCTTCGCTCATAGTTGGAATATTGGAATATTGGAACGCTGGAATATTGGGTTCTGGGAAAATGGAAGGTTGGGTTATTGAAAAATTCCTCTTGACGATAATTAAATAAAGTAATGTCATCTTCTTTAAGTCATCATTCCAATATTCCATCATTCCAATATTCCATGACCGAGTTAAAAATATAAGTCTGAAAAATACTATTAAATTCGACATATTGTAGAGTTTTCGAAACGTTTAATGGTTTGCCCAGTCCAATAGCCCCTCGACAATTGTTTCCATGGTCATTCCCCTGGACCCCTTCACAAGAACCCAGTCACCCGGTCCAATTCGGTCTTTGATACTTTCCAGAATCTCTTCTTTAGTACCTGTAAAAACATCACGGGAATCCATATCTTCGTCCATAGCACCCGTGGCCACGGTTTGGGCGAACTGACCTGTAACATAAAGTTTAGCGATATCTGATCCGGCGGCTATTCGGCCGATGTTTCGGTGCATAGATTCTGCATATTCTCCAAGCTCAAGCATATCGCCGGCAACCAGAATTCCCCTGTTGTTACCCTTCAATGACATAAGAGTATTTATGGCTGCTTTCATTGAATCCGGATTGGCATTATATGTATCGTCGATGACATTGATTCTCCTGCCGGTTTTAAAGATATTCATCCTCCCCTTAACCGGTTTGAAATCTTCGAGGCCATCTTTGATTTCCCTGGCGGTTAAACCTAATAGATATCCAACAGCTGCGGCCGCAAGCGCATTTGAAACCATGAAAATGGCCGGAGTTTTTAAATCCACGGTAATGCTTTCATCAGGCAGTACCAGGGTAAAAGATAGACCTGTTCCCGTCCCCTTCACCGACAGAGCTCTTATCAAGGCGTTTTTTGAAAGTCCGAAAAGCAGAACATTCCTGGAAGTGTAATCGGCCAATTGTAACAGTCTATGATCATCGGCATTCAAAACCGCTGTTCCGTTCGGCTTGATTTCCTTAAAAAGTTCAGCTTTGGCTTGCATGACCGCATCCAGGGAACCCAATCCTTCAAGGTGTGCGGATCCGATGTTTGTGATAACACCGATATCGGGCGAACAGATTTCGGCGAGACGCTTTATTTCTCCGGGACTGTTCATGCCGAGCTCCAGCACAGCCCATCTGTGGTTAAAGTTAAGATTCAGCAGGGTAAGGGGAAGCCCGATCTGGTTATTTAAATTCCCGGAAGTAGATAGCGTGGAAAATCGTTTGGAAACAACCCCTGCTGTCATTTTTCGGGTACTGGTTTTACCGTTTGAGCCGGTTATGGCAACCACTGCCGCATTTGAGCGTTTTCGGTTAAACGCGGCGAGGTCGCCCAACGCTCTGGTTGTGTCGTTTACAGTTATACAGACAATACTATTTTCTATGGATTCCTTGCCGGGCTGCTTATCGGTATTGGCCCTGTCTATCAGAAGACCGCTTACTCCGCGCTCGATTGCGTTGCTGGTAAAACTGTGGCCGTCATGTACATTTCCCTTGATTGCAACAAAGAGCTCATTCACTGATATACTGCGCGAGTCGATGGATATGCCTGAAAAAGAGTGTTTCAAATCACCGCATAAAAGTTCCCCCTGGGTTGCTTTGACAATTTCAGCAGTGGTCCAGGGGATCGGGTTACGAGCTACAAGCTGCGAGTTTTGAGTTTCGAGTTCCGAATGACCTTGAGAACTGTATTCTGCACTTTGAATCTCTAATTTCGATAGCGCTGTTCTTGCCTCTTTCCTGTCATCAAAACTGATGGTATTGTTCCCTATTATCTGATACGTTTCATCCCCCTTGCCTGCGATCAGAACTATATCGCCCGGCCGTGACACAGTAATTGCAAGTTGTATGGCCGTTTTGCGGTCTGGTTCCACAACATATCCTTTTTTCCGGAAACCTGTTGACAGATCGGTTGGCGTATAAACGTGCGGGATCATTTTTTTCGTTCCATGAACGATTTGTTCAATAATTTCCATGGGCGGTTCTGTTCTGGGATTGTCCGATGTGATTACTGTAAGGTCACAGAGTCTTGCTGCGGTTCGCCCCATCAGGGGCCGTTTGGTTTTGTCCCGGTTGCCGCCACACCCGAATACGCAGATTATTCTGTCTGTGGCCGCCGATCTTAACGCTGACAGCACGTTTTCAAGAGCATCCGGAGTATGAGCATAATCGACATATACAAACCGGCTGATATCATTTGGAATGCGTTCAAGACGTCCTGGCACTGCACAAACAGCCTCGATGCCGGTTTTAATGGAATCTAAGGAAAGATCGAGCATAATACCAACACCCGTGGCGCAGAGAATGTTTTCCAGGTTATGTTTTCCCACAATGGGTGATTTAAATTCAAAATCGCCGGCCGGCGTAATAACTTTACCGGAAATACCGGCCAGGTCGTGCGTTATGCCCTTGGCCCATATGCTGTTGCCATTGGAGAAGCCCGCCGAAAGTACGGACGGTTTTCCAATGCTTGCTTCAAGCAGTTTTATAAGCTCCCTTCCCTTTTCATCATTGTGATTTATTACCGCCGAAACCCGGTCATTTGCTGATCCTTGATGGGGTATTTGTGTGAAAAGTTTTTTTTTGCAGGACCAGTATGAATTCATATTTCCGTGATAATCCAGGTGGTCCTGGGTTAGATTGGTAAAGACCAGGAGATTGAATCTGCAGGTGCAAATTCTGTTAAGGTCGATGGCGTGGGAAGAAACTTCCATAACAACATGGGTGATGCCGCTTTTGAGCATTTCAGCCAGAATTTTCTGCAGATCGTAAGATTCCGGCGTTGTCATGGGATTTTGAAACGTTTTACCGGAATATCGGTAATTTAGTGTTCCAATGACACCGACCTTAATGCCGGCCTCTGAGAGCAGATTCTCGACTAAAAATGCAGTGGTTGTTTTACCGTTGGTGCCGGTTATGCCTATTAAAAACAGCTTTTTTGACGGATTTGAGTAAAACCGGTCTGATATTTTTGCAAGGGCATTTCTGGTGTTTTCAACCTCTATGATTATCGATTTTTTTCTCACGGGTTTCTGGGTAACAATAGCTGATGCCCCCCTTGCCAACGCTTCATCAATAAAGTCATGACCATCTGCGGCAAAGCCCTTTATCGCAACAAACAGCCCATCCGGCTTAACATCCTGAGCCCTGTAATGGATGGAACCTATTTCAGGGTCCGGTGAAAGTGAAAATTGTCCGTTATCCGGACCGGTTCCGTAAAAGCTTACAGTCATAACAGTTTTCAATAAATTCGAAAGTTTCATCCTCTTGCTTCGCCCTTTAAAGAGACAATTAATCTGCCGGTTTTGCTTTTTGGAAGTATGTTCATATAATCAAGGGTTTTGCGGGCGATCTTTTCAAATGCCGGGGCAGCAACAATACTCCCGTAATGCTGTTTTTCAGGTTCGTCAATCACGACCAAGATAACAGCTTTTGGCCTTTTTGCAGGCACGAATCCGATAAAAGATGATATGTACCCCCCGTCGGCGTACCCCCCTTTTTCGCCGATTTTTTGGGCTGTTCCTGTTTTGCCGCAGACGGAATAATCCTCAATGGCTGCATTGACTCCGGTTCCTCCTTCGGCAATGACGGTCTTCATGATCCTGGTTATAGTCTGAGCTGTTTTTTCCGAAATGACCTGTTTCATTTTTTTGGGGCTGAAGCTTTTTATCAGCTGTCCGTTTTGATCGGTAATAGCCTGGATAATATAAGGCTTCATGAGCACTCCCTTATTGGCAATGGCAGATGTGGCCGAGATAAGCTGAAGAGCGGAAACCGAAATTCCCTGACCAAAGGATATGGTTCCGGCATCAACCTTTGTCCATCGCTTGTAAGGCGCCAGAATGCCCGCGGTTTCCCCGGGACAGTCTATACCGGTCTTGGTCCCGAAACCAAAATCACGCAGCGTTTTGTAAAGAGATTGAGGTCCTGTGATCGCACTGAATTTGACAGTGCCTATGTTACTTGAATATTTGATGATCTGTTGCAGGGACAGCCACCCATGCTCATGGGTGTCGTGAATAACGTGCTTTCCGACCTTGTACGTACCGTTTTCGCAATAAAAGATACTATTGGGTGAGCAGTTGCCGGTTTCGATTGCAGAGGCCGCAGAAAAAATCTTCATGGTTGACCCCGGTTCAAACACGTCGGTTATGATTCGGTTTCTCCATATTTTTTGGGTAAAGTTATTTATTGCATTGGGGTTGAAAAAGGGATAGTGTGCCAGCGCAAGTATGGCCCCTGTTTTAGGAGCCATTACGATTGCCATCCCGGATTTTGCAGAAAATTTTTTAACTGCCTCTTCAAGTGCCTTTTCCGTAATATATTCAATTACACTATCGATGGTAAGGATAAGATTATTTCCGCTATAGTTTAAACCCGTTATTTTTTCAGCATCAAATCCCCGACCCAGAGCATCTTTTAAAATCGTGTAGTTGGAAGCGGAACCTTGCAGATATTCATTATAATAGAATTCAATACCTTCCAACCCATGATCGTCGATATTTGTAAATCCGAGAACCTGGGCAGCGAGTGTTTTGTTGGGGTAAAACCGCTTATGTTCGGGTATGAAATCTACCCCGGCAATTTTAAGATTCCTGACCGCTTCGGCTTCTTTGGGTGTGACCTTACGCTTAATCCAAACAAACTTTTTGTTGGACGCCAGTTTCCTGACAAGAGATTTGCGATTAATTTTTAGGATTTTAGAAAGTGGTTTTGCTATTGCCCGTGCATTTTTTATTTTTGGAGGGTGTGCTACGATGGATGTTACATCGATACTCATTGCCAGTTCTTTGAGGTTGGTATCGTATATGGTTCCGCGCTTTCCGTAAGATCTGCAGGAGACTTCATATTGGTTTGCCGCTTTTTGAGACAGCCAGGAGCCGCAAAACACTTGAAGATAAACCGCTTTGGCGCAAATTGCCGTAAAAAAAAGGCTAAAAATAGACCCCACGATGATAACGCGTAATCTTATATGTTTTTTCTCAATCGGTTTCATGGAATAATAATCATCTGCTCTCGTGTGGGCGTTATAAGGCCTAACTGGTTTTTTGCAATTTTGGCGATCCGCTCCGGAGATTTCAGCCTCGCCAGTTCAACCTTTAAGTTATTTTTCAAAATTATGAGATCCTGATGACGCTTTGCTTCTCTTGAAATTTCATATCCTGCTCCGATCGTTTGGACCCGGCACCAAGTAAAAAACAGAAGTTCCGTAAGAAAGATGGTCATGAAAATGATCCATAGTAACGTTTCCTTGGGCTTGCGAATATTATTTAAAGCTTTAGGAAAACTCATTTTTTTTCGGCGACTCTTAACTTTGCGCTTCTTGCCATGGGATTATTTGCAACCTCGTCTTCTGTGGGGCGTACGACTTTTTTCGTCAATATTCGAATCAATGATTTTTTATTGCATGCACATTTGGGCAAATCCGGGGGACATATACACCCTTTTCCCAGGGTGTTCATTCGATGCTTTACAATTCGGTCTTCAAGGGAATGAAAAGATAAAACACATAGTCGGCCTTTGGGGTTTAAAAGATTCGCAACATTCTCCATGAAAAAATCGAGCATTTCGAGCTCCCTGTTGACAGCGATTCTAAGCGCCATGAACGTCCGTGTGGCGGGGTGGATTTTCTGCTTAAATAATACTTTCTTTGGAACAGCATCGCACACAATTTGAGCCAGCTCCCTGCTCGATCTGATTGCTTTGCGCCGCCTTTGCTCTACTATTTTTTTCGCTATTTGTCCTGCCCGGCGTTCTTCTCCGTATTTGTAAAAAATCTTTTTAAGGCTTTTTTCCTCCATGTTGTTGATTAAATCTTCAGCCTTTTTACTCGATTTTAAATTCATACGCATATCGAGCGGTTCATCTTTGTTAAAACTGAAACCCCGACCGCTCGACTCGAGTTGATCAAGTGAAATTCCAAGATCAAGAAGAATTCCGTCTGCCGCATCAATTTTCAATTGTTGAAGAATCTCAGGAAGATGAATAAAATTGTCATGAAAGAGGCGGATGGTTAAATTGATCGGTTTTAGAACCTTTTTTGCGTTCCTGACCGCATTGATATCTTGGTCAATGCCTATGAAAATTCCTCCAGGGATAATTTTTTTGCAGATAGCCCCAGCATGACCCGAACCCCCAAGGGTGCAGTCCACATAGATTTTCCCCGGTATACAGTTAAGATAACAGAGCACTTCGGTAAGCATTACAGGGATATGTTTGAACGGCACCATTAGAGTCCTAATTTTGCGATTTCGTTTCTTGCGTCCTCCTTTTTCATGTCTTTTTCCAGATGTATATTTTCTCTGTCCCAGCTTTTGCGTGACCAAATTTCAAAATGATCGAGGACGCCAACCAGTACAATCTCCTTGTTGATTTCGGCATACTGTCTCAAATTCTGCGGTATCAGGATACGATCCTGTTTGTCACAGGAGCATTCAAAAGCACCTCCGATGAAGACCCTTCTAAATCGGCGCATGTTCTCACTTTTTTCGGCCAGGGACAATATACGGGTTTCAATTTTACGCCATTCATCATATGGGTAGGCCACAAGCCCCCCGTCCATTCTGGAAACCATCACGCCATTTGATCCCTGTGCTTTGATGACATCACGGAACCTGGCCGGAATTATGATGCGCCCTTTTGAGTCTATTGTATGAAATGAGCTTCCTCGGAACATTTTTCACCATAACAATCCACTTTAATCCACTTTTTTGTTAAAAGTACATTTTTTGATGATTGTCAAGAAAAAAATATAATAAAATATAATATTTTTTATAATAATTCATAAATGTTAAAAGTATAATGAAGATTAGATCGTGGGTGGAGGAAAGTGGATGCAAATAATAAACTTGAACTGCCAAGAATCTATTTGGAAGAAAAAGAATCTATAAAGTTTTGTTTCGAGCGTTCATAAGGTAATCAGCAGGTTTTAACGATCCGTATTTTCAACAAAATCCAAGTTCGCTTAACTCACATTGGAATGTTGAAATACTGGAATAAGGAGTAATGGAGTTTATATCTCTTTTTGAAGTAATGGTGGAGGTTGCTTTAATATGGGTTGGCCGGAGAAGATTTAATGTTTTTCACTAATGTTCATAAAATATGCAGGATAGATGTTGACGGTCTCGTAAGCTTCAATAATATACCGGGTCGGAATCAAATTTCCGTTCCATGGACTCCTCCTCTTCCTTGCTAAGTCTGCCCATTTCCACGAGAACTTTTCCGATATCCGCTTCTCTAAGTGTATCGATTCTCATCAGAAATTCTGTGCTTTTGTTAGATGCGTTAATAAACGTATAATCCGAAGTAAGCTTTGATTTATTTAATAATTTAACACTATTGCCCAAAAAAATAATATGATAGCTTAGTAAAAAGTATCCTGCAGCCCCTAAAAAAGCCAGTAGAATAAAAAACCTCGTTTTTTTCAACATTAATATTGATTCCTCAATCAAATTTTCTTTATTTGCTACAGAAGCATTTATCAGCTTATCGATTTTTATTCAACAACTATTATCCCCCCTTCGCTGATGAATATATGACAGATATAAATCCAAATATTTGGGGTACTGCGAAGAGATTGGGGAAACTGATAAGCTTATCGCTTTTCGAAAAAAGGCATGACCTCCTAAGTCTATACCTCTACTCGAATTCAAAACCAGAATAGTCTTTTATAGCCTTAAAAATAGGGATGTGAAATTTAAGATATAATTCTTATAAATGGAATAATTGCTTCTCATATTTCTCAAGCTCTATTTCTTTTATAATATTTTGTATGTGGTTTTCGATTTCATCTTTATTGAAATCAATTTTTTGCTCTTTTAGCAACCGAATAAAAAAGTCGATTTGTTCGCCATAGTGCTTGCCATAGGAATCTAAAAAAATAACGATATAATCTCGTAAGTCATTCAGATCATCATCTATGAATGTTCTTTTGAACTTTTCATATTCCTGCCTTTTCCTTTCTTCATCTATGATCGAGTCCAGCTCTGTATATTTAAAGTCAAATCCTTTGCTTTGGAGCAGTTGTTTTAATTTGTCTGTATTAGGCCAGGCCGATCGGTTAGTGGCTACAAATCTTTCAACAAGTTTTTTATGTGGGCCAGATTCCAACATCATTTTATTCCGTTCGAATATTTTTCTTCTTTCTTTTTTCGGTTTTCCCCATTCCTTTTGATATTTTTTACGGGAAGCCTCCTCTTTTTGGTTATCTTTTTTGCGTGACTGGCGCTTAAAAAGGAACTCCCCTCGTTTTTTTTGTTCATAGTATAACGACGCAAAGAATATGAAGGGGAAAAATGCAATAATGCCAATTCCTATCAATCTATTGGTTAATTTGGAAGTTTCAGCACTACCTATTAGATAGCTTAACCCTCTATCATAATTGTCAGATTCTATTAGTAAATTTATGGTGCCTATGGAGCAAGGACCTATCCATAAGATTAAAAATATTATACCCATAAATTTTGTTCTTTTTTTGCTTTTCATTCTTTTAATGCAGGTTCTTTGCGATAACAGGAAAAAGTTATTTGCGAAATAAATGGGAGGTGAGCGAAGCGAACTAGTGTCCATCCATAAATGAGGATTTTTGTTCAAGATCACGACGTTAACCGTAACCCCACGGTTTTTGATGGTAGGCACGATTGGATTTGAACCAACGACCTCTACCGTGTCAAGGTAGCGCTCTCCCCCTGAGCTACGTGCCTGTATTTTCCGAAATTTTTTAACACCACTTTTTATGTCTGTCAAGAAAAATGCCTGCCGGAAAAGTGTCTCAATTGAGCTAAAGTTTGAAATGCCTAAAGTTTAAGGTGTTGCTCCAGCCTGCCATTATTCCATTCTAATGGTTTAGACAGGATGCTATTAAAAGCCTTGTTATTTCAATAAGTTGTGGAATTTCCGAGACGTTTAATTACATAGCAGGAAATTATTACATTCAATGCTTCAAATATAGAGACAGACTTTCCCTCATTTCGTC
>Ga0233409_10000054_pt1 | contig 16472 bp, 10 predicted proteins | sample Na_oxic_13_MG_FD_179871 | JGI IMG/M metagenome (GOLD analysis project Ga0233409, IMG submission 179871) | Seawater microbial communities from Saanich Inlet, British Columbia, Canada - Na_oxic_13_MG | ecosystem: Environmental > Aquatic > Marine > Inlet | place: Canada: British Columbia... | reverse complement strand
TATTCGGATCATGTTGTTCTCGGGCTGTTGCTCCGTCAGACCCAAGGAGTTCACTTGCACGCCGTACCGGAACCGCCGCTGTTTCGGGTCGGTGACGCCGTAGCGTTCTTGCGTGACGCGGTCCCAAAGCTCGACGAACGCGCGCATCTTGCACAGCTCTTCGACGAAGCGAATGCCAGCGTTGACGAAGAAGCTCATACGCCCGACCACGTTGCCGAACTCACTCTCGGGCACGCGGCCCGTCGCCTTCACCGCGTCCAGGACGCCGATCGCGGTGACCAGTGCGTAAGCGAGCTCCTGCGTCGGCGTCGCTCCCGCTTCCTGCAGGTGGTAGCTGCAAATGTTGATCGGGTTCCATTTGGGAACATCGTTGACCGTGTAGGTGATCAAATCCGTGATCAGCCGCATCGATGCCGCGGGCGGGAAGATGTGGGTGCCGCGCGACAGGTACTCTTTGATGATGTCGTTTTGCGTCGTGCCGCGAAGGACGCTCGGGTCGACGCCTTGATCCTCGGCGGCTGCGACATACAGTGACAGCAGCCACACCGCCGTCGCGTTGATCGTCATCGACGTATTCATCTGGTCGAGCGGCAGTCCGTCGAAGAGCCCACGCATATCACCGATGTGCGAAACCGGAACGCCTACCTTACCGACCTCGCCTCGGGCGAGTGGATCGTCCGCGTCGTACCCCATCTGAGTGGGCAAATCGAACGCCACGCTGAGACCGGTCTGACCCTTGGCCAGGTTGGTTCGATACAGCTCGTTCGACGCGGCCGCCGTGCTGTGGCCCGAGTAGGTCCGCATGATCCACGGTTTGTCACGCTCCCGCTTGCCGTACTCCGCCATCCGCCGGTCCTTTCCTCTGCGATCCGCCCGAGGGGGCAGAAGCCTACATCGTTTTTCGCGTTGCTTGCGTTCTGGCCGTCGCGACCGTTGCGGTGCTCTTTACAGCTTCACACGGTCAAGCCCGATCTCTAGTGGGTTATCATAGGGCCGGTGCGGGTCAAGCTGCCGGGAAACATGACCTTTCCCGGGTTCTTGGGTCTGGTGGATCTTGTAAATTTGCGGTAAACGGCTCGGATGGCGGAGACGAACGCGGCGATGGGGCAGCGGCTGCGGGAGCTCCGGTTGCGGCGGGGCTTGCAGCAAAGCGAGGTCGCTCGCCGTCTCAAAATCTCGCCGGCCTACCTGAGCCTCATCGAGAAGGGCAAGCGCGTCGTGCAGCTGCCGCTGCTATTTCAAGCGCTCGAGCTCTACGACGTCGCGGTCGAAGACTTCATGGGGAGCCTCGGCGAGCACCGGGTCGACGAGGGCCTCGCCCGGCTCCTCGACGAGCCCTTGTTGCGCTCGCTCAACCTCAGCGAGGAAGACCTCGCCAGCATCAGTGCCGAGCCGCGGATGGTCGCCACCATCACGGCGCTCTTCAACCTCTACAAGAACACGCGCAGTCAGCTCGACCACGTGACGGCAAGCATTGCGCAGCGGGAGCGGCAGGCGGATGACGACTCCGTTCGCTTCGATTACAGCCCGTACGACGAGGTGACGGACTTTCTCGAGCAGCATGACAACTGGTTCGAGCAGCTCGAGGAGCGCGCGCAGCAGTTTCGGCGCGATTGCGCGTTCGGACGACGCGTTACGAGCGACGACCTCGAGCGCGGGCTGCTCGATCAGGTGCGGGTGCGCGTACATCGAATCCCCGAGCGTGCCAACAGCTCCGTCATTCGCGTGTGGAATGCCGATGAACGCGTTCTCACCGTCTCGGATGATTTGTTCGAGCAGCGGTTGAAGTTTCAGCTCGCCCATACGATTGCGCTCGGGCTCTTTGACGAGGAAAGGCTGCACGAGCCGATCCTCGAGGGGTACAGTGGCCAGCATTCCGAGACGCGGAAGTTGATCAAGATCCACCTCGCCAACTATTTCGCCGGCGCGCTCCTGCTTCCGTATCCCGACTTCTATCGGGAAGTGACCCGCACTCGGTACGACGTCGAGCTCCTCGCGCAGCTTTTCGAGTCGTCGTACGAGACGGTGGCCCACCGGATGTGCAATCTTTCGGACCCGCGCCGCCGCGGCGCTCCGATGCACTTCGTGAGGGTCGATGTCGCGGGCAACATCTCCAAACGCTACTCAGGCGACGGAATTCGGTTCCCGCACCAAGACGGTTCTTGCCCTAAGATGGCCGTACATCTGGCATTTCTGACGCCCAGCGTGATCACCAAGCAGTACTCCGCTTTTCCCGACGGATCGACGTATTTCTGCTTCGCCAAGGTCGTCAGTGAGCCGCAGCAGGGCTCGCTCGTGAAAGGTACGACCTACAGCATCGGCCTCGGCACCCATGCGGACAACGCCAAGCACTTCGCGTACGCCGACGACCTCCCGTTTGCCGATCCGAAGAAGATGGCGGTTCCCGTCGGAACGACCTGCCGGTTCTGCGAGCGCACCGACTGCAACATGCGATCGGCGCCGAGCTACAAGTTCGCGTTCCGGGTCGACGAGTACACCAAGAAGGACAACTTCTTTTCGCCACTGGTGAGCGGCGACCCAGGCGTGGAGGTGCAGAAGCCGGCTCGCCGTAAGCCAACGGCGTGATATGGTCGTACCCCGGAGGTCAAGATGCCGTCGTTCGATGTCGTTTCCAAGATCGACCAGCACGAAGTCGACAATGCGCGTAATCAAGCCAGCAAAGAGATCGCTCAGCGATACGATTTCAAGGGTACGGACAGCACGATCGAACAATCCGATGAAGGGATCGTGATCCGGTCAAACAGCGAAGGTCGACTCGACGCCGCCCGGGACGTGCTGGAAAGCAAGATGGTCCGCCGGCAGGTTTCCTTGAAGTCGCTCGATGCGCAGCAAGCACAACAGGCAGGCGGGCAGACCTGGCGGCAGCTCATCAAGCTCAAAGAGGGCGTCTCCAAGGAAAAGGCGAAGGAAATAGTCAAAGCCATCAAGGACAGCAAGCTCAAGGTTCAGGCATCGATCCAGGGCGATACGGTGCGGGTGTCCGGCAAGAAGCGCGACGATTTGCAGGACACAATCGCGTTCCTGAAAGAGAAAGACTTCGACCTACCGCTCCAGTACGTGAATTTCCGAGACTGAGGCCGTTTGCTTTGACCCAGACGAAACAAGAGCTCGTGGTTGGATACCAGGGCACCGAGGGGGCGTATAGCCAGCTCGCTGCGATGCATCACTTCGCTGATGCAGAGGAGGCGGTTCGTTGCGTCGGCTACCATAGCTTTCGCGAGATGCTCGAGGCGGTGAAAGCGGGAGAAGCCGACTACGCCGTGCTCCCGATTGAGAACTCGATCGCCGGGTCGATCAACGACAGCTACGACCTGCTCGCGGCTACCGGGCTCTACCTCGTCGGAGAGGAGTTTCAGCCGATTGCCCACTGCCTGATAGGAGCGGCGGACGTGGCGGTGAGCGACATTCGTCGCGTCTACTCGCACCCCGTGGCGTTGGCGCAATGCGGCGAGTTTCTAGAGACCCTCCAAGACTGTCATGTCGAGGCGTTCGTCGACACGGCCATGGCCGTCGAGCAGGTCAAGCGAGATGCCGACCCCACGCAAGCTGCCATCGCGAGCGAAGAAGCGGCGGCGCTCCACGGCCTGCCGATCCTGCGCCGGGAAATCGCCGACCACCCGGAGAACTATACGAGGATGGTGATCGTCGCGCGGGAGCTTGCGCATCACGAGCGGGGGGTGCCCTGCAAAACGTCGTTGATCTTTTCGACGATTCACGAGCAGGGCGCGCTGGCGCGGTGCATTGCGATTTTTGCCGACCGGGGGCTGAACCTCACGAAGATCGAATCGCGACCCAAGCCAGACACCCCGTTCGAGTACGTCTTCTACGTCGATTTCGAGGGCAACGTCGATCGCGAAACGACGCAAGCCGCGCTCCGCGACCTCGAGGCGGTGACGACCTTTCTCAAAGTGCTCGGTTCGTACCCGATCGGTCGAACGGGCGTTAGCTAGCGACTGCTTCCGCCACGTGCGCGATCCGATTCGCGTCACTCTCGAGCCCCGCCGCCAGGCAGGTCGCCGAAACCATCTTCAGGGCGGCGGCTTCTCCAGGGCCGTCCTCTTGCGCTCGCGCCGCGGCGAGCGCCTCCATCGCGTCGATCATTGCGTCGCGTCCCCGACCGCGAGCGAGTTGCAGACAGGCTGATGCGATTGCGAGCCGGATAGCGGCAGCAGGCGTTTGATTGGGGCTCTTCTTGGCGGCCTCGAGCGCTCGCTTCGCAGCGGGAACGTCTTCGCGGGTCACGTAAGAGACGACGCGCAGGCAGTGGGCCCCGGTGAGGTCGCCGCCCGCTGCGATCGACGATTCGATCAAGGCGTCGAACTTATCGTGGTCTCGTTCCTTGAGTGCCTGCACGAGCTCTTCGGAAAGGTCGTCGAGCTCCGCTTGAGGAACCGGAATCGTCGGCCTTTCCTCGTCCTCGTCTTGCGGTGGCCCAGATGGAAGCCGAACCGCACGGCTGATTTCGGAGGCCCCCTCGCGGGTCTCCGTGTCGGGCTGATACTGAACGGCCGCGGCCGCCAACCGCACCGCCGCGTTGGTGTACCCATTGTCGGCAGCGAGAGAACCGGCTTCGAGGATCGCGTGGGCGCCGCGAGTAAGGTCGCCGCCTTCGCAGAGGTATGCGCCGACCGTGGCGGCCATCGACGGCCCGACTAGCGGCTCGGCGGTGTGGAGCGCGTGCGCCACGAACCGGTACACCTCCGTCCGCCGCGCGGGAGGCATGCGCTGCACCACCGCCCTTCGGAGGAGCTCCGAGTCCGGCTTTGCCTGCCGCGTCAGGAGACCGTCGTTGACCAGTGCCTCCAGTGCTCTGCGGCGTGTGTCCTCTGGTATTCCGTCCAACGCGACCGCTGCGTCGACGACTTGTGCGGATGAAGCGGGGAGGGCCGAGCACGCGACCTCCAGGAAACGCATCGACGACGTGTCGAGCGTGGCGAAACGTTCCTCGAGGAGAGCTCGCGGTCCCAGGTGTTGGCGCCGTTCGGCCGTCTCGTCCCGCCAAAGGAACTGGCCGCCGTCGTACACGATGTCGCCGGTGGCGACCATGGTTCGCGCGGCTTCCGTGACGCCGAGCACCGTCGTGCCGCCGGTGATCACGAGCTGGGTCGCGATTTCCGTGTTGGCGTCCGGACCAAGGATGCCGGCCGCTACGAGCAGCGCCTCGCTTGGATCGAGTGGAGGGACGTCGAGCTGTGTGGCCCGCTCCAGGCCGCGGAGGCCGGGCGGAACACTCGATTCCGTCGTTCGGACGCACAGCAGGGCGGCGACGGTGTCGTCGGACAGGACCGCACCAAGGACTCCGAGCGTTGCCGGATCGACGGCGGAGATGCGATTGATGTAGATCCACGGAAGACCGTGTTCGGTCCGCAGCGCGCGGCACGTCGCCTTGAGCGCATGGACCGTTGCCTCGCGCGGTGGAGGGGTTGCGCACGCGATTGCTTTGAGCGCGTCGGCGACTCCGGGCTCGGATTGTTTCAGAGCCTGTCGTGTCGGCTCGAGCGCTCGCCAGGCGTTCAAAAGCGCGAGGCGAAGACCTCCGAGTGGTTCGAGCCCGCCGGGCACGGCGCCGATTTCCAAAACCATCGGCGGCCGAAGCTCGTCGCGCAGGGCGAACACTCCTGCTCGGGCGCCGACGCCGAGCTCCCCCTTTAGATAGAAGGCGCAAGTCTGCGACCCCGCGGCGGCTTTCTTCATTGGCTCGAGGGCATGACGAACGCTCGCCGGAATGGGAGCGGGCTGAAGCAAGCCCACCGACTGCCGGCACTCCTCGAGAAGTGGGCGGCTCCGGTCAATCGCCTCTCCGTGCAACGCAAACGAGCTCGTGCTGACGGACCGCCCGAACAGGTAGGTCCTCGACGCTGCTTCGCGAGACTCGACATCGAGAACGACTTCGCCCGCGCGTGCCTGGTTGGCCAACAGCTGTGCCCGGTCGATTGCGCTACCGCTATTCGTCAGATGGCCCGCGTCGTCTTTGGCTCGTTGAACGTCGCCACTCGCGATGCCGAACGCGATGGGAAGCCCGCCGGCGGGTACGGGTTGCGACTCCGCTTCCGCGAGCAAGCGTAGAGCAAGATTGATAGCTGCCTTGAGTTGGTGAAGCGTGAAGTTCGCAACGACAGTGCCCGCGAGCGAGGAAATCACTTCGCCGCCGCCGCCTTGCACTTCGTTCGTGACGTAGCGGGCCCACTGCCCGGCGGCCGCGGTAGTCTCCTCTTCTTCGAAGGCGGGAGGCAGGATTCTGTGCCAGAGGACGAAACGTTCCATCTCGATGAACAGCTAGGCGCGCTCGAGCGCCAACGTCATGTCAGCCACGGTCTGAATGATGCCCATGTCCCCCCTCGTCGGGTCAAGATCCCACGCGGGGAGCCCCCTGTAAAGGGACTGAGCTTTCTCGACTTCCCCGTTCTGTTTGTGCTAGCTGGGGATCATGCTGAAGGGGGCACACGTCCTGATTACTGGGGGGGCCGGGTTCATTGGGTCCGCGTTGGCCGCGCGTTTGGCCGACGACAACCACGTCCGAGTTCTCGATATTCTGCGCCGAAACGCGCTCTCGGAGGCCGGCCTCGATCACCACCCGAACGTCGAGCTCATCGTGGGCGACGTGCGGGACATGACTGCGGTTCGCCGCGCGGTCACTGGCTGCGACTACGTGATCCACATGGCGTCGATCGCTGGCGTCGACACCGTCTTGAAGAACCCCGTCATGACGATGGAGATCTCTCTCGAAGGCACGATGAACGTTCTTCGCGCTGCTAACGACTGCACAGGGATCAAACGGGTCATCGATTTCTCCACGAGCGAGGTATTCGGGTCGTATGCGTTTCGCGTCCGGGAAGCCGACGTCACCAGTCTGGGTGCGGTCGGCGAAGCCCGCTGGACGTATGCGGTCAGTAAACTCGCCACCGAGCACCTCGCCCACAACTACTGGAAGCAGTTCAACCTTCCAACGGTTTCGATTCGCCCCTTCAACATCTTCGGCCCAAGGCAGGTCGGCGAGGGCGCGGTCCACGCGTTCGTCGTGCGGGCGCTCCAGGGCGACAAAATCCTCATCCACAATGAAGGGGATCAGATTCGTTCGTGGTGTTACATCGACGACATCGTCCAGGCGATCTTGCTCGCCATGGAGCGCGACGAGGCGGTTGGCGAGAGCTTCAACATTGGGAATCCGCGAAGCACCATCACGATTTACCAGCTTGCGCGGCTGATTGTCCGCCTCGCCGAGAGCAAATCCCCGATTGAGTTCGTCGATTGGGACTTCCCGGACGTCGAGCTTCGCATTCCTGACGTGAAGAAGGCCGAGCAACTGTTGGGCTTCCGAGCGCGCGTGGAGCTCGAACAGGGGCTGCTCGACACGATCGAGTGGTACCGTCGCAAGCTCAACGGCGAGGCGTGAAATGACCGGCAGCTCTCTGCGGGTTTACGACCTCTCCGCTGCGCGGCCTGGCCGTTGGTTCGAGGAGGTGCTCGAGCAGTCCAACGATTTCAAGAAGGCATGTGAGCTCATTGGCCGCAGCACGCTTGGACTCGCGCTCGTCGCTGGCGCACGCATCCTGAGCCTAACGGCCAACCCACACTCCGAGGATCTGACGACGGTCGAGTTCTCGATCGGTCAGGACCCGACCGTTCGGCAAGTTCCACTTTCTGAGTTCCGTGAGACGATCGGACAGTTCCTGCTGACGCCACTTCAGAGCTGGAACCTCCCCGACGATCCCGACGTGGAGGCGCTGCAGGCGCACATCGGCGGGCGCTACATGCTCGAGGCGTCTTTGTTCGACGTGGAACCGCTCGAGCTTCGGCATGACCTCGGCCTTTCCGAGGTCGCTCTTCAATTCAACGAGCTCCGGCACGTATTGGCGCTCGAAGACTTTCGAGACGTGCTGGACGAGCGCGTGCGGTCCGAGCTGGGGCTCGACCGACAGGATGACAACGCGATCGACCTTGCGGTGGTGGACCAGGCGGAAGACGCCAACGCCCACGGCAACTGGGGCGCCACGGTCGCCCTGCTGAACCCGTGGCTGACCCCGATTTCCATGCTTCTGCGCACGGGGGAGGCGGAAAGCCTCAGCGAGGACGTCCACGGCCGGCTGTCCGTCAGCCTCGATCTTCTAGGCACGGCGTACGCAAACATGGGTGAGCTCGATGCCGCCAATGAAGTCTTGCGCCTGGGCATTCAATGGGCCGGCGAATCGGGAAAGGCGGGGGGCTTGTTTCTCGCGCTGGGACGCGCGTCGGTCGCGGGCGAAAAACACGGTGAGGCGATCGGGCTACTCAGACGGGCGATTCGCCTCGGCGCGGAGGAGCGCGATGCATTGCCACTTCTGGCGCAATCGTTGAGCGCCCGCGACCAGAGCTTGGCTGCGATGGTGTGCAATGAACGGGCGCGAGAGTTGGGCGCCAACGCGGCCGAGTTGGAGGCGGTTGGGGCCGAGCTCCAGGCGCGTCTCGGTGAGGCTTGGCCACGGTTTCAGGCCTGGATGAGCGACCCCGAGTAGTCCCTTTACTTTGCTCCCGAGGCTTCGTACCGTAGCCGTTCGGATGTCGGGCTTTCTTTTGTCGATCGATCAGGGAACCACGGGTTCCACTGCGATGCTTTTGTCTCCTGAGGCGCGCATTCTCGCGCGCGCCAATCACGAATTTCCTCAGCATTTCCCGAGGCCTGGCTGGGTCGAGCACGACCTCGAGGAGATTTGGAAGAGCGTCAACGATGCGGTGAGCGAGGCCATCGAGCGGGCGGGTCTCGCGGCGACGGATTGTCTCGGCATCGGCATCACCAATCAGCGGGAAACCACGGTTCTATGGGACCGAAAAACCGGCAAGGCGGTTCACAAGGCCATCGTCTGGCAGGATCGCCGCACCGCCGACCGGTGCCAAGAGCTCAAGGACGCCGGCAAGGAAGAGATGTTCCGCCGGCGCACCGGGCTCGTGCTCGATCCATACTTGGCTGGAACCAAGCTCGAATGGCTCCTCGACCATGTCGACGGAGCGCGGGCGCGGGCCGAAAAGGGTGAGCTGGCTTTCGGCACGATCGACTCGTGGCTGGTGTATCGGTTGTCTGGCGGGAAGGTGCATGTGACCGACGCGAGCAACGCCTCGCGGACGCTGCTGTACGACATCGCGAAAGGCGAGTGGGACGAGGAGCTTGCTGCGGAGCTCCGCGTGCCGATGGTCTTGCTGCCCGAGGTTCGAAGCTGCTCGGAAGTGTATTCGCGAACCTCTGGTGTCCCCGGCTTGCCCGATGGGCTCCCCATCGCCGGGATGGCTGGCGATCAACAAGCCGCCTTGTTTGGTCAGACCTGCTTCGAGGTCGGCGACGCCAAATGCACGTACGGCACGGGTGCGTTCCTGCTCATGAACACGGGAACCGAATTGGTGCATTCCAACAACGGGCTCCTCACCACCATCGCGTGGCGCCTCGGCGACCAAACGGTCTACGCGCTCGAAGGTAGCGCATTCATTGCCGGTGCGGCCGTCCAGTGGCTGCGTGACGGACTCGGGTTGATCGCTTCGTCGGACGAGATCGAAGCCAAGGCCAGGGAGGTCGATGCGACCGGCGATGTGGTGTTCGTGCCCGCTTTGGCTGGGTTGGGGGCACCGTATTGGGACCCGCATGCGCGGGGCCTCATTTATGGGCTTACGAGGGACACGACGGCAGCGCATTTGGCGCGCGCAACCCTCGAGGGAATGGCGTTTCAAATCGTCGACCTGGTTGATGCGATGCAGGCGGACGCCGATCGGCCTATAAAGCGTTTACGGGTCGACGGTGGTGCGTCCCGCAATGACTTACTCATGCAATTTGAAGCCGACATGCTCGGAGTGACGATCGACCGTCCGGAGAATGTCGAAACGACTGCCTTAGGAGCTGCTTACTTAGCTGGCATGGCCGTTGGTGTATTCGACGGTCTTGGTTCTGTTGTAGATGCTTACCGTATCGAACGTAGCTTTGAGTCTCAGGTCACCCAACCCGAACGAGACGGGCACTTGAGGCGATGGCGCGACGCGGTACGGCGGGCGCGAAGTTAGATGGGAATAACATGAGCGAGAATGATGTCGGGCAAGACAAACAAGACAAACAAGAACAAGATGTACCGGTAGCTTGGGAGGCACTCGAAGACGCATTTGAAAACAACGCACCCGAGGTGCACAGCTACTTGCACTTCGACACGGGCGAGGTGATTCGCATCGTCGACGGGGTGGCGGACCCTTCGATGCACGCGCGCATCCTCGGCGACAGCCGGTATCTCCGAATTGATCCGGTTTCGTCGCGTGAACAGTATCGCTGGATGGAGCGGTTCATCGCGACCGTCGAGAGCGAAGAGCTGCGGCGGCGGCTCAACATCTCGATCGATGGAAAGGGCGCGTTTCGGCGCTTCAAGGACGCGTTGGTGAGTAATCCCGTCGATCGGGAGCGCTGGTTCGCGTTTCGGTCTGAGCGCCTACGTTCGTGCATGGACTCGTGGCTGACTGCGCATGGGATCCACTCGGTGGAGCGGCCCACTTGGCACGTTCCGACCGCCGAGGAGGTCCAGGACACCCAGGAGAGGCAGGGCGTCCTACCCGAAGCCGGAATTCCGGCGGAGGGACACGATCAGCGGGCCAGTCAGGTAACCGTCAGCGACGCCCCTCGGAAGCGGCTGCACGAGCTGGTCGATGGGCTCTCTTCTCGAGACATCGAGATGGCTGGAACCTTCCTCGAGTTCCTCCGGGGCCGGCGTCCTGCGTCGACCCCAGCGGGCAAGGCCACCTCGGAGCCGCCGGTCGTCGAAGCGGTCCGGCTGGCTGATTCGGAGTAGAGACCTCTCACATTGGTTTGAGCATAGGCGAGGGCGCGTCACCCAACCACAACATATTGTGGGGGTCACGCGCTGACCCTCCCTTCTGGTCGCGTAAAGCGTTGCAATATCGTATGTTCAGTGATAGCCACGTCCAACTACTCCTTTGGGGGGCATTGTGAAGATTAAGAAGCTCCAGATCGTTGGCTTCAAATCCTTCGTCGATCAGACGACCGTTCACTTCGACCACGACATTACCTGTGTCGTCGGGCCGAACGGTTGCGGCAAATCCAACATCGTCGACGCCATCAAGTGGTGCATGGGCGAGCAGTCGCCCTCACGCCTCCGCGGCAAGCACATGGAGGATGTGATCTTCAGCGGGGCGGAGGGGCGTGGGCCTCATGGCTTTGCCGATGTCACCCTCACCTTCGACAACACCGACGGCCTCGCCCCGCCCGAGTACAGCGACTACGCGGAGATTCAGGTCACCCGGCGTCTCGATCGCCAGGGCAACAGCGACTACCTAATCAATCGGACCCCGGTTCGATTGCTCGACATCACCAACTTGTTCTTGGGCACCGGCGTCGGCAAGCGCGCGTACTCGATCATCGAGCAGGGGCGGATCGGGTTCATCGTCACCTCCAAGCCGGAGGATCGCCGTTTGATGATCGAAGAGGCGGCCGGCATCAGCAAGTTCAGGCTGAGCAAGCGCACCGCCGAACGCAAGATGGACCAAACGCGCCAGAACCTTTTGCGCGTCAGTGACATCATCGGCGAGCTCGAGCGCAGCCTCGCGTCACTCAAGCGGCAGGCGCAAAAGGCCGAGCGCTACAAGCGTTACAAGCAAGAGATGCGCGACCTCGATTTATGGGTCGCATCGCACCGCTTCCTGGAGCTGCGCGGACAGATGGGATCGGTCTCCCTCTCGCTGTCGAAGGCCAGTGAGGATGTGCAGGCGAGCCGCCGCGCGTTGATCGCGAAAGAGGCGTCGGTCGAAGCTGATCGCGTGTCGTTGCAGCAGATGGGCTCGGAGGTCGAGCGCGGGCAAGCTCGCGCGTACGAGCTCGACAACTTGGTTCGACAGCTCGAAGGCTTGATCCGTCAGCAACAGGATCGACAAGCCGCGTTGGTCGAGCGCAAAGAGCTCGCGACCCGCGAGCTTTGCCAACTCGAAGAGCAGCGCGACGGGTTGCACCAAGAGATGTCGACCGTTCGCCTCTCTCTCAGCGAGCTCGAGTCACTCGAAACCGAAGCCGGGCAGCTCCTTTTCGAAGTCGAAGCAGAGCTGCAAACCCGCAGAAACACGGCAGAAGAGGCCGAGGCGGCTCTGCACGATGCGCGCGCCCGGCTGGCGGAAGGGCATGCCCGCGTTGCGGGTGCGGAGGCGGTTCTCAACGGTTACGACGCGCGGCGCGAAGACATTCGCGGACGTCTCGAACGCTTGCAAGCAGAGCTGCAGGCGCTCGCCACACGTGAAGTCGAGTTCACGCAACAGAGCGGCGAGCTCGAGGCGCGGATGGTTGGACTGCGGAGCGGCAAGTCCGCGACGGCCGAGCGTCAAACCGAAATCGAAACGTCGTTGTCAACGGGCAAAGACGCGTTGCACCAGGCAGACGCCGAGGTCGACGCGCTCCGCGAGAAGCTTGCAGTGACGAGATCGAGGCTGCGCTCGCTCGACGAGATTCACGAACGCTTCGAAGGAGTGGGCGCGGGCGCACAAGCGGTGATGACCGGATACGCCAATGCCTCGGGCAACACGGGTCGTTCCGACTTGGTCGGTTTGGTTGCGGATCGACTGGAGTGTCCCGCGGAGCACACACGGGCGCTCGGTGCTGCGCTTGGTGGTTCGCTGGAGTACTTGCTCGTCCACGACACCGATGCGGCGCTGCGGGCTGCGGACTACCTGGCGCGTGAAGAGAAGGGCCGAGCGACGTTCCTTCCGCGATCGCCGAGCGGTGCGCCGCGAATCGTCCCGCCATTCCCCGCCGGGATGGGCATCGTTGGGCCGCTGCTGACGCTCGTGCGTTACTCGCATGCCGACGAAGCATGGGTGCGCTACCTGTTGTTCGATGTCTTGGTGGTCGACACGCTGCAAACCGCCGCGCGCCTCCACCGCGAAGGCTTCCAAGGGAAGTTGGTCACACTCGACGGGCAGGCCTTGCTCGCTGACGGCGCTGTCGTCGGCGGTGCCACGGACAAATCGGCAACGCATCTGCTCCGACTCAAGCGCGAGATCCGCGAGCTCGAGGAGGCCGCCGCATCCGAAGGCGCCGACCTCGAGCGCGCTACCGCACGTCAGGGCCAGCTCCGCGTAAACATCGCGGAGCGGCAGGCCGCCATCGACTCGGCGAGGGTCGAGGCCCACGATGCCGAGCTGGAAATCCTGGGCGCGGAGCGGGACCTGCGTGTCGTCGAGATGGAGCTTCGTCGCATCGACGAGCGTCGCCAAGAGATAGCCCACGCGGAGGCGGAGGGTCGCGCCTCTTTGTCCCAGGTGGATGTCGACGAAAGCAATACCAAGCGCCAACTCGCGGACGCGCAGCGGGACGTGGCCAACGCCGACGAAGCTGCCCAGGTGGCGGCGAGCGTGCTGGGCGAACGGCGTCGCGTCGTCGAGGAGCAGGCGGCGAAGGCTACAGAGGTCAAGGTTGGCGCGACGCAGTCCCGCGAACGCGCGGACCGCGAGCGCTCCTTGTTGGCGCAGCTCGACCGGTCGATCTCCGAGCTCGACGCACGTGAGGACCGGTTGCGCGACGACGTTGCCATCGCCGACCGCGATCAAGGCCAAGCGGCCGGACGTATCCTCCTGCACCGCGGGCGCCTGAGCGAGACGGCCCACGAGGCGGCGGCGGCTCGAGAGGAGCTTTCGAGTCAGCGCGCGCGTTACGACGAAGCCCAGACGCTCCTTGGCGAGTCGGAGGCTTCTTTGAAGCAGTTGCGCTCCACCATCGACGAGCAGTCCACCGAGCTCAACGAGCTGACGCTTCGCGAGCGTGAGTTGACGCTGTCGCTCGCGCACCTCGAGGAGCAGGTTCTCGACAAGCATCGCGTCGAGCTGGCCTATGTCATCGGCGACCACCATGCGCGGCCTGTGCCCGACGCCGACGTAACTGCGCGCGCCGAAGAGCTACACAGGCTGATCGACCGGATGGGCGAGATCAACCTCACCGCGATCGAGGAGTATGAAGAAAACGCCGAGCGCTACGAGTACCTCACGGGTCAACGCCGCGACCTCGAGGAAGCTCTCACCAAGCTCGACAAGGCGATTCGCCAGATGAACCGTGAAAGTAGGGCGCTCTTCCGCGAGGCCTTCGCCGCGATCAACGAGCGCTTCAAGCGCATCTTCCCGCTGCTCTTCCGGGGGGGGAAGGCCGAGCTGAAGCTCACCGACCCGCACGACATGTTGGAGACGGGCGTCGAGATCATCGCTCAACCCCCGGGCAAGCGCCTCGGTTCCCTCGAGCTGATGAGTGGCGGCGAAAAAGCCCTCACCGCGGTCGCGATGATCTTTGCGATTTTCCAATACAAGCCCAGCCCCTTCTGCCTGCTCGATGAGGTCGACGCCCCGCTCGACGAAGCGAACATCGGCCGCTTCGCCGAAGCCATCCAGCAGATGACCGACCGCTCCCAGTTCATCATCATCACCCACTCCAAGCGCACCATGGAATTTGCCGACGTCCTCTACGGCGTCACCATGGAACAACCCGGCGTCTCCAAGCTAGTCTCCGTCGAGCTCCGCGGCGAAAAGCGCCCCATCTCCGCCGCAGTAGAAGCCGCCGAGTAGGGGACACTCTCCGGCATGGGCAAAGGGTTCTTGGACCTAGGGTCTGGGGTGGGCCTGGTCGTCGCCAACATGATCGGCGCAGGCGTCTTCTTGAGCGCGGGGTTCATGGCTCAGGAGCTCAGCGCGGGGTGGATCCTCTTGGCGTGGGTGGTTGGGGCGCTGCTGGCGATGGCGGGCGCACGCACATACGCCGAGGCCGCTGTGTTGATTCCGCGGTCCGGCGGCGAGTACCGCTATCTGTCGGAGTTGCTTCACCCCGCGATCGGCTATCTCGCCGGGTGGGCCTCGCTGCTGGTGGGTTTCTCAGCTCCCATGGCGATCAGCGCATTTGGCGCGGCGGCGTTTGCCTTTGCCGTGTTCGGACCCGGCGATGCGCGCTTGGGAGCAGCCGTGCTGATCGCTGCACTGACTCTGTTCCATGCCGTCGGACTTCGCTCGTCGAAATGGACTCAGAACGGGCTCGTCATCCTCAAAGGTCTCCTCGTCCTCGCATTCGTCGCGCTCGGCTTGTCTTTGGGCGACAACGACTGGCCGACATGGGTCCCGGCGAGCGACCCGGCGGGCGGCGCCCTCCCGTTTGCCACCAGTTTGTTCTTCGTTGCCTATGCGTTCTCGGGTTGGAATGCGGCCGCATACGCGGCAGAGGAGTTTCAAGCCCCACGACGGGATGTGCCTCGCGCCATGTTGATCGGCTGCGCGCTGGTCGGGCTCGCCTACCTGTTGGTGAATTGGATTCTCGTCGCCAACCTCACCCCAGAGCGCGCACGAATCGTCTTCCAATACGAGGAGGCGAGAGTGACACTCGGACATCTGGTCGTGCAGGACATAGTGGGAGATGCCGGCTCCAACGCCGTGTCGATCGGCATCGCGGCAATCATGGTGTCGAGCACCAGTGCCATGCTCCTCGTCGGACCCCGCGTCTATGCAGAGATGGCTCGCGACGGGTTCCTCCCCGCGTTCTTGCGCGGCAAATCTGGAGCACCGCCCCGCGCGTCGGTGATACTCCAAGGTGCGCTCGCGATTCTGTTGCTCTACGTGCACACGATCGGCGAGCTCCTCAGCAACGTGGCCGGTATTCTCGTCTTGTTTTCGGCGTTGGTCGCTGTCGGTCTATTTCGCGTGAGACGACACAGGCCGGACCTCCCCGCCCCGAGGCCTCAGGCTTTGATCGCGGCCGCCATCTATGCGGGCTCTTCAATTTGGATGCTCTACAACGCTTTCAAGACCGAAACAGGTCTCATCCCCTGGATCGTCGTTGCGGCGGTGGCAGCGCTCGTGGGCTACTCTCTGGCCCCGAAGAAGACTAGCTGACGATCGCGTCCAGAGCGGCCGCGTGGGATTCGGCCAACTCTTCGACAGGGACTTCGCAAACGTCGTCGATCACGAGGGTCTGGCCCGAGACGCTTCCGATCTTCTCGAAGGGCACGCCGTAGCGCCTGCAAATGTCGCCTACCTCGCCGACGTTGCCGGCAGGAAGGCTCACGATGATGCGCGAGGGCTCCTCGCTGAAGAGCAGAGCGTGAGCCGGAGCGTCTTCGTTCGAGGGGAGGGCGACTCGCGCTCCGTGCCCGTAGGCAATGCACGCCTCGGCCACACACACCGCGAAGCCGCCGTCGCTGATGTCGTGCGCGCTCTTCAACAACTTGCCACGCGCAAGCTCGAGCATTGCGTGCTGAAGAGCGGCCTCGGCTTCGAGATCGATGCCGACGGAGGCGCCTGTCACCGACCCGCTGCGCTGGACGAGCCATTCCGAGCCACCGAGCACGCCGCGAGAGGGCCGCCCGAGGTGGGCGATGACGTCGCCCTCGCGGACGAACCCGAGCCCGAGCCGATGCTCCGGGTCTTCGAGTTGACCCACTACTGCGACCGTTGGCGTTGGCAGGATCGCCTTGCGGTCG
>Ga0233409_10000053_pt1 | contig 16513 bp, 15 predicted proteins | sample Na_oxic_13_MG_FD_179871 | JGI IMG/M metagenome (GOLD analysis project Ga0233409, IMG submission 179871) | Seawater microbial communities from Saanich Inlet, British Columbia, Canada - Na_oxic_13_MG | ecosystem: Environmental > Aquatic > Marine > Inlet | place: Canada: British Columbia... | reverse complement strand
TTTCGGTTTAGGTTTTGTATTCGGTCCGCTCATAGGAGGCTTTCTTTCCAATTACGGTTATATGATAACCGGTTTTGGTTCTGCTTCGTTTTCAATTCTTGCTTTTATATTAACTTTAATTTTATTACCGGAATCAAACGTGGATAGGGCAGCAGCTAACGAACGAAAAAGAACCCTGTTTGATATAGATGGTTTGAGAAGAGTTTTTGCAAAACCGGAACGGGCAACGCTCATATTTTTATTTTTTGTACTAACATTTTCTTTTGCAAACATCTATGGTACATTCGCACTACTTGGATTAGAAGTTTATGGCTTTACTGATTTGCAAAATGGATATATGTTTGGAATTATCGGGTTAACTTCGGCAATAGTACAGGGAGGATTGATCGGCAGAATTAGTAAAGCAATAAATAAGAAAACTCTTCTTAAAATCGGTTCGTTTTTAATTATGGTTACGCTTGCATTAATTCCATTTGGTGGTTCGTTTTTAGGATTAGCAATTATCTCTGTTTTCCTTGCTTTCGGAACTGGTATTTTCCAGCCAACTGTTCTTAGTCTCATTTCAGAAGTCACTCCAGAAACTGAACAGGGAGTTACATTAGGAGTTAATCAATCTGTTTCTGCTTTTGCTAGGGTACTTGGTCCACTTTGGGGCGGTTTTGCTTTTGAGTTTCTTGGTTATCCTTTCCCGTTTTTAACCGGCGCAGCGTTTACTCTGGTTTTATTTATTGCTACGCTTTTTTATATTCCTAAAAGGATAAAGCTGACTGATTGATATACTTTCCTTTATCCTTAATTAACAACATATAAAAATTTTTAAGTTTATTATTGAATTGAATAAAATTATTTAAGAAATTGAGGGGAATATTAATAGAGTTAGTTGCAACGTCGTTATTAAATGATAAAGTAGAGGAGGTTTAAGATGGAATACTCAATAGATTATCTGGAAGATAAAAATATCGTTCAGGTAAAAGTTAAAGGAAGAGTGAATTTTCAAATTGCCCAGCAATACTCAATTGAGGCAAAAAAACTTGCACACGAATACAATTGCAGAAAATTTCTAATTAACCACACCAAAACTTTACTGGAAGCAAATATCTACAAGATTCACACCGATGGAGACGCGCTGGAACAGTTTGGATTTAAGAGCACCGATAAAATAGCAGTTGTTATCTCCCGTGAGCAGGATGATCTGCGTTTTAGTGAAACAACCGATGCCAATGTTAAATGGAGCAATTTTAAATATTTTGATTCTGCTAAAGAGGCTGTCCGTTGGTTAGCAATTAAATTAGAGAATTGATTTTTCATTTTGGTCCTTGATACAAGTACGATTTGATACCATGAATAATCTCTTTTATAGTTTTATCCTGTGAAATTGGAAATTCATCTTTGACAATATGCTTTTCATTAAACCTTGTGATTAATTGATTTAACAATTCCCTATCCTTTGAATCTGCAGAGTCATATTTCCCTAATCCATGAGCAAACTTTTTTCTTAGCTTCCATAAATTCTCTATTTCGTCAGAGCCTTTCAAAGACCTATCAATATTCTTACTAGCAATTTTGTAATGTTTTAGTATCTCATAAAGACGGATTAGGTAATTTTGATTCAGATAATGCCCAACTTTGCTGTGTAAAAATTGAAGTTCAACACTTATAGGCTCGGTAAACTTCATTATAAACTTAAAATTTCCACCAAGATTATATGGTTGTGTTTCGTACTTCCCAATATCTGGATCCTCGATGAATCTGAAGAATTTTTTTGAGTGTCGAAAATAACTATCCAATTCTACAATCTCTTTAAATATTTCATTATTATTTTTCATATACGATCAAAATTATTTTATTAAATTATTAAGGAACTATAATATTCTTTGAATTGTAGTCGATAATATAATAACTCCTTATACAAAACTGCGGAAAATCGCGAATAAATTATCTTTTCGTGTTTACCTATAATGCCTATCTTTGCATAACTAAAAAAGTTATATCATTAATGCTCAAAATTGGAAATTTAGAAATACAAAACGCAATAGTACTTGCACCTATGGAAGATGTAACAGATGCATCCTTCCGGTTGGTTTGCAGGGAGTTTGGAGCCGACCTTGTTTACACTGAGTTTGTAAATTCCGAGGGATTGATACGCGCAAATGCAAATACACATAAGAAGTTGAAAATAAATGATGAAGAAAGACCTGTAGGAATTCAGATTTACGGTGCTAATATAGATTCAATGGTTGGAGCTACAAAAATTGCTGAAGCAGAAAACCCGGATCTTATTGATATTAACGCCGGCTGCTGGGTAAAAAATGTCGTAGGGCAGGGAGCCGGTTCAGCGCTCTTAAAAGATCCGCCTTATATGCAAAAACTTGTAGAAGCAGTTGTTAAAAACACGTCACTTCCTGTAACAGTTAAAACAAGGTTAGGCTGGGATGAAAACAGTATTCAAATACTGGAAGTAGCAAAACGAATGGAAGATGCAGGAGCCAAAGCATTAACGGTTCATTGCAGAACCCGCAAAGCAGGGCATACCGGTGAAGCAGATTGGGGATGGATTCCAAAAGTAATGGAGGTTGTTGATATTCCAGTAATTTTAAACGGCAATGTTCTCTCTGCTTATGATGTTAAAAATGCTTTCAATCAATCCGGAGCTGATGGAATTATGATTGCTAGGGGAGCGATAGGAAATCCCTGGATATTTAAAGAAGCAAAAGAGCTAATGGAAACCGGTTCAATAAAAACAGTAGTTGATGATGAGCTAAAAATAAACACAGCACTTCGCCATCTTAAACTTGCAATTGAAGTTAAAGGAGAAAGAAGAGCAGTGCTGGAGCATAGAAAATACTATTCCGGCTATCTTAGAGGAATGTATGCAGCATCAAAAGAGCGTAACGAATTGATGCAATATATTACTTATGAAGAAGTTGAACAATCACTTCTAAATTATCTTGAAAAGCTAAAAGAGTATAAATCTGAAATAAGGGAATTAAATCATTAAATCTTCATATATTTATAAAAAGATTTTATAGTCAATTCAGCACACCGAGTTTTGAAAATAAATAAAGATAAACTTGCCCGGGTAATTTCTACTCTGTTTGTACCTCCGGCATTTACAATAATTACATTTACAATATTCGCTCTCCTTCTGGAAAGTCATTTTCAAAAGCAAATAGTAGTAATACTTGTTGCATTTCTTTTTGGTTTTGTTGCTCCTATTGCAATATTTATTGTTTTTCGTAAATCAGGTAAACTCGCAGATCATGATGCTTTAATAAAAGAAGAACGAACTATACCATTTTTTATTGCAGCAGGTTTCTACGCAATCGGTTTAGTGCTCCTAATTATTTATCATGTAAATATAATTTTAATCGCATTTTGGTTTTGTTATATTTCAAACACACTGTTAACTATTTTAATAAATCGTTATGAAAAGATAAGCGCACATACAATGGGCGCAGCAGGGCCAATGGCTGCATTTACATTTGTTTTTGGTCCAATAGCTCTTTTTTTTATATTACTTGTTATTATTGTTGGTTGGGCAAGGATAAGATTGGAATGTCATTCATTCATCCAGGTTATACTTGGATTTTTCTTCGCGTTTATTTCAACTTATATTCAAATTTTTCTAATCGTAAAATTATTTAGTTGATAGTAAAATTTTATAAATTATTTGTAAACAATTAAACTATTTTAGAAATAATGGATAATATGATAAAATATAAATCTGAAAATAGTATCGGCATACTTACGTTGAATCGTCCTGAAAAACGAAATGCCCTTCATCCCGATTTAGTTAATCAAATGAAGGAAAAATTAAAACAAATAGAGAAGGATGAAGGAATAAAAGTTTTAATTATAACAGGTGAAGGAAAAGCATTCTGTGCAGGTGCAGATCTCGCTTACCTGGATAAATTAAGAGGGTATTCATCAATTGAAAATGAAAAAGATTCGCGAGAACTGGCAGAATTATTCTTAATGATCTATAACTTTCCAAAACCTGTTATAGCAGCTGTTAACGGAGCAGCCATTGCAGGTGGGTGCGGTTTAGCTTCTGTATGCGATTTAATTCTGGCAAACGAAAATCATTCAAAGTTTGGTTACTCTGAGGTAAAGATTGGCTTTATCCCGGCTATGGTTTCAACATTTATCATCAGGAAAGTTGGCGAAGGTTTAGCAAGGCAGTTATTGCTATCTGCGGATATAATTACTGGCAAACGAGCTTATGAACTAGGTTTTGTTAACTATATATATAGTAATGTTTTAGAAGGTGCAATGGAAGTAGCCTCTAATTTAATTCAAAATTCTTCGTATAGTATGAAATTAACAAAAGATATGATCAAGACGGTTTCACAATTATCAGTTGAAGATGCGGTGGAATATTGCATTAAATTAAATACGATAAGTCGTTCCTCAAAGGATTTTAAGGATGGTTTAGATAATTTTTTAAGCAATAAATAGAGAGAAGAATGTCTGAAGATTTGAAAAAACATATCCGGAGCATAAAGGATTTTCCTAAAAAAGGAATAATGTTCAGGGATATTACAACACTTTTAAAGGAACCGAAAGCATTTAATAAAGCGTTAGATGAATTGATCTTATTTACTGATCAGGTAAAGATTGATAAAGTTGTTGGGATTGAATCAAGAGGATTTATTTTCGGTTCATTGCTTGCTCAGAAGCTTAATGTTGGATTTATTCTTGCAAGAAAACCAGGTAAACTTCCTGCTGAGACTGAATCTGCAACTTACCAGCTTGAATATGGCGAAGATAAAATTGAAATGCACAAAGATGCTATAAATCCCGGCGATAAAGTTCTTTTGCATGATGATCTGCTTGCTACAGGCGGAACTGCAGAGGCAGTGGTTAAACTGATTGAAAAGCTGGGTGGGGAAGTAGTGCAAATCTCCTTTCTTATTGAGTTAACTTTTTTAAATGGCAGGAATAAATTTGATGGGTATGATATTAAATCATTAATAATGTATGATGATGAAAATTGAAACAACTTAGTGGAACTCTGTGAAAGAATGGTTGCACAGAGATCCACAGAGAAGACACGGAGAGTAGTAACTACTTCCACCCTTTAGGTGCAATTACAACCACAAATTCACCTTTAGTGGTTTTCTCATCAATTTGCTGCTTTAGTTCCGAAGGGTAACCGCGCCAGGCCTCTTCAAACTTTTTTGTAAGCTCACGGCAGACAACTACAAATCTACCAGGCATATATTCAACTAATTCATCTACCAGTTTTTTAATCCTGTAAGTTGACTCATACAAAACAATTGTTCTTTTCTCTTCTGACAATTCCTTTAATTTTTTCTGTCTTCCTTTTTTCTGTGGAAGAAATCCTTCAAACACAAAAGAATCTGTAGGTAAGCCGCTTACGGTTAAAGCAGCAATAAGAGCAGTTGCTCCCGGAATAGGAATTAATTCAATATCTTCTTTTATTGCCTGGGATATAAGCCTTACTCCAGGATCGGAAATTGCCGGAGTTCCGGCGTCTGAAACTAATGCGCAGTTATCTCCATTTTGAATTCTCTTTAATGCTGCTGGAATTTTCCTAGTTTCTGATACTGCATTAAATGAAACCAATTGCTTAGTAATGTTGAAGTGTTTGAGGAGTCGTGAAGTAATGCGCGTATCCTCGCATAAAATAAAATCAACCTGTTCAAGAGTTTCCAAAGCGCGGGAGGTTATATCACTCAGGTTGCCAATTGGTGTGCTTACGATATAAAGATTGCCAGACATTGTCCAAAAATACTTTAAAATAAGAACGGCTCCAAAAATGGGAGCCGCCTCATGCAAGTAGTTTAAATTTGTGATTATTTAGACATCATAAAGTTCAGAACTTTTTCGATAACTTGCAAGCCCTCTTCAAGTTCATCATCTGTAATATTTAATGGCGGGCGGAACCTGATCGATTTTTCGCCACAGCCAAGTATAAGCAATTTTTCTTTTTCGCAAATTGTTCTGAACTCATCCCTCTGTTCTGCAGAGGGCATATCAAACGAACACATCAATCCCAATCCTCTTGCATTATTAACAAGCTGAGGAAATTGAACTTGTATTTCATACAGCCTGCGTAATAAGTAATTTCCTCTCTCTTTAGCATTTTCAACCAGGTTATCTTTTTCAATTACTTCCATAATATATTTTGAGCGAACCATATCTACAAAGTTTCCACCCCAGGTTGAATTTATTCTGCTTGAAACTTTGAAGCAATTATCTTTCACTTCATCAATCCTGTCGGAAACCATTATTCCGCAAACCTGTGCCTTTTTACCAAATGCAATTATATCCGGTTTAACATAATGTTCGTAAGCCCAGAACTTGCCAGTTAAACCAAAACCGGTTTGCACTTCATCAAACATTAAAAGAATATCGTTTTCATCAGCAATCGTTCTCAGTTCCTTAAAAAATTCTTTACGGAAGAAATTATCTCCGCCCTCTGCCTGGATCGGCTCAAGAAGGATAACTGCAATATCATCCGGATTGTCTTTTATTGCATTTTTAATTTCCCGGATTGCTTTTTCCTCCAGTTCAATTATTCTATCAATATTATTTTCTAGAGGAAAAGTTATTTTTGGATTTATAATTCTTGGCCAATCAAATTTTGGGAAGTATTTTACTTTAATTTGATCGGTGTTTGTTACGGAAAGAGCGTATCCGCTTCTTCCGTGGAATGCTTCTTTAAAATGAATTACCTGGAGACCCTTTTCTTCTTTAATTCCTTTTTCAAAATTCTTCTGTACTTTCCAATCGAAAGCTGCTTTTAAACCATTCTCTACAGCAAGAGATCCGCCGGAAACAAAAAAGAGGTACTTCATATAATCCGGCTTTGCAACATTAGCAAAAGTCTCTACAAATTCAGCCATATAAGTTGTGTAAATATCAGAGTTACTAGGCTTGTTAACCGCTGCATAACCTAAAACTTCTCGTACTGCTTCTGAATTGAGGGATGGATGGTTAAATCCTAACGGCGATGAAGCAAAGAATGTAAAAAAATCTATATAAGTTTCGCCTGTTTTTTCATCAACTAATTTGTTCCTGTTGCTGGATTTAAGATCGAGAACGATCTTAAATCCATCAGCGAGCATACTTTTACCAATTACTTCATGTACCCTTTCTGCAGGTGTTATTGTTTCAATAATCATACTTTTTCCGTTTTGATTAGATAAAATAAAATTTGAGATTGCAACAATTGTGCAAAAATCATTGCAAAGATTGGGTGGGGATAAAGAGGATTAAAAGACGTTTTCAAAAGCCGACACAAAGTAGCTCCGGTAATTTTCACAAAAAGTGTAAAACATTGAATTTATTGCTTAACTAATTAATATTTTCTATAAAATTATATCAAAAACTAATCAACCACTAGAAATATTGCAAACCTATAAGTGTGAAATATGTAATATTTACTCAAAATAGTACGTTACTGTAAGCAATTGACAATTAGGTTTTAATTAGTTACACTTACTGTAACAAATAAAAAAATTATGTCAGCATCAACAAAACTTTCAACATCGGTAAAGGCAATTTGCTTTTTGAGCAGTAATTATCCTGAGCCAAAGTCGAGCCCTGAGATTGCGGAGAATATCGGGATAAATCCTTCAAAACTGAGGAAGATTTTATCGATGTTAGTTAAAAACGATATTGTAAAAAGCACACATGGAACTAGTGGTGGATTCACACTAAATAGAGATTCTACTGAGCTTCATCTGCAGGAAATTTATTGTGCGCTAGAAGACAGGAAGGCATTTTATCTTGATGTGCAGAAGGAAGATGTTAAAAAAAATAGTGTGCCTGCCAAACTTAACAGTTACTTCCTAGAGCTGTTTTCTGATATCCAAGTTGATATCGAAGAAAAAATGAAAACTATAACTATTAAATCAATTTTAGAAAATATTAACAACGAAAAATAAGGAGCACTAAGATGGATTTCCTTAAAACATTAGGTATAAAGGATAAGAATTTCGGATCATCCACCGGAACAAAGTGGATAGAATCTACTTCAGAAAGTGAACTAAAAATCAGTTCACCAACAAACGGAAAATATATTGCATCTGTTTATCAGGCATCAGAAGAAGATTATGAAAAACTGGTAACAGCCGCAGAGGAAGCTTTTAAATTCTGGAGAACAGTTCCTGCACCCGGAAGGGGAGAGATAGTAAGACAAATTGGATTAAAATTAAGAGAGTATAAAGAGCCGCTAGGAGCCCTTGTTTCCTTTGAGATGGGCAAATCTTTACAAGAAGGTATGGGCGAAGTTCAGGAGATGATTGACATTTGTGATTTCGCAGTTGGGCTGTCGCGCCAGCTTTACGGTTTCACAATGCAATCAGAAAGACCTATGCACAGAATGTATGACCAGTATCATCCGTTGGGAATCGTCTGCACAATTTCTGCATTCAATTTCCCGGTTGCTGTTTGGAGCTGGAACGCAATGCTTGCTGCAGTTTGCGGCGATGTGAATATTTGGAAACCTTCTTCTAAAGTTCCTTTGTCCGCAATAGCCACACAAAATATTATTGCTGGAGTTTTGAAAGAAAATAATCTTGCAGAAGGGATTTTTTCTTTGGTGATTGGAAGAGGTTCTACCATTGGAGAAAAAATATTGAATGATAAAAGAATTCCACTTATTTCTGTAACCGGTTCAACAAGGGTAGGAAGACATGCCGGCGAAGTAATTGCAAAAAGGTTTGGAAAATCTATACTGGAATTAGGCGGGAACAATGCAATTATTTTAACTCCCGAGGCTGATTTGAAAACGGCTATTCCTGCAGTTGTATTTGGTGCAGTTGGCACTGCCGGGCAGCGATGCACTTCCACACGCAGGTTAATTATTCACGATTCAATTTATGACAAAGTAAAAGACTCTGTTATAAAAGCATATAAAAGTTTGAAGATCGGTGATCCTTTGAACGAAAAGAATCATGTTGGTCCTTTAATTGATAAGAATGCTATTAATGATTTTACCAACGCTCTTGATAAAGTTAAAGTTGAAGGCGGAACAGTAGTTTATGGTGGAGAAGTGCTTTCCGGGAATGGCTATGAATCAGGTTGTTATGTGGTTCCTGCAATTGTGGAAGCAGAAAATCATTATGAAATTGTTCAGGAAGAAACATTTGCGCCAATCCTTTATCTTATTAAATACAGAAAGGATGTTGAAGAAGCCATTGAGTTGCACAACGGTGTAGTGCAGGGTTTATCATCTGCAATATTTACCAATAACATGCGTGAAGCGGAAAAATTCCTATCATGTGTTGGCTCAGATTGTGGAATTGCAAATGTTAACATTGGAACATCAGGTGCTGAAATTGGGGGGGCATTCGGCGGAGAAAAAGAAACCGGCGGTGGAAGAGAATCCGGATCTGATTCATGGAAGGCTTATATGAGAAGACAAACAAACACCATTAATTATGGTACAACACTTCCGCTTGCACAGGGAATTAAGTTCGACATTTAGTCTTTTAGCATTCCAAAATTTAAAGGGAACGGTAGAATTTGCCATTCCCTTTTTTACATCTTTTCCGCAGTCTCGTTTTGAGCAACCGGTTGAAGTTTCCTCCGAACAATCCTTTTAAAACCATTTTACCGAATCATACCAAATTGACATGCAATTATTTCTTATTATTCTAAAGATGATACATTTAGAGGAGGTTGTCTAATGAAACTCATCCTGCAAAAGCTTTGGTTCAATATTTGAAAACTATAGGTGAAATGAAAAGTAGAGCATAAAAATATTGGTGGGACAATAATGACAACACTGGATGTAAAAAAGTTAACTTCTTGCGGATCGGATTGGGAAGGAAATCAATATACACTGCTAAGCAGAGTTAAGGTTTGGACAGATCAAATTCGAAAAAATAAATTGTTTCCAGCTCTCCAGGAATCAATTCAAACTAATATAAACCTTGAAGAAATTCTAAGAGAAAACCTCGAATCAAAATGGTGGTTCGACAGTGAAATAAGAGCTAGAAGACTGAATGAAAGAATTACAGTTTACGAAAAAGCCCAGCAGATTGGTTTCCAGCTGGATAAGTTGTTAGAGTTTGTTGAATGGGCTCTCTATTTAAACAGACCTGTTTTAGCAGAAGGAGAAATCCTTAGAAGTTTTATAGAGGAAAATTTACCTATCAGGAGAATTACGAGCAGTAAAAATTATCTTGGCAAGGGATATTTTACTCTGCCTGATAATAAAAAGGAAAGGTTGAACATCTATTATTATGAAGTGAACTGGGATTGGCATAAAAATGAAGTAATTCATAACATGGGTACGGAGTTAATCCGTTCAGTGCCTTTCGAATCAATTAAGAGTTCTACTGAGGAATTTGTAATGGATTTTATTAATAATTACCAGCAATTATATGATCCCGTCGCATTCATATTTGAGACGGACTTGGATTTTCCATATGAAGAATCTATGCTGCCCATTGCAGAAGAAAAATTGCTGGATGAAATTAAAGTTTATTGAACCTGCGATATCCCGCTTGATAACCTAATCATATCAGTAATTATTAATGCAGTTTCAGTAAGGAAAATATCAGAATCATCTTCTTCATCCTCTGGCGGGGTTTCACCCTTTTCTAAAAGCTTAAGCCCTTTAATTTTCCTTCTTTCATTTTCTCTCTGGAATTCTTTTTCTTCCTTTTCTTCTTTCTCCTTTAACCTAACTTCTTCATTTAATGATAAAGAGTTCTTCTGTACCGCTTCTTTATATTCAAGGATATCATCTTTAAAGTAATCGAACTCAGGATTGTTATTTGTTCTTTCGTCAGAGATTTTAGATAACCTTGGAATTATTTCAGAAAGATCTCCGAACATTTTATATTCTGCAGCATCAATCTGATCCCACTTAAGAGCATTAGGTTCCGAGCTTTCACCAAATTCTTCAGGATTTACATAAGAAGGAAATTTAATATCAGGTATTACACCTAAATTTTGCGTACTGCCTCCATCTATTCTATAATACTTTGCTATGGTTATTTTAACCTGTCCAAGTTTGTCTTTTCGATGCGATGCCAACCTGTTAAGATCCAACAAATTCTGAACGGTACCTTTACCATAAGTTTGTTCGCCGATTACTATTCCTCTACCGTAATTCTGCATTGCACCGGCAAATATTTCTGAAGCAGAAGCACTGAACCTGTTAACTATTACAGTAACCGGCCCACTGTAAATTATATCGGGATCCGGATCCTTAACTATATCAACATTATTATCCATGTCTCTAACCTGCACAACAGGTCCTTGTTCAATAAATAATCCAGCAACTTCTACAGCTTCTGTAAGTGATCCTCCGCCGTTATTTCTTAAATCGATTATTACAGCATCAACATTTTCTGTGTTTAACTCTTCAAGAAGTTTTTTTACATCGCGGCTTGTACTCTTGTAATCCTTTTCACCATTACGCTGCCCTTCAAAATCAGTATAAAATTTAGGAATGGTAATTACACCAACTTTGTATGGCAACCCGTCATTAGTAATTTTCAAAATTTCACTTTTGGCTGCCTGATCTTCTAATTTTATTTTATCTCTTACCAAACTAATTTCGATTTGTGTTGCATCCAATCCACCTTCTGCAGGCAGAACCTGCAGTCTAACGATAGATTCTTTAGGTCCTCTGATAAGTTGGACAACATCAGTAATACGCCAACCAACTACGTCAACAAATTCACCATCTTCTCCCTGTGCAACAGCAACTATCCTGTCATCTGCCTGAAGTACTTTTGATTTAAATGCAGGACCACCCGGAATTATTTCAACAATTTTGGTGTAACCGTCTTCAGACATTAAACGAGCGCCTATTCCTTCTAATGATAAGCTCATTTCTATGTTGAAATTTTCTGATGAAATTGGGGAGAAGTAATTTGTATGAGGATCAATTGCACTGGAATACGAATTCATTGCAAGTTGAAATACATCTTCGCTGTTGTACTGGGATAAAAGTCTTTCGTAATTCTCATATCTTTTTGAAAGATTTTTAGTGATCTCTTCCCAATCTTTCCCATTCATTTTTAAACTCAGCGCATCATTCTTAATTCGCTTACGCCATAACTCATTTAAATCGTTATATGTATCAGCCCAATCAGCATTTTCCCTGTTTGCGTGGAATTCTTCATCAATAGTATAATCAAATCCAGCCGCAAGGATTGTATCGATAAAATCAACTCGTTCCTGCATTCTATCTTTGTACAAATTAAAAATTTCATAAAAGGGGAGAATGTTCCCCTCATTTAATTCATCATCAAGTTTGTAGCGATATTCTTCAAACTTTTCAAGATCGGAAGCTAATAAATAATTTTTACCGAAGTCTAACGCAGCAATATATTTATCGTAAACTATGGAAGAAAGCGAATCATCAAGTTGTACATCTTTATAATGATATCTCGAAAGAACTGTAGAGACAAGCTGATTTTCGAGGAGGTAATGATTTTGTGGTGCAAGAACTTCAAGTGTATCCAGATTCATCTCATCGGCTGAGCTTGATCCAACAGATTCTGTTATGAAGAAATTTGTTGCAAGAACCAGCGCAATGATTACAGTTATTATTTTCATAGTATTTAAGATTTTAGTATTCATTTAATAAATTTATAACTAATAATAATATTGTATAGAGTTGAATTAAATGGAAATAATTTTCCATTAAAATAACACATTATTAAGAAGCTAAATAGTCTTTAAAATATAGATCATCAAGGCAAAAATGATGAATGGCTTAAACGAACAGAATTAATTGATTATTTTAATTGAACGGAAATAAACTAAGAAGCGTTTATACTTCGGTTAAAAATATATTCAACGTTTTTAATCATCTGCCCGGAGCTAAAAATCTGCTCAACTTCTTTTTTACTTAAATGATTCATAACAATTTCCGATTTCATCAGTTCATCTTTAAGATTTTTATCTCTATCAGCCCAAACATCCATCGCAGAAGTTTGAACAATTTTATAAGCATCCTCTCTTGAAATTCCTTTATCAATTAATTTTAGCAACACAGTCTGGGAAAAAACCAATCCGCGGGTAAGTTCCAAGTTTCTTTTCATATTGTCAGGGTAGATAAGTAAATGCTTAATAAGTTTTGTCATAAGATCGAGCATATAATCAAGCGCAATAAAACTATCAGGTATAATTATTCTCTCAACGGAAGAATGAGAAATATCTCTTTCGTGCCAGAGAGCAACATTTTCTAAAGCAGCCATAGCATTACTTCTAAGTACCCTTGCTAATCCAGTTACTCTTTCGCTTACAATTGGGTTACGCTTATGAGGCATTGCCGAAGAACCTTTCTGACCTTTGGAAAAATATTCTTCTACCTCTAAAACTTCAGTTCTTTGGAGGTGCCTAATTTCAATCGCAATTTTTTCAAGGGTAGCACCACTTAAAGCCAGTACACTCATAACTTCAGCATGCCTGTCACGCTGAATAACCTGTGTTGAAACCGGTGCCGGTTTTAATCCCATTTTGCTGCAAACAAATTCTTCAACTTTAGGCGAAAGATGTTCAAATGTTCCAACTGCTCCAGAAATTTGTCCTACACTTATTGATTCAATTGCATTGGTTAGCCTAATAATATTTCTTTTTACTTCTTCATACCATAGAGCAAACTTAATTCCCATAGTTGTTGGTTCAGCATGAATTCCGTGCGATCTGCCAACACAGATTGTATTTTTATGCTCGATGGCTCTTACTTTAAGTGCATCTTTTAATTCATTTAATCTTTTTAAGATAAGTTCGCCAGCAGTTTTCATCTGGTAGGAGAGGGTAGTATCTAAAATGTCTGAAGAAGTCATACCGTAATGAATATGACGAGATTCAGGTCCTACGTATTCTGCAACATTAGTTAGGAAAGCAATTACATCGTGCTTGGTTGTTTCTTCAATTTCAAGGACACGCTTAACATCAAAATTTGCTTTTTCCTTAATCACTTTAACATCTTTGTGCGGAATCTCGCCTAGTTCGGCACGCGCCTCACATGCGAGCACCTCAATTTTTAGCCAGGTAGAAAGTTTAAATTCATCTTCCCAAATCTTACCCATTTCTGGGAGTGTATATCTTCCAATCATCTGCTGCGCTCCAGTTTCATTTGTTTTATTATTTTTTTGTGATCTCTGATAATTTTAACACCAATAACCTGACCTGTTCTAAATTCATGGAAAACTCCAAAGATTGTATTTTCATTATTTATCTTGAAATCATTTATCTCTATAATAATATCACCAACTTCAATTCCAGCATTATCTGCAGGAGAGTTACTGTAAACTTTAGTAACGATAACTCCTTTGGTATCATTAAGATCATAATAGGTTGTAATACCTTCATCAATAGATTGGATTCTCATTCCAATTTCAAAATCCCTGTTTATTTTTCCATGCTCTTTTAATTCATCAACAATTCGTATCACTTTATTTATCGGAATAGCAAAACCGAGACCTATACTTCCCGTATTTCCTCCAGCTGTAAATATCAATGTGTTCATTCCTATCATTTCGCCAAGGCTGTTAACTAAAGGTCCGCCGCTGTTCCCACCATTGATAGCTGCATCCGTTTGGATCATATTTAAATAATATCTTTCGTTAATTGGTTCAAGGTTCATACCGGATGCGCTAACTACACCAACAGTTACAGTGGGTTTTTCATTCAGTTCAAATAATCCGAAAGGATTACCTAACGCAATTACCCATTCGCCAATAATAATATCATCAGAATTTCCAGGTTCAATGTGTGGAAGGTTCTCACCATCAATTTTAAGCAGGCAAATATCGGAAGCCATATCAGTTCCAACAACTTTGGCTTCAAACGTTCTTCCATCTGTTAACGTTACTTTTACTTCAGTTGCATTTCCAGCAACGTGATCGTTAGTAACAATGTAACCATCTGCTGAAATAATATAACCTGAACCAAGTCCCTTTACTTCTCTGTTAGTGGAACCCCTGTCGCCAAAAAATTGCCTGAAAAATGGATCATCAAAAAAAGAAAAAAATGGATCTTTATACTGCCTTATTTCGATAACGTTAATACCGACTACAGAAGGACTGACCTTTTCTACAGTTTCAGTCAAAATGTTTTTCCTGGAATTTGATATTTCATCATTTAAGTTATTTCTATCCTGGTATTGGGTTAGCATAAATTCTGTCCCATCTGGATTTGTAGAATTCTTTTCATTATTGCCATCTGCTTTAATAAAAAGGATTCCTGCAAAAAGAAACGCAACAGACAAAATAGTGATGATGTATGTTTTTGTATTAATCATTTTTTATAACTCTGCTAGATTTTTGTTTTTCAATTATTTCTTTAAGTGGTTCAATATGTTTAATGAAAATAATCATGAGCACTGCTGCCACAATAGCTATGAGTGATGAACTGCTATCCGGTTTTATTGAGGAATATTTCATTGCTATATCAACTGTATTAAAGAGTAACAGCAAGGTAAAAATAGTTGCTGCAATATTAGCAATATGATGATTTCTTTTCATCAGATAAAATATTACCCAAAGAAGAATCCAACCCAAAACAATGTAGGGAAAAATAACAAACCCTCCACCCGCAGCTACTGCAAGCCCTCTTCCTCCTTTAAAGCTGAGCCAGGGATTAAAACAGTGTGCAAAAACAGCAAACAGCATTGCCAGTGCCGGGAATATAAATGATTCCGGAAAGAGCAGGTGAAGAAGATAAGCACTTAATACACCTTTGAGAGCATCAATTAAGAGAACAGAAACACCGATAAGTTTAGATTTACTAGTACGAATTGTATTTAGGGCTCCTACATTTCCTGAACCATCTTTGGTAATATCTATACCCCTAAAATTTTTTACCAGCAGAAAAGCGGTTGGAATTGAACCTAAGATGTAACCGATTGATGTACTTAAAAGAAATTCCATTAAATATAATAAATACAATTGATTGAAGGTTTTAATTTAATGAAAAATCGAGATAATATAATGGGCTTAATTTTGGTAAGCTTGAAGTATGGACTTCTTAACTAATTGAAAATATTTGAGGCGACGGTCGGATTCGAACCGACGAATAAAGGTTTTGCAGACCTTCGCCTTAGATCGCTAAATAACAACTAATAAGTTTCCAAGTTAAGCTATCAACTCATTACCCACCTCTAAGTCACATCTCAACAAGCTCGACCCTGCGGTTGAGTTTCCTTCCATCTTCATTCTTGTTTGAGCCGATGGGGCAGAGCGGGCCAGCCCCCTTTCCTGTCAACCTTTCGGCGGCAATGCCATAGTCGTTCACCAACGCCTTGACGACCGCATTAGCTCTTTTTAGTGAGAGCCCCACATTGTATTCAAATCCGCCGGTCATGTCTGTATGCCCCACCACATACAGCTTAAGTGAATTGTTGGCTTTGAGCATATCGGCTATAGATTTAAGACTGGGTTTTGATTCCTGTTTGATGTTGGCGCTGCCATGATCGAAATAGATACCATAGACTGCGGCATGCCCGGTGGTCTCAATATCTCCGAATAACGCATCCGGATTTACGACAACTTTCTGCTCCATCTGCTCA